>Ga0075458_10000853_pt1 | contig 9964 bp, 7 predicted proteins | sample DEB3_08_DNA_FD_77576 | JGI IMG/M metagenome (GOLD analysis project Ga0075458, IMG submission 77576) | Aqueous microbial communities from the Delaware River and Bay under freshwater to marine salinity gradient to study organic matter... | ecosystem: Environmental > Aquatic > Marine > Coastal ... | reverse complement strand
ATCAATCTTCCTGCATGGGGTACGGAACATAACAACGAAGATTGTGTCAAAGAGTTTGCTAAAGTGCTGTCTAAGTATGCACCACGGCTTCGTGGCTTCACTGCATACCCTGATGGTAGCAGGGGTGGACAACCTATTACAGAAGTTCCGTATGATGAAGCAATTAAGCATAAAGGCATAATCTATGAAGAGAATGACCAATGTGCCGGAGGTGTTTGTGGAGTCTAGTTCTGTCAATCACCCACGCCACTATACGCAACATCCTAGTGGTGTGGAGTGTATTCAGATTACGGAACACATGTCATTCTGTTTAGGAAATGCTATCAAGTATATTTGGAGAGCAGACTTAAAAGGAGGACTTGAGGATTTAGAAAAAGCTAAGTGGTATATTGATAGGGAAATACAGCGTATTAAAAGTATTCCGAAGTAGCTCAGAGGTAGAGCAGGAGACTGTTAATCTCTTGGTCGTAGGTTCGATCCCTACCTTCGGAGCCAATTGCCACGTTAGTTAAATGGTATAACGGTTGATTTGTAATCATCAATTGGGAGTTCGATTCTCTCACGTGGCACCAATCACAAAGGAGATTTAAATGAGAGTTGAGTATAGAGCAGTAGATGGTGACAAGGTAGTTGAGATGGTTCAGGAAGGTGACTACATGGACTTCTGGACAGAACAAGCAGAGATGTTTACACGATTCCTTGTTGGTCAAGGATTCATCATCAATAAAAATGAGTTGGGAGAACACATTAACAAACACATTGTGGATCGAATAGAAGCGGAGTGTTATGACTTAACGCGTTTGAAAGCAGGGTCAACTGATTAACGCCAAGCCACTAGGCGATTGATAGTGGCAATTTGAAAGGAGTAGTTATGTACAAAGTGAAACGTAGCAAAGGTGGCGTTCCTAGCGTTCTTAGGAACAAAACGTTTAAAACGTATAATGAAGCACGTAAAGCTGTTCGTGCATGGCTGTACGCCCTGTTCAAGAAACAGCCCAAACTGCGTCGCTCCATTGACGTTCGTAATCGCACTGCCACAATTGGGTTGTACGGGTTCTCAATCAGCACAACCTAATGTAGTAGTTGTTCTCCTTATACAATTTGCCCCTCTTCGGAGGGGCTTTTTTAATGTGGAGTCATTAGTAGCAGTGCTACTTCTGCTTGCTTCTTAAGCAATTTGTTCTTAAGAACATCTTCTTCTTCTAACTTCTTACGTTTCTTCTCTTTTTCAACTTCCCACCACGGAGCAGATTGTTGGTCTTCTTGAACAATAACAAACGCAACTCTTGCTCCAAAAAACACCTGACTATTTGTAACTATCTCTGCTTCTAAAAACTGTGCTTCTTGAAGTAAAACTGTGTGTGTAAAGAATTGGTTGGTGTTTGTAACAAGTGGTGTGGAAAGAGTTACAGGGCCAACCAACACAGACGGACTATATACCACATTGCTATTGCTATACAACGATGGGGATAGTGCAACTGCCCCCACTGCAACAGAATGTGTGTAGAATGTAGCGTCATTACTGTACAATGACGGAGTAAGGTCTTGCGCCCCTACACTAACAGTTGGAGAAAATAAAGTTTGTGTATTGGTGTATAGAGAGGGGGTTAGATTTACAGCACCTACAGATGCTGTTGGTGAGTAGAATGTTTCAGTGTTCGTTACTAATGTTGGAGATAGTGCTACCGCACCTGCACTTACAGTAGGAGTATAAAATGTTTCTGTATTAACAACTAATGAAGGTGTTAAATCTTGACTAACCGCAACTGTGGGAGCATAAAACGTATTGCTGTTGGTGAACAGCGAGGGGGTTAGGTTTACCGCACCAACAGAAACAGTTGCAGCATAAAACGTCGCAACAGCAGTCGTGAATAACGATGGCGTTAAATCCTGTGTCGGAGGAACGTAGGGTTTCAGGGCAATCGTCTGAGCGCCCCAAGCACACGACGTTGAAGTGGTCATGTCCGTGTTCGCCGCAGGATCGTATGCCCCGCTAGTCCACGTATCTGAAGCGATATAAACGCCTACATCAGACGTTGTTCCATCGCTGTTTATCGCGACTACATTGCTCCCGCCATTACCGTCGGTTGGGGTAACGCCGGAAGTACCTTGCGATCCAGCGCCACCGTAGACGACAATCGCCCCCGACGTTGACGGAGTTACTGACGGTGGATTGGCCCTGCTGCTGTTCGTTCCTGATGCCGGTGTGCCTGTCGCATCCAGAGGTGTTGTCGAATCAACCCCGCGCCATACCTGAACAACCGCAGCCCCGCCGTAGGCTGCGTTACTTCTACGTCCTATCGTTAGCGTCGTGTCCGGTGTTGAACCGGCAACCGCATAGAACATTCGCGCTTCAATGTCAAACGTGTCGTTTGCATGAATCGCTGCGCCAGCGGTATTGTATGCGCCAAAAGTGTCGCCAGAGCATGTCGGCGCTTGCGAGGTCGTGTTCTGGCTGAACGCAGTCCAGACGACAATTAAATCGCCCTCTATGGGAGAAGAATCAGACCCGCCTGTCAGCGTTCCTGAAAGTGAAACATCGTAGGTTGCTCCGGTTCCGCTACCGGATGTTCCACCTACATAGGTTATTGCCACTATTTATTACAGTGCAAAAATACCGCTTGCATTCCAAGTAACAGTGATGTCACCACCATTGGGTGTAACAGGAAGTCCACTAACACCAGTGTCAATGTAGGCAATGAGGGGCCACGTAGTGTTGGCACCACCGTTTTTACGGTAGATGACAAGTGCCTCAACAGTGTTGCCAGATACGGCAGTGTATGTCAGATTGTTTCCATCAAACACACCTTCAGCTACAACACCAATAGTCTTGCTAGTAATCTCTTGATCTGTTCCGACAACACCTGACAAGTCACTGTAAAATTGATGTGAAGCGCTGTAGGTGTATGTTCCTGTGTCAACAAGCGCAACATAAACTCCTGTTGTGCCTTCAGAAGAATCCAACTCGCTGTTGGCTTCCGCTTTCATAATAGTGGTTTTCCATTTCGGATAAAGTGCATTTGCCATTTACATCTCCTTGAAAATTGAAGGTGCTACTGTTGTGATTGATTTAGCCGGTTCTCCACTGGCATTCTTCTCCAATGTAGTTATTCTAGCTGCTGTAACTGCTGCAATTAGTTGTTGAGTGTTTTCTTGCATAACTTTTCGTAGCAATCGTAGTTCTAGAATAAGTTGTTTCTGACTTGCATTAGAAACATATTCTTCAACCAGAGAATCAATCTGGTCATCAGAAAGAGTGTCGTCTACGTTCAAGATTAGTCCGTTATTAAGTCGTGCTTTCGCCATTTTGCTTCTCCGCTATTTGTATAATACGTTTACCATTCTCATCATAAGACAACATTCTTTCTTGTTTAGGTGCTTCAATCACGGGTTGTGTAGCTTCAGCAACAACGGGAGCAGCTTGTTCTGCTACAGCAGGAGTAGCTTCAGCAACAGAAGGTGTAGCTTCAACAGGTTCTGCTTCGCTTACCTTCTTTGCGTTCTTAGAAACATCCGTTGTCTCAATAGCTTCTGGTTTATTATGATAGTTTTCATAATACTTTCTTATTTTATTAAGATACCCAAAAGTTTCTGAATCTTTAGGTTTTTTGCCTTGCATAACAAGTTTGGCTTGTTTAGGGCCACCATTGTAATCTGCAAATATTGCTGCAATGTTTCCCTTATAAAAAACCATGCCATAATCAACATACCTTGCAGCAGCAGCTAATCCTTCCATAGGGTCTTTAACATTGTGGTCAAAATAGTTTTTTATACCGTTCCATTCAAGTTTACGAGTAGATGGCATAAACTGCATTATACCTTCTGCACCTGCACGACTAGGCTTAGACAAACTGTTTCTGTTACTTAAACTAATATTACCTTGTTTATCCATACCTGTATTCTCTGCAAACTTAAGTGCTTGTAACACTCCTTCTGGAAGACCATATTGTTCTTCCAGTTTTTTTGCAGCATAGTTTAGTCTAGGATCATTCCAATGCAACTTACTACGTTGCTCTACAGACATACTTAGCAATTCTTCAATTGGATTTGGCATGGTGTTTTTATTCAGTAACAGGAAGTAATTCTTGTAGAATTTCGTTACCTGATTTTCTTGTTGTTGAGGAAACAGTAGTAGGAGCAACAATAGGAGCAGTTGTAACAGGTTCAGCACTTGCACCCCCTGTAGTTTGTGTTGCAAAACGTATAGGCTTTACAGGAACAAGTTCTGCACCAACTTTTTCTTTAGGAGGAATCATAGACTCAGGAGTTTTAGGTGCAACACTTCTTGGTGTTCCTTCTTTTCTTTTTGAAGACACTGCTGTTGCTGGCGCTTTACCACTCACAGGTTCAGGAGGTGTGTCAGCGTATCCCAATCCTTGCATAAATTGATTTACAACACCTTCTTTAGTTCCTTGAACAGTTGTAGTATTATCTAATTTGTATGCTAGTTCAGAATACAAACCAACTGTTTTTGATAGATTATCAAGGTTACGTTGTATACCAGATGCATTTATATCTATTCCAATGTTTCTAAAAGAAGGGTCTTTGTAATGAGGAACAAACCCTTGTGTAGTGTTATTGCCTACAGTGAGTTTATTTGTTGCAGGATCAATACCAATCATAATTGATGCACGATTTCCTGCCGCTGTTTGTAAATTTTGTACTTTAGTTATGATTGATTGCATCAAAGGGCCAGAAGTATAGTTAAGTCGCTGACCAACCGTATCAATAATACTTTTCAGATAATCAGTACGTTCACTTTCAGGTAGCGACAAAAGCATTTTATCAAACGCACTATTCTTTCCAACAACAAGTTTTGTTAAATCTTGTGTTTCTGGCAATGCTTCAGAATAATTTTTAAACGTAGCTCTAATTTCATTCTTCTTTTCTTCAGTAGGCACAAAGTCTACAGTCGTTCCTGAATCGTATGCTTTAAGAAACGAAATTGCGTTGTCTTTGGCTACTCCAATTGCAGCACTACCGCCTTCGTTATTAGGAACAACTGTTACATTACCACCACGAATTTGTCCTTGTGTATTTCTAAAGTCATCTTGTATTGGGCCAGCACCACCGTTTGCAATAAAGTCAGAATACACAACAGACAACGCTCTGTGTAATGCGGGCATAGTTTTTTTGTACGCATCATTTTGACGCTCTGCTGCTTTACGCACAGCAGGATCATCACTTCGTAACTTTGATTGTATGTTAGCAAAACTAACTAGGTTTTCTCCGGTGGCACCAAATACAGTAAGTTGACGATTCATAATTTCATATGCAGCAATAGAATTTTCTCTATATGTTTTTGTTGCAGATGAGAATGCTTCAAACTGCGCTCTAGCTGTTGTAGCAGACTTGTCATCCCTAAACTTTTCCATTGCGGTAATTTGACTATTTATAACACTTATGTGTGCTTGATTAGCTTCTGGCATAGCAGCAAGTGTATCACGTTGTGCTGTTAGTTTTTGAATGGCTTGATTTGTAATTAGTGTAATTTGTGCAGCATTTTTTGAATAGAACGCTGTAAATTGTTGTTGTGTCATATTACCTTCAGGCAATCCACCCAACGCTAATAGATCGTTGTATACTTTTGCAGTGATAGATTGTCCTTGTAATACAAAAGCACCGCCTGTAGCATCTGCTTTATCTTTATTAGAAGCAGCTATATTAGTACGCACCCTTGCTGCAACATCAGAAGCAGTTTTAGCGTTTGCTACAGATTGAGCAAATGCTCTATGAGTAGGACTAGAGACAATCATATTGAATATATCTGACCCACCTATTTTATAAGTTTCATAAAATGCTCGTTGTACTTCAGGATTTGTTGCAAGTAGTTTATCAATCTCAAGATTTTTAGCTGCCATTTTATCTTCAGGAGGTGTTGCTGTAAGAGCAGTATGAACAAGAGCAGCTTGGAAATTACCAATGCCTGTCTCTTCTTGAAATATCTTTCTAATCTTATCGGCTTGCCCCGGATGTGCGGCAATGAGTTCTTTTTGTTTAGACGCAAGTCTAACCATAGCTTCTTGTGGAGAAATAATGCCTGCATTAACTGCATCACGTGTTCTGCGTGTATAAACTCCCATAGTATTTACAGCAACACCACCTTCTGTGGGCGCAGATTGTTGCTCACGCAATTGTGCTGCTTCTCCTACTTGTTCCATCACTTTAGGGCCAACAAATGTAGCATTCTTTGTTTTAGGAATATTTGGATTGTATAGCCAATCTGTAACACTTTTAATTTCTTTAAGTGTTTCGGCTCCAACATATCCTTCATAAGCAGCTTTACCTACTTCAGTACCTGCTTTAATAAGTTGTGCAGTTAATTCTCCCGAAATCTGTGCTGCCCTACCTGCTGATTGTCCAGCTTGTATAAGCAAATTAGGATCACCACTAGCGGGTGCGCCAGCTTGTGAAAGCGCCGGACTCATATATCCAGTAGATTCTTGAACTGCTTGTTTAGCCATTATTTATTCTCCTTCGGTACAGCTTGATATTGTTCTTTAGTTGCAGTGAACGGAAGACTATTACTAGATGTGTTTCCATATTCACGTTTTAAAATATCTGTAAGTTGTTTTTCAATTGCAGGTCGCCACTTTGTTTTTGTTCGTTCCAAATACTTTTGAACAATATCAAACTCTACGGTGTTACGATCAGGCATCATTAGATCATAACGACGTTGCAATTGATCTGCTAACTCATTTTCACCAGCGTTATATGCCGTAAGTATTTTTACACGTTGTTGTGCCAACCATTTACCTACATTTTCTTCAACTGCTTTTTTATATCTACTTTCATCTTTACGAAGTTCATAATAGTCACTTACAGGAACACTTGTAAAACCTAAAAGTTTAGCATACACTTCAGATGTAGTTTGGGGAGCAATATACTGTCCGGTACTAGATATAAATTTATTTTCATTATTTTTATATAGCCACCACTTTTGAAAATTGTTATATTGACTAGATGCAGTAGCAGCAATGTCTCCTAAATCAGAAAGAATTAGTTCAGGTGTTCGTTCATCGTTTTTCCAAAGTGTTCTTAAGAACGGATAAAAACCACCCATTGCTTTAAGTGTTTTAAACGATACACCAAACAATACTTGTGACAAAGACTTTTCATCATTTACCAATTCTTCAGCAAGGTCTTGAAACCCAAATGGAGATAGACGTTTACCAATAGCAAGACGAGTGCTTTCTCCTGTAGTAGCTTCACTTAATGCATTAATAGTTGCTGCAATAATACCTTGTGACACTGCAAGACGCGCATTGTAACGTGCATCAGGGTCTTCTATTCCAAGTGAGTCAATAAACCCTTCACCCAATGTTTCTTCAACAATATCAGGCAATCCATTATTAGACAACCCATACAAAACAGTGTAACCAACCGCAAGTTTAGCAATGTCTGCTCTAGTAAATCCACGTGCTTTTGATGAAGGAGTAGCAACACCTGTCAGCATGTTACTTGCAAATTTCAAAGAATATTGCAAAAATTGAAATGGAATACCGGCTGCACCCCTAGTAAAAAATGCTTGGTTTCCTTTAGTCATATTTTGAGTAAAGTCATCTTCTAATCTTACTGCTTGACGTAAAACAAAATCATCAAGTATGTTTACTTTACCTTCTGATTTAAGCACTCTACGAGCAATATCAAAAGATATTAACCGTGATGTTTCTTCACCACGATTAAAAAACCAATAACTTCCTTCAGAAATAACTCGTTTAGTTTTACTAAACACATTAAATGCGCCATCTGTTTTTGTATAATCTGCTGTAGATTGAATACCTGATATGATTCCACTTTTTCTAACAGCTTTTACTAAATCAACAAATTCTTCAACATTAGTAAATCCCAATGTTGTTATCTGATTTATTTTAGCAATTTTTCTCCATGCTTCAGGATTATCTGACATCAAAGCAAGACGCAAAGGAAGAACAGTCATTGCAGCAGGAACACCGTGTATAGGATGCAATATTGCTGCGGTAGCAGCACCAGCCATTTGAACAAATACTTGTCCAATATTAAGTGTTCCTAGAGTAAGATGGGAAGTAAGTCCACGCAAATCGTCTACTACAGATGATTTACGAAGATACATGCCCAACTTATTTCGCATACTATTTGAATCTTCTATTCCAGAAACTAACTTATTAGCAATAAAATTTTGAAACTCTTCTATTTTTTGTTCGTGTGCTGTTTTAACACCTAATTGTTCGTTAATATATTTCCATGCACGTTGCGAAAAAATCTTATCTTGATTGTCACTTAACAGTGACAAACGTTGTTCTTTAAATGCAACAAAGGCATCTTGTGGAGACATTTCACGAAGTGCTTTAGGCAATGAATTTGTAGCAACTCCATGATTGTGCCAACGCTGAATTGCTGATTGACGTAGTTCATAAACAGACATCAATCGGGATACAGATGTAAGTTCTGCTGCCAAACTTTGTTCTACAGAAAGTGTATTACTTCTAGTTACATCATCAATAGGACGTAACTTTTCTTGTCTAGCACTGCTAAACAACATTCCATTACTTGATGTTGCATCAACAAAATTACTCATGTATTCATCAGCACTACGGCTAACTCTAAGTACAGCATCGTCAGCCCAATCAAACTCTCCACTATTAATTAATTTATACATTTCTTCAGGGTCTTCCCATTTACCAATAGCTTTAGCTACATCGTCAACGGAAAGTGTTCCTGCTATACGTTTACTAATTAAAGATTTCAATCCTGCAACATATTGTTCAGCTTCTTTATAATTTTTTGCTGTTCGTAAAGTTTTTTGTGCTGCTTGAGAAGCACCATCTACTGTGCGTGTTCCAGTTACAGAAATAAAAAATGGATCGTCATATATACGTTGAAACTCTCCGGGTCTGCGTGGAATTACTGATTTTATTTCAGAAGACTGAACGTTATCAGCCATGTCAAAGAATTTTCTAACGTAAGTATTTCCTACTTTAATAGGTTCATCAAGTTCAATAACCTTAATTGTGCCACTATTTAATGAAGTTGCAATAGCATCATCAACAAGCACGTGTTTATTTTCACGAACACTCCAAATATGTTTTCCCATAAACTCAGAAACATTATCTACTAATCTTCCAGCACCAGTAAGTTGTGTTGTTCCATCCAATGAAAACTGGATATGTTTATCAATTTTACGTGATTTTAAAATTCGCACAGCAGACTCGTCTTTAATATTATGTAACATGTTCCTAAGAACACGTGTTCTGATGTATGATTCTGTTATTTTTTCAATTTGGGCATTGTCAAATTGTCCAGAAAGTTTTACAACTAATTCAGATGCAGTAAACTCTTTACCTAGTCCACCAAGATTTGATGCAGCATCCCCTTCACTTAAAACTGAAAACAATGCTTTACGCTCTTTTCCACTTAGAGGATTAATTGCTTTTTTATAAAAATCTGTAAGAACACGCCTATTACCAGCAGTTGTATGCCAAGCAGCAGTAAACTGATCTACAAACAATTGCGAAGACAAGTGTTTATCATCAAAACCCATAATGCGTTTCATTGAAGTAATATCTGTAGGATCAAACCCTCCAACAGCTTTTAACAATGTTGGGTCTTCTTTAATTTGAACAACAGCAAATCCCTGAAATCCTTCATCACGAAGTAGTTTGAGTTCTATTAGTTCTTGTTCTTTAGCAGCCAACATATCTTTAGCTACTGTATCAGCTTTTATTTTAATATGTGGTTTTCCATTTTTGGAACGCATTACATCTTCAATGTCTGTTCTTGAAATTAAAGATTTATTATACAAACTTGTAAACACTGTACGTTGTTCTTCTGTTGCTTTATCAATAAGTGTCCAACTATTTTCAAGAACAGCTTCAAGAACAGTTTGTTCACCTTTTTTACCACCCAATAGGTTCATAACGTATTCTGTCATAATATCCCAAACAGAACGATCTTTACCACCAAATTGTTTTGTAATAGTTTCTTT
>Ga0075458_10000842_pt1 | contig 10017 bp, 7 predicted proteins | sample DEB3_08_DNA_FD_77576 | JGI IMG/M metagenome (GOLD analysis project Ga0075458, IMG submission 77576) | Aqueous microbial communities from the Delaware River and Bay under freshwater to marine salinity gradient to study organic matter... | ecosystem: Environmental > Aquatic > Marine > Coastal ... | reverse complement strand
CTCCCTAGCAAAACCATTGAATAAAGGAAGGTTCACATTTAAGCTTATCAAAGAAGTTTTGAACCAATTGCCACCTTCAAAAAAATCAAAGGTAGAACGTTGTGCATTTTTTGAATATGCCCCAGACATACTTATTGTAGGTAAATAACTTAATTGATAACGTTTCACGTTATAATTGGTTAATTTTCTTACAGAGTTTATATATTGAAAATCTTTTCTAAGTCCATATTGAAAGTCGTTTTCTACTAATACATCCGTGCTTAAACTTTGTTCATTAATAACCTCAGTAAGAACAAGGCTATCTTTCACAGGCATACCCATTAACATCTTTAATCCCATATAGCCAATCGCTACCGCATTATTCGCTTTAATTTTTTCGGTTTGTAAATTGTTTAATTGAACACTTACTTTATCTACATCTAATTTCTCTGCAAAACCATTATTATACATGATTTGCGCATCTTTAGCTAGTTTATTTAAACGCTCAATATTGGCATCTAAAATATTTAATTGTGTCTTGCTTGCCGATAACTGATAGTATATTTTATAAATATTTGTTTTAATGGCTTCTTCTGTCACTGCTGCATTTTTTCTTTGCATATCTAAAGAAGTAGCGCGTGCTTGTAAGGCAACAAAAACTTGACCATCAAAAAGTAATTGTTGAAAATTAGCGCCATAGTTGGCATTGAATTTTGTTCCAAATTGAACTGGAATAAATGTACCTGCTGTACCACCAAATATTTGGGCTGGTAATAATGAGGTAGGTATTACTAAGTAATCGGTACCACTAAGATTGATTCCAACAGTAGGATAAGCAGCTGCTGCAATTTCTCTATTGGTTTGTACTTGTACATCAATGGCTAGTAAAGAATTTTTAACTTGCACATTATTTTTTTGAGCATAGGCCACACAATCATTCAATGAAAAAGCATGCAAGGGTTTAATTTCTGTTTGCGCATTCATTAGTTGGCTTTGAAGAAGAACAACTAGTAGGAGGAATTGATATTTCATTATTTTATTTATTTACTTAAATTTATTTTTTGAGATTTATTGCTGGTGAAATCTTTTATAACTATTATGAATTATGGTTACTTAGTTTATAGTTATCCATTAGTTTATGACCTTCTAAAGTGGCTACGCCATATACAAAGTGTTCTATAATTTGTAAGTTCACTTGTAGCATATCAAATTTGGAAGGATGAAAAACATGTATATTAAATGGAATCAAACTTGTTTCTAATCTGTATTTTGAAAGTATAGTTACATCCACATCTTTTCTATATAAACCCTCTGCAATGCCTTTTTCTAAATTGGCGCTTATCATAGAAAAAATAAAGTCGTCTTTATGATTTTTAATTTTCTCAAAGGCCAATGGATAATATTTTTCAATCTCAAATAAAGCAAGGGGGTTCATTCTATTAAACATTTCCTGAATCACAGACATTAACAAGAAAATTTCATGCACTGCATTATCTGCAAGTTTCATGCTTTGATTACATATTAAGGCATGGTTGGCTAGTTCAAATTCAACAATGGAACTCACCAAGGCATCTTTATCCTTAAAATACTGGTAAATGGTCTTTTTGCTTATACCCAATTGATTGGCCAAGTCATCCATGGTAACATGTTTGACCCCAGTTTGGAACATCAATTCGCGGGCTTTATTGAGAATTCTATCTTGCATAGCTTGTTTTGGAGGCGCAAAACTACAGAAACTTTAATCGTTTTCAAAGTTTCCGAGCTTATTTTTTTATTATTTATGCCGAATGGTAAAATTGTTTGAAATTTGGGCCTTAATACTAGTCCAAATGCCCAATATCAGGCGTCAATTCATCAAGCAAAAAATACTAACCGCCCTAGCACAGCGTTTTTTTCAAGGGGTCATCGTACTAGCACCCATTGGGGTCACTATTTGGGTAGTAGTGAGTCTATTTAATTGGGTCGATAATATATTACCTAACGTACTCAATTTTGCATTCCCTCAACAATTTGCAATAGTCAATGGTCAAATACCCAAGGTCACTGGTCTTGGTTTTTTGGTCGCTATTGCACTTGTATTAATAGTAGGTTGGTTGTCTTCTTTATTTTTTGTGGAAAGACTGATGTCCATCTTTGATAAAATTTTAGAAAGAACACCGGGCATAAAAATTATTTATTCTTCGGTGAAAGATTTTTTAGAAGCCTTCGCAGGTAATAAGAAAAAATTTGATGAACCCGTTTTGGTGAATGTCGATTCAACAGATGTTTGGAGAATAGGTTTTATTACACAAAAAAATACTTCTCATTTTGGAATGGATCAATTTGTTACAGTATACGTTCCGCATTCTTATGCTATTTCTGGTATAACTTATATTGTACCTACTAGCAAAATAAAAAAATTCCCTAAAGGGGTGAGCGCCGCAGAGGCAATGAAGTACGTGGTTTCAGGAGGTGTTACAACAGTTGACGAGGCCGAGGCTCATGACAGTAAACCAACTAATATTTAATTTATAACTCTATAATGCATTTGCACAATTTTAATTCAGGCCCTTCTATTGTACCACAAGAAGTTTTAGAAAAAGCTGCTGCAGCTATTCATAATTTTAACAATACAGGTTTATCTATTTTAGAAATAGGACATCGTACTTCTCATTTTGTAGAAGTAGTTACTGAAGCACAAACAATTGTGAAAAGATTAATGGGTTTAGACGACGCCTATGAAGTTTTATTTTTACAAGGAGGCGCCACTATGCAGTTTATGCAAGTGCCCATGAATTTATTAGATGAAAATGGACTAGCGGCTATTTGTGATAATGGTGTATGGGGCAATAAAGCAGTGAAGGAAGCAAGCTTATTCGGACCTGTAAAAGTAGTATCAGACACTTCTGATAAAAAACATACTTATATAAATAAGGCTTTAGCTATTCCTACTAACGCTACTTATTTACATATAACTACCAACAATACAGTGGAGGGAACCCAATGGCATAGCTATCCTCAGACTTCTGCTTTATTAGTGGGAGATATGAGCTCAGATATATTTTGCAGGCCTACGAATTTTAAAGCATTCGATTTAATTTATGCAGGGGCTCAAAAAAATATGGGCGCTGCAGGGGTGACGATGGTAGTGGTTAAAAAAGAAATTCTAGGAAAAATTAACAGAAAAATTCCTGCCATCTTAGATTACCGAAAACATATTGAAGCAGGTTCTTTATTAAATACACCTCCTGTTTTTTCTATATATGTAAGTTTATTAACCCTTCGTTGGATTGAAGCCCAAGGGGGTTTAGCAGCTATGGAAAAATTAAACTTAGCAAAGTCGAATTTATTATACAATACTATTGATAGTCTTTCGGCTTTTCATTGTCCTATAGCTAAAGAAGACAGAAGTATTATGAATGCCGTTTTCTTTTTAACTGACCCTACTAAAGAAGAAGCATTTTTAGCTTTATGCAAAACCGAAGGAATGATTGGTGTGAAAGGCTATAGAACAGTGGGTGGAATAAGAGTGAGTATGTATAATGCCTTACCTTATTCAAGTGTAGAAGCTTTCTGTAACTTGATGAAATCATTCGCTGAAAAAATTTAATTCTCAACAAAAAGAACGAACTTCGCGCCCATGGCAAAAATAAGTCCCTTTGAAGCTTTACGTCCTCAGCCTCAATTAGCAAAACAAGTTGCTAGTAAACCTTACGATGTATTAAATAGTGCAGAAGCAAAAATAGAAGCAGTAGGTAATGCTTATTCTTTTTTGCACATTACAAAAAGTGAAATTGGCTTAGCAGAAAATATCGATGTACATAGTCAAGAAGTATATCAATTGGCATTAGAAAATTTAAATGCATTTATACAAAGAGATGTTTTATTTAAAGAGTCTAAGCCTTGTTATTATATCTATCAATTAATAATGGATGGTCGTGCACAAACTGGATTGGTTTGTGCAAGTAGTATTGACGACTATAATAATGATATTATTAAAAAGCATGAATTCACGCGTCCTGAAAAAGAATTAGATAGAATCAATCATATCAAGACTACTGGGGCTCAAACAGGCAATGTATTTTTAGCCTATAGAAACCAAGCAAGTATTGATACCATTATAGATAAATGGAAAACGACTAAGAACCCAGTGTACGATTTTACGGCGGAAGACGGCATTCAACATACAGTTTGGGCGGTAAGTGATGAAACCATCATTGATCAAATCACAAACTTGTTTGCAACTGAAGTGCCTTGCACTTATATAGCAGATGGTCATCATAGAGCAGCTTCTGCAGCTAAAGTAAAATTAGCTATTAGTGAAGAAGCGGTGAAACCAGGCGGTGAAGCTAAAAAAGTATCTGAATATTTTTTAACGACTTTATTCCCTTCTAATCAATTAGCCATTATGGATTACAACCGTGTGGTAAAAGATTTAAATGGTTTATCTGCCACTGCATTTATGACAGCACTTGAACAAGATTTTACAATACAAAAAGAAGAGGCTGCTTTCAAACCCACAGACCTTCATAGTTTTGGAATGTATTTAGAAAACAATTGGTATCAATTAACAGCGAAGACAGGTATTTATACAAATGACCCAATTGGTGTATTGGACGTAACTATTTTATCTAATTCAATTTTATCCAAACATTTAGGCATTCATGATCAAAGAACCGATAAAAGAATTGATTTTGTGGGTGGTATAAGAGGTTTGGCTGAACTAGAAAAAAGAGTGAACAGTGGTGAAATGACGCTGGCTTTTAGTTTGTATCCAGTAACCATCGATCAATTATTTAATATAGCCGACGCCGGCGAAGTCATGCCTCCGAAAAGCACTTGGTTTGAGCCTAAACTAAGAGACGGCTTACTTACTCATTTGATTTACTAGTAGTTATTAATTCCCCTAATACTCATTTATTATATTGGGAAAATTCCTCCTATTTGCTAGTCTATTTTCTTTTTTTTCTGCCCCTATTTTAGTATTTTGTTATACATTAATACTTGCCCTATGGAATCTAAAAGACTCTTTGATTGTATTGAACATCAGTTAACAAAATTTCCTCAGGAAGCGATGTTTGCTGCAAAAGAAAAAGGCAGTTGGAGAAAATATTCTACAACCGAAGTGGCTTCAACTGTCAATTCATTAAGCGCAGGATTGCTAAGTCTTGGTTTATCTGGACATGATTTTACGCCAGAGGGATCAGATAAAATTGCCATTATAAGTAGCAATAGACCAGAATGGTTGATGGCAGATATGGCCACGCAACAAATTGGTGTCATCTGGGTGCCAGTGTATCCTACCACCAATCCATTAGAATTGACTTTTATCTTGAATGACGCATCTGTACAATATATGTTCGCGAGTAATCAAGAATTGTATAATAAAGTAATGTCTATTAAAGACAAAGTGCCTTGTTTAAAAGAGGTCTACACTTTTGATCGTATCGAGGGTGCAAAGCATTGGTCAGAATTGTGTTTACAAGATGCAGATTTATTACAACAAGTGGATGTCATTAAAAAAACAATTCCTGTAGAACAAGTAGCTACTTTTATTTATACTTCAGGCACAACAGGTACACCAAAGGGTGTGATGTTGACACACCATAATATTTATTTCAATTTACAATCGGGAAAAAATAGTTTTCCTTTCCCAGACAATCCTGATCAAAAAGTATTGAGCTTTTTACCATTGAATCATATTTTTGAAAAAGTGGCTTCCTATATTTATATGTATAGTGGAATGAGTATCTATTATGCAGAATCCATGGAGACCATTGGCGATAACTTAAAAGAAGTGTCACCAGACGCGTTCTCTACCGTACCAAGATTATTGGAAAAAGTATTCGAGAAAATTATGATCAAGGGTGAAGAGTTGACTGGCCTTAAACGCAAATTATTTTTCTGGGCAGTTGCTTTAGGAGAACAATATGATAATTTAAAACCAGGGTCTGCATGGTATCAATTCCAATTGAAGCTTGCCAATAAAATTATCTTTAGTAAGTGGAGAGAAGCCTTAGGTGGCAATGTAAAATTCATTGTTACTGGAGGTGCGGCATGTCAGGTAAAATTATTACGCATTTTTAATGCAGCTCAAATACCAGTGTATGAAGGTTATGGTCCAACAGAGAACAGTCCTATCATTAGTATTAATTATAGAACACCAGGTGATATGAAATTTGGAACGGTGGGCTTACCAATACAAGGTGTTCAAATGAAATTAGAGGCAGATGGAGAGATATGTGTGGCGGGCCCGAGTGTAATGCTTGGATATTATAAGCGTCCCGATTTAACGGCTGAAGCTATTATTGATGGCTGGTTGCATACAGGGGATATAGGTGAGATTATAGATGGTAAGTTTTTAAAAATTACAGATCGTAAAAAAGAATTGTTTAAAACAAGCGGCGGAAAATATGTTGCCCCACAACCCATCGAAAACAAGATGAAGGAAAGTCCTTTCATCGAACAAATTGTTTTAATTGGAGATAATAAAAAAATGGTGAGCGCCTTGGTTGTGCCAAGTTTTGCTAAACTAAGAGAATGGGCAAAACAAAATGATATTGAATATACAAGCAATGAGGCCATCATTCAAGATAGTAAGGTATTTGCTATGTTTGAAACAATTGTTGCACAGTACAATCAATTTTTCAATCAGGTAGAGCAAGTGAAAAAATTCACTTTAATACCTAGAGAGTTTACAATTGACCAAGGAGAGATGACGCCTAAATTAAGTATACGCCGTAAGCAAGTACTAGCGAATTTTGAAAAAGAAATAGACCTAATGTACCAAGGATAGAATATATACATTCTACTTCTAGATAGGCAGTCAATTATATATTGAACAAAAAACCTTGCTCTATGAAAAAAATATTGCTGCTAACTATCACTGTTTTTCTTTTAATTTTTAATGTTAAAGCGCAGACTGCTTCTAATCCCTATTTTAATTATAAAGGCAAACTCATTATAATAGGAGGAGGCTCCATACCCGATTCTTTATTTAGTTTTTTTGGAAACTATATTGGAGGTAAGGATCAACCCGTAGTGTATATTCCCACAGCCACCACCGATGAAGAGTATATACAAAAAGGAGAACACCTTTATAAATTTACTTCACAAGGTTTTACTAATTTAAGTACTATACATACACGCGATAAAAAAGAGGCAGACAATCCAAAAAATATTGAACTGCTGCGTAATGCAAAGGGCTTGTATTTTGGAGGAGGGGATCAGCAATTAATTGCCGATGCCTATGCAGGTACTAAATTGTATGATGAATTCATTGCCTTATTAAATAGAGGAGGTGTTATTATGGGCACCTCTGCAGGAGCAACTATTATGGGCTCTTTAATGGTGGGAGGTGATGCTAGAGATGATATAAGTAAAAAGTACAATTTTAATCCTGCCTTTTCTTTTATGACCAATACGGCACTGGATCAACATGTATTGGTGCGCAATCGACAATTTGATTTAATTCCCGTGATTGAACATTACCCAGGCACTTTAGGTATTGGATTAGACGAATCAACAGCTATTATTGTCGAAGCTGGTCAATTTAAAGTTTGGGGTAAATACTATGCAATGTTATACGACCCCATGGATTGGGATGCACAAAAAAAGAAATGGGGTAAAGTTTTAAAACCCTTTAGGATGATGGCCTCAGGTAGCCATTTTAATTTAGTGACAAGAGTTATAACTAAATAAATTCCTTTCCATTATTATATTGTTTAATAATATAATAAAAATACATCTAGTTATTTAAACAATATCCTAATAGGCAGGCCCAGATAGGGCATTAGGATAATAAATTATTGCTGATCAATTTTGTATATAAAATATATTTATAAGATATATAAAATGTTTTTATATATTTAACATACTATTAAGTCTACGATTATCCCCTAATCTTTCTTAATTACTGATTACCCCCAAAGGTTGAATAAATTTTCCCCAAAATTTTTTTTGATTGGTTATTCAGGTAACCAATTAAACACAATTTATTAAAATTAATACATGAGAATAATATTTAAAATTCTGATGACATCTGTCATAGTTATGACTTTTACATCAATCGTTAGTGTTGCTAACGCACAAGATGCACCAGCAACAAGCAAATATGGTTGGGGTTTAACCAATGGTATTTCTGTAAATAATTTCACATACGATCAACCACATAATGGAATGAATCTAGGTTATACAGGTGGTGGATTTATTGATCGCACATTAGGAAAGAAAAACAGATTAAGACTAAGATTGAACCTAGGCTATACAGGTGCAGGTGGTCAATTAACTACTTTCAAAGACGATACTAGATATGGCTTCGATAACATGTTTACATTTAGAAATGTAAAACAAAGTAGTTATTTGTTGCATTCTGTCGATTCATGGTTGTCTTTGTTTTATCAAAAACAAACTAAGAATAATTGGAAATATTATGTCGGCCTTGGTGCAGGCATGGAAAATAAATTTTTTGAAACAGAGCGTTATCAAAAAACAGGTGAATTTATAACAAGCATTTACGGTACTGTTCAAGATCAACAATTCACCAACCGTTTTGAAAATTATTGGTTTAACGGAAATCTTACTGCGGGTATTGAACTACCAACAAGTAAAAAAGTAAACTTCATTATTGAAGCAAGATATCTATATGGTTTAACTGCTGCTAGAAATAACTATTCATATATAGAATTTGAGGGTGTAATGGGAGAGGTAAGAACCAATGCCTTCCAATTAACAGTGGGTGTAAGAAATATGTTCAAAGCAGGAAAAGCTAAAACAAAAACAAAATAATTTCAAAATAACAAAACAAACAATCAATTAAAAAAACAAAAAAGTAATATTATGAAACAATTTAGATTCATACTTCTTTGTGCAACAATCGCAGTAATATCATCTAGTCTTACTGGTTGTAAAAAAGGAGTATATGACGAAAAAGCAGCCTTAGCTGCACAAAAAGAGCTACTGCAGTTCAAGTATGATCAGGAAATTAAATTAGAAAATTTAAGACAAGCTGGCGCTACTGCTTTAGAAACAACAAAGCAAAATTTACAGTACTCTTTTAGTATTAGAACTGCTCTTTTTAACGATAGTTTATCCAAAGCAAAAGTACTTTCAGATAAGGCGGCTCTTAGAAAAAGAGACATTTTTGTAAAAGTAAAAGATATAGTCTCTGGTGCACCAGTTTTTGGCGCTGAAGTTACTATCCCAACAACTGTAGGTACAGTCATTGTAGCAAAGACAGATTCTCTTGGAATCGCTAAATTTGCTCCTAATGAAAATATTCCTTTTCCAGCTTCTGCTATGGCTACCATGGACGGATATGCTTCTGGATCAATTTTTGGAACAATTGGTAATAATTATTATTATTATGGTAATGAACAGTCCCAAACCAGCTATGCTACTATTAATATCTGGAACACTAAAAATGCACCTAACACCGTTAAAGGAAAAATTTATATTGAGAATGACTTAACAAATGATGCACCTGAAGTAGCTAAAAAAGCCTTTGTTAACGCTTTCACATTTGTTACCATAACTGATGCTTCAATAACATATAATCCTATTACTGGTACTAATACTACAAATAATTATGAACAAAGATTTGATTTTACTACCACTACTGATGATAATGGAGACTACTCAATCAAAGTTCCAAATTTAACTAGCAACTTACAATTTGCACACAGTGCAATTGAAGGTAGTTCAAAAATGTATGTACAAAGTATAGTACCTGGTTTAGATTCTTTACCAACTGTTCAAAATATTCCTGCAACTTATTATTTAGGCACAGGAGCATTTAATCTAAGTAGAGGATCTACTTATTCTTTAAGTAATTCAAGTATTGTTGAAGTGCCAGATAATAATGGACTTTTTGTTATACCATCAACAGTAAGTAGATATCATGTAGCAGCTGCAGCTGATAGTAACAAGAGAGCTCATTATATCAGAGCTATTTCATTTTCATCTGCAAGTTTAGCGACTTCAACTACTTTAGATAGTGCCTATTTATCTGGATCGTATGTTTACAATACCTCTAGTTTAACATCAGCTGCTGAATATATG
>Ga0075458_10000839_pt1 | contig 10029 bp, 13 predicted proteins | sample DEB3_08_DNA_FD_77576 | JGI IMG/M metagenome (GOLD analysis project Ga0075458, IMG submission 77576) | Aqueous microbial communities from the Delaware River and Bay under freshwater to marine salinity gradient to study organic matter... | ecosystem: Environmental > Aquatic > Marine > Coastal ... | reverse complement strand
CAGTCGTTTAACGCTCCCATGGTTGCCAATGGCGGTCGCGGCCAACGCCTCGCTCGTATGCTGCAAATGCAAGGGCAGGGACAAATGGTCAGCAACAACGCAGGGGCAAAGACTGATATGCAGTACAGCCCCCCGCAAAACGCCGCCGACATGAATCCGGCCCCGCGTCAGTACGGCAGTCTGTACCCGCGCAAACCGAAGTCCCCCGGCATGATTAACCCGCAGGGTGGCCCAGACAGAGGCTCGTTTGAAAATGGCTGAAACTAAATATGTTTCTACCTTTACGCTGCCGTCTGAATATGAACAAGCGGCAATGGAAGCCCGCCGCCGTCGCCGCATGGCAGAAATGCTTGCCGCACAGGCATATCAGCCGCAGGAAGGTGGAGTTGCTCCTATTCCGACCGCTGCGCCGCTGGTGCAAGGTCTACAAGCATTTTTGGCTGCGCGACAACTTCGTAAATCGGAAGAAGCAGAAAGCAAAGCGAAAAAATTGGAATCTGAAGCGGCAAAACGTATTGCTGGTCGCATGGAAGGCGGCTATCAATATGATCCAAATAAGCCCGTTTCGCTTGATGTTCCAGAACAAACACAATTGCAAGAAGTAACGCCAACATCTCGCTATGTTCGTTCGCCAGAACAAGCCTTGTCTATCGCAGAAACATCAGTTGGCACCGCTGCGCTAAAAGACCGCCCGTTAATGGCAGCACGCCTTGCAAAACTCTTAGAAAAACCGGAAGCGGAAGAATTTGGCACAACGCCCGTTCTTTCAGAATCCGGCGAATATGTTGTCTTTGGCAAAGGCGGGACTGCTCGGCCTACCGGCGTAAAAGCGAAAAGAGAAGAAGCCGGACTAACTCCGTATCAGCAAAGAATGCTGGATTTGCGTGAAAGGGAATTGGGGATTCGTGAGCGTGCTACTGCGCCGGGAACTCGGCCGTTGTCTCCAACGTCTCAAAAAGAACTGTTTGAAACGGATGAAAACGTCCTTGCAACGCAAACTGGCATTGGTTTGTTGAAAAATGCGCTTGAGTTGTCGCCAAAATCATTTGAAGGCGTAGCAGCCAACGAACGTGCTTACGCGGCAACGATGCTGCCGGATCAAGTAGAACCGCAAGGCGCAAAGGAAACATTGGAATTTGACTTGTTGATTAAGCAACAAGTATTGCCGCAGTTGCGTAGCATTTTTGGTGCAGCCCCGACGGAAGGCGAACGTGCAATTTTGTTGGAACTTCAAGGTTCTTCAAATTTGCCGCGCAAAACGCGCGAAAACCTGCTCAACAGAGCGATTGAATCGGCAAACCGGCGGTTGGAATTTAATCGTCGCAAAGCCGAACAAATTCGGTCTGGCACATATTTCACGGAAGGCCCGATGCAGCAATCAACGCTGCCCCCCGGCTTTGAATTGGAGTAAAGCCTATGGCATTTCGGGAAGGTCAAACGGCGGTTAATAAAAAAACTGGTGAAAAACTGGTTTACAGCAACGGTGAATGGAAGCCCGTTCAACCGGCCGTTCAACCGTCAGCGCAACAATCAGAACCACAAAGCCCATCATTTATGGAGCAAGTGCGTTCGTTGCCTCAAGAACTTCCGCGTCAGATCGGGCTGGCGGGTCGCAACATTGTTACTGGTTTGACTAGCGTTCCCGGCATGGCGGCAGATGCGGCTATGGCTTTGTACAACATTGGAACGGGAAGCCAACAGCAAATGCCGTCAGAGGCGTTGCAGCAAACGATGACCCGCATGGGCGTTCCAGAGGCGAGAACAGGGCTAGAGCGTGGATTGGGCGCGGCGCAATCCGCTATGGCAGGGGCAAAAGTCCCGATGCCGACATTTGGCCGCCAAGCCCCTGCTAACTTTCAACCCGCGCAGACGGCAGCGCAGCGTGAATTTGAAAAGGCTGCAAAAGCAGGATATGTAGTGCCGCCAGCGTCGGTTAGGCCGACTGCGCCAATGGTTGCACTAGAAAGTGTGGCGGGCAAAGCGGCTACACAACAAATCGCATCCGGCAAGAATCAAGAGATTACCAACCAATTAGCATCTCGCGCGATTGGTTTGTCGCCTAACCAGCCGATTACTCCGCAAGCCTTAAACGAAATTCGGCAGCAAGCGGGACAGGCTTACAAGGCAATTAAAGGAACCGGCACGATCAAGCCGGATATGCAGTATTTTGATGATTTAGCCAACATTCGGCAAACCACCGCGGAAATTGCTAAAGATTTTCCCGACGCTGACATTGGATCGGGTGAAGCGATCAACAAACTGGTTAAATCGCTCGCGCAAGACAAATTTGAATCAAGTTCAGCGATTGAATACATCAAGCAGTTAAGAAAATCTGCAACGTCTTTGATGTCGGGTGCAAATGCGGGCGATCCTGCAAAACTTTCGTTGGGCCGCGCCCAACGTGATGCTGCGGAAGCCCTTGAGGAAATGGTCACTCGGCATCTTGCCGAAACAGGACAAAAAGACTTGGCGCGTAATTTTGACAATGCGCGTCGGTTAATTGCTAAAACGTATACCGTTCAAGGTGCATTGGAAACGACGGGCAACGTCAATGCCGCCAAACTGGCTACGCTACTTCGCAAAGGCAAGCCGCTATCGCCAGAACTAGAAACCGCCGCATCTTTTGCGGGGGCGTTTCCTAAAGCAGCAGTCACGCCAGAAAAGTTTGGCAGCCCCGGCGTAAGTGCATTGGATGCCGCTATGACGGCGGGCGGGGCAGTTACTTTGCCGTTTCTTGGGCAATCGCCATTTGCCGCCTTGGCGTATCCTGCCGCACGTTACGGCGCACGAAACATCGCGTTAAGCAAAATGCTGCAACGCGGCTTAAACCGACCGCCCATGCAACCGCAGCCGGAACTTGTTGGCGCGGCAGCAGGGGCAATGGGGCAGTAATTACTTCCTATGTTGACCCGCCTGTATACGCCAAATATGCGAATAGTCCACGCCGTACCGTTTGGCGAGGACTTTGCGCGGCTCGTCGCTGGCGCGAATGGCGGCAATGTCAGCGTCGGACAGCCTGCCGTTCCAATGGTTAAGCCCGTAGTTGTGCCGTCGCTTACGCGCTGTATCCGCGTTGTTCTCGGCCTTGGTGCCGATGCGAAGGTGGGCGGGATTGACGCACGGCGGGTTGTCGCAAATGTGCATGATGATCTTGTCATCGGGAATCGGCCCAACGTAAAACTCATAAGAGTACCGATGGGCGCGAACGGGCTTTTCGCCGGGAAGAAGAAAGATACCGTAACCGCTATGGTTGTGCGTTCCTTTCCATTCCCAACAACCGTCGCCTTTCTCAAAGCGTTGCTCAAAAACATCGTTAGGGGAAAGCAGCGGGTACTCATGCAAGCGGTTCGCAGTTCTGGCGCGGTGATAGCATCGGCTACACAACTTGCGGCCAATGGTTTTTTCGGCCCCACACTCAATGCAGGAAAATTGGGTTTTGGGTTTGTAGGTCATAAGAATCCTCCTATGACCCGTAGTTTATGACATTACCGAGGTAGTGGCAAATGTCGTTCAATGGTTCGGGAACTTTCGTTATAAACACCGCGGGACAACCAGTTGTCTCCGGCACCGTCATTTCATCCACGGCGTTCAATGCGCTGACGGCTGACCTTGCGACAGGCTTATCTACCTGTATCACCAAGGACGGCCAGACCACGCCCACGGCTAACATTCCGATGGGCAACAACAAGATCACGGGCCTTGCTGTTGGCACGGCGGCAACTGACGCGGCGAACTTGAGCCAAGTGCAGTCCACCACCGCCAAACTCATTACGGCCTCGGGAACCGACACGGTAACGGGTACGCTCTCGCCAACCCTTACGGCTTATGCCGCCGGTCAGATGTTCTACTGGATCGCCGCTGGCGCAAACACCGGGGCTGTCACGCTCAACATTGACTCCCTTGGTGCCAAAGCAGTTACCCGTGACGGCTCTACGGCCCTTGCTGCGGGCGATATTCGCAGCGGCGAAGTGGTGGTCGTGGTCTACGACGGCACCCGCTTCCAAGTCGTCTCACAGGTCAACAGCGGCGGCGATGCGACCTTTGCCAATGTCTCCATCACCTCCGCACTTAACGTGGGTGGGGTAGCGACCTTTACAGGTAATCCCGTTCTTTCCGGTGGCACCGCCAACGGCGTGTTGTATTTGAATGGTTCTAAGGTGGCGACGAGTGGGGCAAACCTGACTTATGACGGCACAACATTTACGAGTGTTGGGCAGATTAATGTAAAAAATGACTTGCTGTTAAGTGATGCTACGGCAACTCAAGGACGCGCTTATGGAGATGCGTCTGGTGTTGTATGGCGAGCAGAGTCTGGACTAGCGCAGCGTTGGCATATTGGCTCAAACGAGCAGATGCGCCTCAACTCTACCGGCCTCGGCATCGGGACGAGTTCGCCGGGATACAAGTTAGACACTAACAACACCTCAGCAGGAACGATTGCGCGATTTGTAAACGGAGTTGGTCGCGGCTACGTCCGTATGGACGGCTACGATGACATGACCTTGCAGTTTTATAGACAAGGCGCGTCAGTAGGATTTTTCCAGACGGATTCTTCTGGAACGGAGTTTCTTGCAGGAACAACTGGCGCATATCCGTTTATTTTCTACACTAATAACAGCGAAAAAATGCGGTTGACCTCCGCCGGCAACCTCGGTCTGGGCGTGACGCCGAGTGCGTGGACATCGCCATTTGTAGCGCAGCAAATTGGTAGCGGTATTGGCTCCATATCACTTGCTGGGCGTACTGATAGCACAGCCGATATGTTTATCGGTAGAAATGTGTATTACGGTGGAAGCCCGGCAGATTTTAGATACATCGGAACTGGCACCGCAACGCGATACCGCTGCGATGGAGCGACACACGCTTGGTCTATAGCAGCCTCCGGCACCGCAGGCAACGCCATCTCGTTCACGCAGGCGATGACGCTGGATGCGAGTGGGAATTTGGGGGTGGGGACGACAAGTCCTGATATTTTTTCTAACGGGTTTGCAAGAAATCTTGGCGTTGCTATTACTGGAGCAGGCACTACTGCGGCAATTAACGTCTCCGGTGGTGCGGCTTCTCGTATCCAGTTTGGTGTCGGGTCAACGCGATACGGTCTAATTTATCAAGACGATACCAATTTCATGCAGATTGGTACGACAACTTCACTTCCAATAAGTTTTCAAACCAACAGCGCCGAACGCGCCCGCATCACGGCGGCGGGTAATGTCGGCATTGGAACTACATCTCCGACAGATTACGGTAGTGGATACCTTAACCTTGAAGTAAAAGGATCAAGTGCTAGCGGTGGAGTCTTTACCAGCAAAAGCGCATCGGGTGACGCTAGGTTTTATGTAACAGACAGTGCCGGATATTCTGGAACTTGGGCAAACATTCCACACTTATTCTTTACAAACTCCACCGAACGCGCCCGCATCACGAGCGGGGGGGATTTTTGGGTTGGAACTGCTACTGCTATTTCACCGGGCGGTCTTACGGCAAACAATGTTTTGTCAGCCGGAACTAGCAGCCAATGGGCAGCGGCGATTAGAAACAGCACAGCCACAACACCGTGGGGGTTAGCAATTCAATATTCTGCCGCCGCACCAAACGACACATCTAGCACTTTTTTATATTGTATTGATAGTGGGCCAACTTTACGGGCTTCAATTCGCTCCAACGGCGGTTTGGCGAACTACCAGTCCAACAACGCAGACCTGTCCGACGCACGCACGAAGAAGGACATCACGCCCGCTGCGTCCATGTGGGACAAGATCGGCGCATTGGAAATTGTTACCTACAAGTACAACGACCAAACGCACGATGATGTCAATGTGGGTGTTATCGCGCAGCAGGTTGAGTCTGTTGAGCCGGTATGGGTAGACAGTGACGGGTGGGGTGGAGAAACACCGGAAGATGGCGTGCCGCTCAAGACGGTCTACACTAAAGACATCACGTTCGCCGCCATCAAAGCCCTGCAAGAAGCCATGGCGCGTATTGAACAACTTGAGGCCAAGGTGGCCGCTCTGGAGACTAAATAACCATGTCCGACGTTGAACTGAAGGTCAGCCTAGAAGAAGCCGTGGCCATTGTGAATTTGTTGGGTTCACTCCCCACCGCACAAGGCGCGTTTCCGCTATTCCAGAAATTGAAGGAACAAGTGGAGCCGATGTTGCCGAAGGCGGAAGCCAAGCCCGACGAAGTGCGAGCGAACTAGCATGACCGCGCAGGTTGTTTTTCTGTTTATCTTTTGCGTGCTGCAAGTGTTGGACGTATGGACAACGCTTGTCGCGCTAAAGATGGGTTGCAGAGAAATGAACCCTGTCCTTGCCAAAGCCTTTACCTATGCCGATCCGCTTGCGGTGCTGGTAGCCATCAAGGTCGTTGGAATTTGGGCATTGTGGTGGGCTGATATGTACGTCATTACCGGCCTCCTGTGCGCGATGTATTTGTTTGTCGTCAGTAACAACCTAGATGTGATTGAGAGCAAGAAATGATGGACACGCAAATCCTGTTCAACATTATTGTTGGCGTGGCAGGGCTGTTTGGCGGCTGGATACTAAACAACATTTCCCGTTCTATTGAAAAATTGGACGAGGACGTGCGGGATATGCCGCTGACGTATGTGACGCAGGATTCATATAACCGCGATCAATCACGCTATCAACGTGATATAGACGAAATTAAAGGTATGTTGCGCCTCATTTTTGACCGGCTGGAAAGCAAGGCTGACAAATGATTCCGGCCGCGCTGTTATCCATCGTCCAACCGCTATTGGCTAACGGGCTTGGCCTTGTCGCCAATGCTGTCCTTGCCAAAGGCAAAAAGGTGGTGGAGGACAAGTTAGGCGTTGAACTTAAGCCCGATATGTCGCCCGAGGACATGGCAAAGGTTCAAATGGCCGCGATGGAGCATGAGGAGGAGTTAATGCGCCTCCGCATTGAGGAGAACAAACTAGACCTTGCCGAACTAGAACTACGCCTCAAAGACGTAGACAGCGCACGCGACCGTGAGACGGCAATTGCGACCAGCAAGGACGCGCCGCTGCTTAATAAAGTTATTACGCCAATCCTTGCGTTAGCGATTGTTAGTTTAACTTTTTTGTTGTTTGGCGTAGTCATGTTTGACGATACGCCCGTAGATGCCTCCCGCAAAGACATCTTTATCTACGTCCTCGGTGTGTTGTCGGCCATTGCCACGCAAATTGTGTCGTACTACTTTGGCTCGTCGCAGGGCAGCAAAGACAAGTCTGACCAGTTGAAGGAAGCCCTCAAATGAGTGCGGTGCGCGAACAGGCAGCGTTCCTGCTAGATTTCGCTAAACTGATTGAGTACGCCACCACACAAGGGTTTGTCGTGACGGGTGGTGAACTATATCGCACCCCCGAACAGCAGCAGATATACGTTAAGACCGGCCGATCACGCACGATGAACAGCCTTCACCTCCAACGCCGTGCCGTAGACCTTAACTTTTTCAAAGACGGTAAGTTGGTTTACGACAAAGTAACCCTTGCGCCGCTTGGATTATTTTGGGAATCTTTGCATCCGCTCAACAGTTGGGGCGGGAACGGTGTGAAGTTGGTAGATGTGCCACACTTTAGCCGTGGCGTGGACAAACCCGAGTGGAGGCGCGTGAGTGGCTAAATACACCCCGGTACAGACTTACGAAGGGTCATGGTACAGGGTCAAGGGCTACACACACACCGAATGCTGTGACTGCGCGTTAGTACACAAAGAGCAATACCGACTGATAGACGGCCATCTGGAGTGGAAGGCCGAGGTAGACCGGGAGGCAACGGCAAAACGCCGAAAGGAACTCGGCATCAAAATCTCTTATGCAAAAAAAGGCCACCGACGAGCAAATCGTCGCCGCGCTGCAAAAAAATAACGGCATACGTTGCGTTGCGGCAAAAGAGTTAGGAATAGCATCACGCGTGCTACTGTCCCGAATCGCCAGAATGAAGGCGAAAGGGGTAGATGTCCCCGAAACAACTTACCAACGACCGATAGAAAAATCCGACTTTTCTTTCACCCCGCTTCCCTCCGATGACGTTCCGATAGAGGAACTCATTGCCCACCGTAAACGCCAGTTCGCCCACAAACGCGAACACGAAGAAGCATCACGACTGATTCCCATTCGCATTAAGATTCCCGGCCCGATTGGACTATTATTTTTTGGCGACCCGCACGTTGACGATGACGGCACGGACATAGAAGCCCTTGAACGCCATACGGCCCTCGTAAAGCGCACACCGGGGCTTTTTGCGGTCAACGTAGGCGATACCACCAACAATTGGGTCGGCCGACTAGCGCGGCTCTACAGCGATCAGAGTACGTCAGCCGCCCAAGCGTGGCGGTTAGCCGAATGGTTTATCGGGCGGTGCGATTGGCTATGGCTTTTGGCCGGAAACCACGACCTGTGGAGCGGTGCGGGTGATCCGATGCGTTGGATCGCACGCCAACAGGGGGCGTTGTACAAGTCATCCGAGGCTAGAATCAATCTAAAGTTCCCAAATGGCGCAGAGGTGCGGATCAACAGCCGCCACGACCATGCCGGTTCGTCCGTCTGGAACCCCGCCCACGGCCCTATGAAGGCCGCTATGCTTGGCACCCGCGACCACCTTTATGTGGCAGGGCATAAGCACGAATCGGCCTATAGCGTCCTTAAAGACCCTATTAGCGGCATTGCGATGCACGCCCTCAAGGTCGCCTCGTACAAAGTTTTTGACCGCTACGCTAAAGACAAGGGCTTTCGGGATAACGCCTTGTCACCGTGCGCGTTTGCCACGATCAACCCCGACTTACCGCCCTCGCACCCCGACATGATTAAAATCTTTTGGGAGCCGCAGGAGGGGGCCGAATACCTTGGATACCTACGGCGAAAGACCTAAACCGTGCGTGGACTGTGTGTTCTGCTGCCCTTGGAACGGCCGAGGGTGGGGGTGCGCCCACAGTAGCGTTGATGATCTGTTATACGGAATCTGTCAATGCAAGGGCCGATATTTTCTACGTTTCCAGCCGTTCCGATGGCCGATGGCTGGCGGGGATGGGATTGAACCACCATTCACGGAGTCAAAGTCCGTTGTCCTACCATTAGACGACCCGCCAAACTAGGGTGCGGTTTTTAGTTTAGCGATTTCCGCAGCAATGATGTCGGCTTCCACCGAGAGTCCAAGTTTACGCAGCATCCACAGCACTTCGTCTATTGTTGGCGGTTTGCGCTGCCCGTAACCCCACGGCGCACGCTCTAACTCGGCTTTCCATGCCCCCGGCGGGCTTTCGTTGTCTATCACCAGTATTCCCTTCCACCGCGCTTACAAGCCCATACGGGCGGGGGAACGTGCCGCCAGTCCTCGCCATAGATTTGTGTCCAGAACCGCTTAAAACGCATTAGGAGCCGCATAAACCCTCCACGGAGTAGTTGGTTGACGGTGACTTCCAATCCCTCGGTACGTCGCCCGTAATCCATGACGGGTCTTTCCACAGCAATCGGTTATTCGGGTAGGCAATCCACGGGCCGGTGTCTAGCGCAATGATGTGGTGATCTTTGCTCTGGTCAGGCACCTCTGCCCAACCGCCGTTCGCCCAAAAAACGGTAAATAGGTACGTTCCCGCACGCATGACCTTATCGCGGCCCAACGCCTCAACGCGGTGGTTGCGGAGCATTTGCATCTCGCGCACCTCGCAATGTCGGCTAAATGAGTCCCACCACACAGACAGGTTGAGCGACAGCGGTTCGCAAGGTTTGGTGCAGAGGGCGTGGATCGGGATTCTGGCCCATTGTGCGCCGTTCTCTAGCATCACTTGAAACATCGGCACTCGGGCAGGTTCAGCGCGGAACCCAAACACGGTGCAGAGCGTGAACTTGCCATGCCCGCTCTGCTGGTCGTACAGGAACTCATCACGGACATAGGCCGTGGTATACGGGGTGTCTACGACAAAACTCATTTACCCCTCGCACGGATGGCGGCGGTGATTTTGTTACCAAGTGGAACGGCGACGTATCCAAGCGCGGCTTCTAACTCTCGCTCCACAATCTCCATGCACC
>Ga0075458_10000834_pt1 | contig 10046 bp, 26 predicted proteins | sample DEB3_08_DNA_FD_77576 | JGI IMG/M metagenome (GOLD analysis project Ga0075458, IMG submission 77576) | Aqueous microbial communities from the Delaware River and Bay under freshwater to marine salinity gradient to study organic matter... | ecosystem: Environmental > Aquatic > Marine > Coastal ... | reverse complement strand
CTGAAGGTATTGTTCTCTGGTTATCATAGTGTTGTTATCCAATGGTGAAATGTTTCGAAGTCTTTAGCAATAAAATAAAGTCCCCCTGCTTTGGTGATATCCTGCTCAATTATCTTCTGTTCTGGCGACTGCTTATCAGCTCCTATCTTTACCTCTATAGATAGATGGCGACCTTTCCAGACTGCGTGTATATCGGCTGTGCCTTTCTTTACTGATGATGGTATACGCTTACCGAGTGACTCTATGTAACGTCCTTCTGTGGAGATGCGAGTAGCCCATCCACCGGAAAGGTCGATGAACTCTACTATTGCTTTGGTGAGTCCGTTAGCGTCAGAGGTTTTATAGGATGGCTTTGGCCGTGCATGATCTGGTATAGATGGGTATTTGGTGGTAGAGTACTCCATAGCCTTATTAAGCAGGTCTACCATTGCAGGGGAGTATTTTTTAGGCATAAAGCTTCTTATGGTTATCTAACATAGTAGTGATTCTATCATTAGTTATTTTGTCCACATAAATAACTAATTCAGGAGTGTGAATTTCATAAACTGGCATTCCGGTAGCAGAATAATAAAATTCATTGTAACCCTCATGTTGAATTTCTTTATTAGATACTCTTTTGGGATAGAACATTGAAAATCCAATAACACTATTGATGTTTAACTCCCAAGAAGTTCCTTTTAGATCGTTAAAAAAAATGTATTCATTAAATAATGATTGCGACATAGCTTTTTATGTTTTCGTGTTCGACATTAAATTCAATATTCTCTATTTTAAAATTGATTTTTTCTCCTATCATGGATTCATTTAAATGATTCCATTGATATTTAACTATTGGAACTCCATTATTTATAAACCGTTCATCATAAAAATCATCAGTAATAATGTGCCAACATAAGGATGTTTTGTGAATTATTCCCTCCATTTTGATAAATAAAATTTTGATTCTTATTGTTGTTTATTGTTGTTACCAGTTTTTTATCAAAAAGAAACCCTACCATCCTACGGCGTGCAGACCGTAAGACAATAGGGCAATCTGATTAACCAAAACCACTCCCTGCACGGAGTATGATTTAGAAAGGAAGATCGTTCTTCTGTACTGGAGTTTTAGTTGCATCCGGTTTCCAAGTATCAAGGACTACCGAGTGAGTGTTCCCGTATTGGTCAGGCTCTTTGTTAGGATTGATAATGACAGGAAGGTACTTTCGACCTTTCTCATCTGTCTGCCAATGTTCGGTCGTTTTATCAGCATAAATACGACCTTTGATAGAACCGAAGTTCCCGAAGCTTTTTAGGTTAGCGAGGTAAGTTTTTTTGTTTTCCATAGAAGTTTTGATTATTGTTTTGTTTATTTAATTTATGTAATCCTAATTTATTATTTAATATTCCTTTTGTATGTTTTGAAACGTATGTAGGTGTAGCAAACCATACATCATTATGATCATCCATTATTCTTATTTGATTTTCACGAATATAGGCTCTCATATCATCTAAAGCATATTGCCTTGCGCTATTGATTTTCATATTACAATAGATATAAAAGTTAGTATTAAAGTCTTTCAGGCGACCAAGCCAGTGCATTAGTATTCTCCCTAACGAGCTTAAGCTCATCAGAGTTATTATCCACTAGCTTTTCAGCACCGAGCCTATTAACTAGCTTCCATTTCTCTCCGAGCCTTACCTGATGGACACGGCTTCTTAATATACCGTGCCGTTCTGCGTATTCATAAACCTCTTCCATCCCACGAGTGCGAGCTGTTACGATGTGGATGATGTCACCGCCTGCAAGCCAGCGGTCGATGGTTTCAGCTCCTTTGCGAGTATTAGCTACTCCGTCATAATCAAAGATGATAACTTTCGCCATGTTAGATGTCGTATTTAATTGCGTGCTGTAAGATGATTTCGGCTACTTTGTCAAAAGTATCAAAAGTTATCCAAAAGTCCCCACTTTTTTCTAATTCATATTCAAACATCGACCATACGATAGGGTTACCGATAGATAGTTCCTCGACTACATAATCAAGGCAGATTGATTTGGTGATAGGTATCTTTTCCATTAGTAGACCTCCTTAATTTTAGTCCAATCAAGTTCCGGAATGATTGGGGTTACTGTTGGATACTCCTCATCGAGTAGGATGGTTCGGACTTCTCCTATCTTTTCTTTGAGACTATTGTAGTCAGGATCGAACTTGACGATCCGAGCTATTTCCACCTCGACTTCATTGAGAATCATGATGGCTCTTAATTTTTCTTTTTTCATAGTTTTTGTAGGGCTATTATAGCGAAGTATAGTGCTATGATTAGTAGTATGTTAATTGTTAGTGCTGTCGCCATTTGCGGCTTGGTTGTATCCACTTTCTTCATCGGTTCGTTGGTTTAATGTCCATTCTAATACGTTTATTTCCATCATAAAGCTAACGACATCCATCCGAGCGGTTTGCATAGATTTATGGTTACCAATACGGTTCTTTTTAGCGAGGTTTACCTGTGCATCCATAAACTGCTCGTTTGCCCACTGAAGGCGTTTTTCGATTTCTTCTTTTGTTTTCATGATTATGATTGAATATAAGTTGGTAGTTCCCATTCGTGTGTACCGGAGTAATGCCAGTATTCGTATCCTGATGCAGGACATCCAGCGTCAGCCCATGCCTTGTACTCAAGGAGTTGGTCTAGCATTATTTCACGTCCTTTATCGAGCATATTATCGGCTACCTTATGTACTGACACTCCGTAAGGTGCTTCTTTCTCGATGGCAATAAAATAGAAGTCTTTGTGGACATCCTGACTATCGAGATAGATGGCAGCTTGACGGTGATATCCCATATACCAAGCATCCCTCTGGAACTTATTTGGCGTTGCATCAGCACAGGTCTTAATATCGAGCATAAAATCAAGGGCTACTCCATCGATGATGCCTCGCATTTCTAGTCCTGTCTGCTGATTAGTCCAACGAACATCCTTTTCTACACTAACTAGCTGGCTAATGAGTTCGGCAGCAATAGGGTTATTATAGACAGCCTCGACCATGTTGTCAAGCTTTGACTTGTCAGAATTTGACAAGACCGTTTTACCTTCCGACTCATAAACGAATTGGTCGTATTCAAGTTTCCCATCTTTAGTACGGCGGTCTACTTCCGGAGCTACAGCATAAAGGCTGTTAAATAGTTCTGGCTGTAATAGGCTTACATGAAATGCTGATCCGAAAGCCATTGCAGGAGTAGCCTCTTTAGGCTTGGTGAGATAGTGGATGAGGTGTAGCGGCGACCGCTTGAAAGCGGTCAGCCTGCTGTTACTGATAGGGTAGATGATGTCAGGCGTTAGCATTGATCTCCTCCCTTCTCTTTTGTACTAGGTTTCGGAACTCGGGGTGCTGATGGTATTCAGTGAGTCCTTTAGCAATGGCGTTAACCTCCTCTACTGTGTTAGCTCCTTTGATGGCTACTGATACCTTGGCAGGCAGCTTAACGGCTTTAGCAGCAACGGTAGGAGCTACAGCGACAGCTTGCGTGCCGTCATCATCGACAGGAGCGATACCTACAATGGCTGCGTAGGAGTAGCGGCGAGCGTAGGTTACCGCTGATCCGAACCCTTGAGCATCGGCCTTGCTGACCGGAACGCTGAAGGTCGAGCTTATCCATTGGCCTGATGAGTGCATCAATACGGTCTCAATGGTAACTAGGTTCATGGATTCGCAGTTGACATCGGTAAGGAGCTGCGTGATAGCCAGACCGTTATTGGTTAGCGGCTCACGGGCTGCATCGATATACGACTGCAGGGAAGCGTACTTGCTTCTGAAATGTGGGTTAGTGCTATCCTCGACAGCACCTTTGATAGCGGCTTGAGCCTTACTCAATGCCATCGCTATCTCGTTGATTTGCTCTGATTTGTTCATCTTCTTGTTGGTCTAAAAATGTTTGGAATATTAATTGGTCTATTTTTTGGCAATCTAGTTTTGCGTTTACTAGGTCTCTCATTGCGTACTCGTACTCTGTTGTATTGGTGAGCATCTGATCTATGGCTTTCTGAAGCATTAGGCTTTTATTCAGATGATGCTGGTACTTATTTAGTAGCAGCTTAAGTTTATAGCCACGTCTTACGAACATTCCCATAGGTCGCTGCGCATTTGGTTATACAGTTCAGTAAGTCCTAGATGCTTTGCAAGGGCAACGTAATATTCTCTTTGCTCGCAGTGGCATCGGTCGAACTCCCGGCGAATAAGATAGTTGAGAGTCTGTTGAAACTCTTCCAACTGTTCAAAGTGTTTCTGCTCCTGCTGAAGATCATAGGCATCATCAGGATCAGGACCGTTATCAACTTCGTGATAAGGGTTATCTAGTTTCCAATTGTCGTAATGCATTGTGTTTTGGGTTTTGATTTATGTAAATGTACATGTAGAACAGCCCTAAAAACATAGGGGTATTCAATCATTTTATATGCTATTTTAGGCTAATTTACAGAAAGTAGTGGAGTACCAGCAACTTATTTGCGGCGGTACTTCATATCAAGTAGCCAAATGATAAAGCATCCGGCCATTGGAAGGCAGAATAAAAGAATAGAGTTTTCAGCTAATCCGATAGCTGCAGTTGCCAGTAAAATAATAGCAAAGATGATAAGAATGTTTTCCAGTTTCATAATGTTTGTGTTTGGATACTCTAACGAAGATAGTATCCAAAGGTTACATTATCGAATAACACCATCCACTATCTCAAAATTGTTTACAGTAAAGGCTCCGTTAGGTTCGGTCGTAATGAATGCGAATCCGTGACTATGCTTTGTGTTATGTGGATCATAATCAGGCGATAGAGTACATAAACAACCTGTCGACCAAGTCTTGGTGGCTTTACCTGTTATATCTTTCTCGGAGTGCATGGATACTTGATGAGTGTGGCCAATTAGTAGATTATGCTTTGAACGGATATAGGCACCTCTGGCAGCGTTGACCGGAGCGAATACACCTCTAACGATAGTATGACCGTGCAGCATCGGTAACTTGCCAGCCTTGACGATTACGTTTTCCTTAAGGTATTCTATACCTAAATCAGCCAATCCTAATCGAGTTTCCAATTGATAGTGTGGATCATCGAAAACGATAGCACAATGATCTATCAGCCAATCTACATACCAACGATCATGATTTCCTTCCATGTAAATAATAAGTGCATCAGGAAAGTTTTCACGTAGAGCCTGCAGAAAATCGGTAGCAATGTCAAAGTATTCTTTGGCTCTTTTCTTATTGGGTGGCGTTCTAAATCGTGTAAATGGAGCGTTATCTAATAAGTCACCACCGATGACTATACAATTAGCCTTATTATTTTTGCCGTACTCTAAAGCCGTTACGAGGGCTTGTTCGTCATGATTAGGAATATGTATATCCGAAATCCAAAGAACTTTATCCTTATCTGACGGGATTTGATAAAGCCTCCTCCCTTTTGCTTTGCTCTTTTGCAGTCCCCATCGTTTAAGTACGTCAGCATTTTGTTTCCCTAGATTAATTATTTCTGTGTCTTTACTTTTACCCCGATCTTTGTTACCTCTTTTATCGGTATAATATCTTACCGTATTTCTTGCTGTTTCCTCGTCTTTAAATAGCTCGGGGTGATCTTCGAATATCTTACGGCCTATCTGCCTATGAGATAATCCTGAATACTTTCTTATGTATTCCTTTGCTACGATACCTTTGTTTGTTTTCATCAATTTGTGGGTATCCAAAAGCGAAGCATATTATCATCTTCATCCTCTTGGTTTTGGTTTTCCTCAAACCATTCTTTGTACAAAGTGTCAAATTTATCGAAGGTCATCTCGATAACTATGGTCTCATAATAGAACCATACTTCCGTAAACCTAGCGTCCTCATGCTCACCGTATTTCTCCACGTCCGCAATATGGAAACTGAACTTCCTCTTACGGATATTCCGAGCCATTTGTTTCATTTTGGCCTCACGAATCACCTCGTCATCCTCTTCGATTTGGGGTGGGAATAAGATACGGTTACAGGTGATGATCATTATAGGTGAGCTGTATATTCAAAATGCATCCCATCGCCACGTCTGAAGTCGATACCGCAAGTCCAACCGTTATCCCTCCAAACCTCATCGAACAAGGTAGTAAAAGGTGTAAGACCGAATGCAGAGCATTCAGCCTTACTTTTCCCCAGTGGATTGTTAGCAGCGTTAAGATCGATAGCTAGTCCCCAACTATGGATAGATAGCTTGGTCTTGCTGCCCCTGATGTAACGGATATTGAACATTCCATCGTAGGTCTTTATTTCCTTGTAAACTCCTACGCTAATAAGGTCATTAAATGTCTTTTCAAGCTCGGGAACGATATCTTTATTGATATACATTCGGTTTGGCAGAGCCGGTATATGGGTATCAATCCATAACGGCACGTTCCAAGTAATCATCCATTCCGACTCGAAAGCCTTTGGATTACGCATAGGGTTACCATAGCGAGCTATCAGTCGGTTATACTTTTCGGCCTCTGTCATTGCTTTGTTTCCATTTATCGAAGGTACGGCCTCCAGTGTATCCAAGGTATCCAGCACCAAAGAGCCACCATAGACTTTCGGGAATGGCTAGTAATAGGTTCTGTAGGTTAAATGCTGCCTGCACTACCTGATCGGGAAACCATATTCCGATGATAGCACCAAAGAAACATAGCAGAATACAGAAGTAGATAAGGTAAAGAAACGAAGGTCTTGCCCTGCTAGTCCATTTATCGGAGCTATTGGCTTCGGCTATGATGGCGGATAGGTCGGTCTTAACTTCCTCAAGAGTATTGCGGTTTTCCTCTTTAAGCAGTTCGAGTTTGGCTTTCTCCCTAGCTTCTTTATCGGGTATGACCTTATCAATGATCTTAAGAGCTGCATCTATTATCGGTACTGGGATAGCCATAGGTAGTAAGTAAAAAAGGCGGCGGTATTTCTACCAACCGCCTTTGGAAAACAACACAGAGAAGGAACCCAAACACTATTATTCACAAGGTGTCTTAGCAGACACCATTGAGCCTGATCCGAAGTCCTTGACAAAGGTAGTCAAGAAAGCATTCAGAGTAAGTACGAAGATATTAACTACTGCAGGATCGATAACGGCCTTGTCAGCAGCGAAGTTAGCCACTTGGATAACTACACCAGCGATTTGTGCAATCCAAATAGACTTATCCCATCCTGTAGGCCATGTTCCTGATGAAAGGATTGGCGACTGTAATAAGGCGGTTAATCCAAAGGAAAGGACACCAAGAACAGCTTGTCCGGTAGGACCGAAGAAGCCGCCATAGATACCAGCCAATACTACGGCCATAGAAAGGATTTGAACTACTAATGATTTGTTTTTCATTTTTTTACGATGGTTTTAGGATTGTTTTTTTTTAAGGTCTGCAGCAAATTCCATGTAGAATACTTTGAGGTCTCTGTCGTTCTGATCGAGCTTGTTTTCGATCTTCTCAAGTCTTTCTTTATGCTCTTGCAGTATGACACGGTGGCCTTCATATTCAATGCGGAAGCGTGTAATGTCTGATTCAATTTGGCGGACTGTCTTGCCAATACCCTTAAGGAAATAAGAGACCACACCAATAAGGATAGGTGTAGCAAACTTATATATAACGGATAGGACATCGGTCTCGGTCATAACGGCTTTATCTGTTTGCCATACTTACTCACAAAGATAGCAAAATCATTGACATTTAGAAACGCTTTCATATTTGCCGTAGCTTTTGTAGCGTACTGACCTAGGAATATATTATGAGCTGCGTTCCATCCGTTGGCTTTAAACCAATCGTAAGCGAAAGACGGCTCGCAGGAATACAGGATATTGACCTTCATTAGCTTATTTTGAGCCTTGCAGGCATCAGCGATAAGCCCTAAACGCTTTTGGACGTATCCCCAAATACCGCTAGGAGTCATATCAGCGGAGGTACGGTAGCAATGTAGGTTAATCTCATCGCAGTTTTGGACAATAGTTGCCCAATAAGAGTCTGTAGGCCATCCCATGTAAACGAGGTGCTTTAAGCCTGCTGCCTTTAGTTTAGGATAGGCGTATTGCATCTTGGTAGTCATACCTGCATAGTCTCCCGTGTTGTAGGGTTCTAGCTCGGTAATTGCATAGACTAACTTCTTACTGATATCTACTTGAGCCTTGTTATAAGCTAGTAGCGTATCTATTTGAGACGTGCTTGAATAAGCCAGTCCCATCTTAATATTTTTGGTAGACGCATAGCTGACAATGCCCGGAAAGTTAGCGTGCTTTACCAGCGAGGATGCAATATAAAGCGAAGCGTATTGAGTCTCCGTAGGACTAAATCGGTTAGCATTCATCCAATCCACATCTTGCTTGGTGGCTGTTACCGATGTAGATACGGTATCGTCTAAGGTGTTATTATACCAACTCTTCATATTATTTTGTTACCAAAGAAAGGTTTGTCAGATACGGACTTATTGCCTCTGCATGACCAAAGCTGTCTAGCCCAATAGTTAGGGGTGGTGCGATCGTTAGCTCCTGCAATCTTTTCAGACCTAGCACAGTAGGAGTCACCTGCAGGCGTTCCGGGCTTAATACGGTAACCGCTAGCTCCGAAATGTATCTCTTTGCCGCCAACGACTACCTTGTACTTCTTACCCTCACGGTCAGACCGTTGTATCCTTTGTTTAGCCATTATTCAGCTATGGTGGTGTCTGTGATAGTGGTATCTACTGCTACGATTGTATCCAATACGACAGTAGAGTCAATGATTACAGTGTCACAGCTTTCATTTGTTGGAGCTGTAGGAGTTGAGCAGGAAGCCGCTACGATTGCTAGGAATAGGATAGTTTTTTTCATTAGTATATTGATGGACCTCTAAATTTGAAAGGCTGTGAATACATAATACAGTTATCGGTAAACTCGATGGAAATCACTCCATCATAAATACCCGATCCGAGCCATGACAAGCCCATAAGGATATCAAAGCGAGGGTTAGTCACCTGATAGGTTACTTGAGCAACATAAAGACCATTAGCAGTAGCACACCCTACACGACCGCCACATGGTCCTGCAAGTAGCATATATCCTTTGACGGTCTTATTAGTCACTTGGACAGCATCGAAAGCGATGACCAACGCATCTTTGGTAACCAATCCGAAAGATGGATCGGACAGGAATGCAGTTCTATGACTAGTATCGATATTGGTCAGGTTATAGGTAGGCATTATCCAACCTGTAGATACTGGCTGCATACCGCAACGGGTATATAAGGTATCAGCCGTTGATGTTGTAGTAGTTACCGTAGTGGTATTATTCTGCTTTTTTCCTCTTTGCCCTTGAGCAGAAAGCGTAGCTAGCATAGCTACTGCAAATAGATAGGCTTTAAACATTGTCGGAGATTTTAGCACGGAGTAAATCATTCATCTGATTAAGATAGTTACCATCATCGGTATCGCTGGCAACTGTTTCTAGCATAGACCAAAAGGACTCACCTGTAAGGAGGTAAGCTGTTATGGCAACTTTTGTAAAGTCCTCGTTAGTGAGAAAGTCTTGTATTTTCTTACTTGTTTCCATTATGATAGAGTGAATTTATAGCCTGCAAAATAACCACTTATAGAATCGAAAGTGCCTGAAATTTCATTCCAAATTACACATGGGTAATGACCTGCCATTGGAGGGTAATTATTCCAATCTAATACATTATATCCTTCAATATTCATAGTACCACTTGTTAATTGATCAAGGTTTACTACGAAAGTTCCAAAGTAAATAGTGAAACGGTCATAGTAAGAAGCCCAGTCAGCCAACTGATCACCATAAAATATAACTTCGCATTCACTATCATAGCTAACAGTTTGCGGTACACTATTCCATTGACCAGCTGCTACTAGCTCATCAACTTTACGTTGCACTACTTCCCGTGCATTCTCAACGGGTATCTGTATCCAATATTGTGTCATGATTAAGGAGCTGTTAGAGTGAATTTATATCCGAAGAAGTAGCCTTTAGAACTACTAAAACCAGATGGGATAGCATTCCAAATAATATAAGGATAACTACCTGCTATTGGTGGATATGTTTCCCAATCTGCAA
>Ga0075458_10000833_pt1 | contig 10047 bp, 14 predicted proteins | sample DEB3_08_DNA_FD_77576 | JGI IMG/M metagenome (GOLD analysis project Ga0075458, IMG submission 77576) | Aqueous microbial communities from the Delaware River and Bay under freshwater to marine salinity gradient to study organic matter... | ecosystem: Environmental > Aquatic > Marine > Coastal ... | reverse complement strand
GCCCCTTCCGTTAGAGGAAACTTCGGCTTAGTTCGCGGCCGAAGTCATCTTGATGCCGTGATAGAAAATCACGGGCACCGTCGAGCCGGTCGTCGAAACCGTCGCCGTGGTCGAGACAGTGACGCCAACCAGCGCGAAATGCGTGGTCGTCGCAGTCTGCGACACAAGACCCGGTTGCGCCGACGCGCAGGCCAGAAGGCCAGCGGTCGGAACATAGGTGCCCGTGGCCGAAGCCGACACCTTGACCGCCGCAGAACCGGCGTTGCGGCACTTGGTCATCACCCAGCCATACGAGCCGGATGCGATCGAGGCCGAAGCCGACACCGCATACGCCTTCACCGCACCCGCCGTACCGGCAACGCCGGCAGACGTGAACGGAGCCGCCTGGTTCGCAGACGCCAGAACACGAATGACCTGGTACTGCGGAATTGCGGCCGACGCCTGGACGAAAAGCCACTCGTTGCCGAGACGGTCAGTCGTTACGCTTCCAGGTGCCCAGCCCTTGCCAGTGGCAAGGCGCTCGGCGGAGGTGTAGGTCTGAGAGGGATCAAATCCAATCTGGAACGTCATGGTTTTTCTCCTTTAGCTCAGATCGACCAGTTTGCCCTGACGCGAGCGGTTCGTGGTGACGGCCTGACCCATCCAGTAAAGCGGCACGACAACCGCGTCCTGATTGATGGGCTTCTTGTCGTCATCCTGAGTCCACTGCGCTTCGGAGTGCTGCACAAGGTAGAGATACTTCGTGTTGAGGAAGTAGCCGACCTTTGCAGTGGTGCCGAAATTCGAGTTGTCATCGAAGATGACCTGAGCCGACTTGTACATCAACTCCTCGAAACCAAGCGACGCACTATCCGCCTTCTGATAACGCTGGTTGGCCTGCAACCCGCCCTCATAGAACGAATAGTAGTCGTGGCTCAGCACGATGATGTCCGGCTTGTCCTGGCCGAACACGCACTTGAGCCACAGTTGGTTCATCATCGTCCCCATCGTGGCAGTGCCCGGAGTTCCTGAGAACTCGTGGAACTGGTTCTGCCAGAATGCGAAGTTGGACGAATTGATGTCGCCAACCGTACCCGTGCCGGCCGAGTTCACCAGCGCGGCAAGACCGCCGATCTGGTTCGTCAACGAGCCGTCCGAATACAGGTCGATCGCCAGGTTATTCGACGCGGTGTGCTTGGCGTTCGTGATGCGGGCTTTGACCAGCTTGATCATCGCCTCTTTGGAGTTGTTCTGACGCAGCTCACGGCCGGAAGCAGTCACATGCAATGCGATCTGCGCCCAGTCGTAGCGGGCGGCCGAAATAACGTCCGACGCCTGCACGTTGAGAGTGTCATAGCCGGAATAACGCTGATAGGTGCTGTTCTCGGCCCACTCAAGCGGGAAAACAAGTTCGTAACCGCCGCTCTCGGTCTTGATGTTGCCGCGCGACTTCATCTTGCGAAGGAGCGCGTTGTTCTCGGAGATGTTGTCAACCACATCCCGCGCATGATTGCGAAGGGTGGTCGAAACCATTTCCGTGAACGTGGAGTTAGGGGAAGCCATAACTCAAGTTCCTTTCTTATCCATAGAGTCGGGCAGCAAGTGCCTCGATGTCCTCGTCCATGGACCTCGGTGATGGTTGGGCTGTGCCGGAACGCACATTGACGCGGCCTGACTTCCTGGCTTCGTCGGCCTTCGCCTTGGCTTCTTCCGCCCTTTTCGTTTCCGCGGCCTTGCGCTGGTCCGAAAGGATGCGCTCGCGGATGACGGGATTGGCGTGGGTTGCCATGTCGTAGGCTTGCTGAAGGGTTGTGGCTTGCTCGAGGGCGATCAGTTGCCCCATGAACGAACGCACTTCCTCGAAGTAAGGCTTGTCCTTTGCGAACTCGGCAATTTGCGTGTTGGCCTGCGCCTGCTCTGCTGCCTGCGCCTGCTGTTCACGCTGGTGATGTTGCTGTGTGAGTTGGAAAACGGTCTGCTCCAAAGCCTGAACCCGTGGATCGGGTTGGTGGACAGTGTTTCCGTTCAACAGCGGCCGAAGATCAATCCCGTAAGACAGTCCGACCTGTACCAGTCCGCTAATCGGGTCTTGCTCAAGCTTGCTGTGGGCACGCAAGAGGGTTTCAAACGCCTCGTGCGGCTTCACACCGTGCCTGTCAAAAACCGGCTTGTAGCGGCTGCTGATCTGGTCGAACGGCTCAAAGGCCTTGACCTTCTCCCCTTGCGAAGTGATTGCCTTGTGTGCGTCGCTTTCCCGTTGCGCGATGTACTTTTGCGCTTCAGGTGGAAGCTTCGCCCATTGTGCTCGTGCTTCGGCCGACCACGATTGAGGTGCTTCAATGGCCGGCGTTGCCGGTTCGGAGACCTCAGCCTGGGGTTGGTCGGCTAATTTCGTTTCGGCGGGCTTGTTGGACTTGAACCGTCCGCCATCGCCGCGATCGGTGCCGTTGGTCTGTTCCTTGTCCCATACGGCGGATAATTCGTCGGTAAGCGCAGCGTCCCGCGCTTCTGGTGTCGTTGGTTCCGGCTTCGTCTCAACCTTGGCCTCGATCTTCTCGGCCGGCGCAGGCGTTTCGGCAATAGGAGACGGCGCAGCGGCTTCTGCCGCTACTGGCTCATCAGTCATGATAGCTCCAAAGAAAAAGCCGCCCTTCGGCGGCGGGAAAACTCAGACCAGACCGGCCTTGCGCCGTTCCAGCATCTTCGCTTGTTGCGCCTTGCGGTGCTTGTATTCTTCCGGGTCGAACTTCTGACGCGGCTTGTCCGAAATCACGCAATCATGGCGCTTCAAGTCGTCACGCTGCGCCGAACGGCTTGTGATCATCTTGCCGCTTGCGGGAGATTCGTACTCTTGCAGGTCCGACTGCATCATCGGCATACAAAGGCCATCCCGCTTTGGGATTTCCATTCGGTTGCCGTCGCTGTCGTAAAAGTCACCGTTGCGCCAAACGTAGCGCATCAGCCAGCCACATCACTGCGAGCGTTAAGCGCCGTGATGATTGTGTTGATCTTTGCGGCGTTCTCACGGATCGCAGCAATGATCATCGCGGAATCGGCGGCCGATGGAAACACCGTCGCGCCATCCCAGGCAACCGACATCGCAAGCGCCGGCAGGTTGCCGTCATTTGTACCGCCGATTGCCAAGGAGTTTTCCGTCAGCGCCGTCAATGTCGAGGCAATAGCAACGCCAAACCTCGGATAGTTCAACATACCAGCCGCGGTGCCAGCCGACGCAGCACGCGCCGCCGTCAAATAAGCGCCATCAACAATCAACGCCGCCGCGGTCGAGTCGTCATCAAGTTCGCCCGCCGTCGCCGTGGTGTTGAGCGGCACATTGGCCGCGCAGGACGCCGCAACGCGGATAAGCGTCGGCCCTTTGACCTGCACCCATCCGTATTCGCCGCTAACAAACGCAACGGGCGCGACGCCGGCCAGATCGCCTTGCGCGTCGTTCGAAGTCGAAACCATTGTTGCGGTAAACGCCTCATCGATCGAGACAACGTAACCGGCCCCGGTGATGGCACCAGACGCCACAACGTAAAGCCATTCCGTGCCCTCGCTGCCTTGTGTGCGCGTGCCGAGCCCAAACTTGGCGGCCGTGTGCGTCAGGAGAAAATTCGTGCCGATCGGCCCGTTGGTTGCAAAGTAGGTCATTTTAGCGCCCCATTCCCATCTGCTGCATCATCATGAGACGCTGCAACTGTTGTGGATCCTGCGGTTGTCCGGGCATCTGAGGCTGTTGCTGGCCTTGCGCCATGCCGCCGCCCAACATTCCCATGCCGCCCAACATTCCCATGCCTGGGGCCTGAGGCTTCGCCATCAATGCCTGGACGAGTGGATTCATCATTCCTTGAGGGTTCATCAGCCGACTCCAAACATATTAAACATGCTGGCAAATGGATTGTTGCCGGCATAGCTGGAAGCGGAATAGGGATCAATTCCCTTGGTCAGATAATCGGGAAGCCCGCCCTGTGCGCCTTCAAAAACCGGTCGCGGCGTCGGCATTGGTACCGAACCCGGTCGCGGCGTCGGCATTGGAACCGATTGTGCCATTGGCCCCGGAGACGGCGGAGCAAGCGACATCGGAGCGCCGGCTGGCTGCTGCACGCTTCCGGCCAGTTGGTTGATGTCGGGACTGTCCGTGCCCTGCGCGCGGTCATACGACATGCCGCGGAACGGCTGTGGGCCGCTTCCGCTAAACATGCCACCTAACGGTGCGGCACCCCCGCCCTTCTGCTGCTGAAGTAGCATCGCCATTAACATCGGATTCATGTCATCGCTCCTGGCCGCGCCTTGGCCTGTTTCGCTTTTGCCGCCATCATTTCCAATCCCGTATCGTGCTTGAACTGCGAAGCTTCCAAGCCTAACGCATGGTCTGCCTCGCGCTGTTGCATCGCCATGTTCATAGCCTGTTGATCCATCGCCGCGCGTTGCTGCATCATCTGCGCGTCAACATTGGCCTGCGCGATCTTCGCCTGTGCGTCGATCACCATTCCCTGTTTCTTGAGTTCAAGCTTCTCGCGCTCAAGGTCCAGTTCCTGATGCTTCTGAGCCATTTCGGCCTGCATCATTTGCAGGCTCATCTCTTGCTCTTTCTGCTTGAACTCCATTTCCATCTTGAGTTTGGCTTGATCGGCCTGCGACTTCTGTTCCTCAGGGCTTGGCTTCTTCTGTTCGCCTTGGCCCTGCTTTACGGAATCAGCCAACCGATCCAGCGCATCCTCGGCCTGCTTGCCGAGACGGAACGAACGGCAGAACGCGGAATAAATCTCGATGGCGATGTCTTTCGGCATCGCGCCTTCCTTGACCAACGGGCCGACCGCCGAAAGATATTGCGCCGTGCCCTGAAGGAAGGCCGACATCTGTTCCTGGTTCTTTTGCAAATCGCCGCGGATGGTCGAGTCGCTTTCGATGTCGATACGGAACCCGCGGGTCGCATCGCCCTTGAGCAGCGAAATCACTTCCTCTTGCGAGGGCTTGCTAATGGTGTCTTGTAGCTGTTTCGCCTTGGCGGCCAGTTCCGGCCCCATCTGCATCTGGCCCGATTGGACCATCTGCTGACCCTGCTGGTATTGCGCCTGCGCGGCCTGCTTTTCCTGTTCGGTCGGGTAACGAATGCCTGTCATCAGCCAGAACGTGTCGGGCGAAAACTTCTTCGCCATGACCTCCGCTTTCATGCGGAACAGGTCACGAGCAAATCTTGCAACATCAGCCTGCATCCGTTGAATACGCAGGGAACCCCATTGCGATTTGATCTGCTGCGCCGTCGCCGTCTCACGCGCATCCGACGCGCCGCGCAGAATGTCCGAAAGACCCGTGACCTCGTAAATCGTCTGTTTGATCGACTCGCGCTGTAGGACCAACTGCTCAAGGGCTTTGACAATGGGTTCAAGCGGGAACCAGGTGATAGCCTTGTCCAACCCCGCGCCAGTCGTGGCGAACAGTTCCGCCGACTGCAACGGGATCAAATCCCCATCGTCAGCCTCGATCACCGCCTTGATGTCGTCGCTGACGCCGGCATAACCGCCGCGCACGCGCAGTTGCTTGGTCAATCGCAGGATACGGCGCTGGATCTCGTTGAGTTCTTCGAGAAGCTTCTCGTAAACCTGCAACAGCGTAATCGGCACAAGGCTGTCTGGCGACATGAGACACGCCAATGGCCGCGGTGTGCAGAAAAAGTCCGTCAGTCCAAGCGGGTCGTCAAGGCTGGTCAACCGACGCGCCGTATAGTCCGGCGATATGAAATGAACCTTGCGGGTTTCCTTATCCCATATCTCCCAAACACGACAACGCGCCGCAAGTTTTGACAGGTTCTCGCCTTGCTTCTCGCTGCCCTTCGGCTCCGCCGTGTAAGAGAACTTTATCTCCTTCAGGATCGCCGCGCCGTTCGGTTCGTCCTCAAGCAGCTTTTCGACTTCCGAATAGGACAGGTAGAGCTCGAACGCCTCCCATGGGATTTCTCCCCAAACCCGCGCTGGGCCGCGGCGGTAGGTTTTCCAGGGGACATATTCGCAAAGGACCTGTTCGTAAGCGACATTGCCCTCGTTATCGAACGATGGAACGTAGCGCACGCGAACAACGCCGCGCGAGACGATCGCCATGTCGCGGACGGCAGACAGAAGCGTGTTGTCGAAGTCGTAAGCGTCGATCTGGTAGCCAAGCGCCCGTTCGAAGATTTCAGATACTTCCCTGCCGACAGGATCGGGGTCATTGTACCGACGCCGCACATCTGGAATCGGCGTCGAGTTGTAAAGCGCGGGAACAATCGTCTCGATGTTCGAATGAAAGATGTTGAACGTGTTGAGACTTGTCCCGGCGTTAATGTTTTTCGGATCGCCGCCGCGGTAGGTTTCGCAAGCCCGGTCTGCGTGTGCCTTCCAGTCCTTTTCCTCGGTTTCCGATAGATCAATCGCTTCGAGCCATGAACGAACAAACTCCAGTTCGTTCTGCGGCTGGTCTTTCGGCGGTGCGTCAGTCATTTATGGGCGACAATCTCTTTGCAGTGGTAAAACCATTCGCGCGTCGATTTGAACCTCTTGAAAGGGGACAATTCACATTCCGGCAAATGAGTAGGCGGGACGGCCGGGACAATCTTTGGCGCGGGGGGCAATTCACATTCCGGCAAATGAATAGGCGGGACGGCCGGGACAATCTTTGGCGCGGCACCACGCACGCTCGATCCAGTCCTGGCGACAACGCGGCCGCGGCCTAATACATGGTCAACCAACGTCTCGTAGTAGTCCTCGGTGTCAAAGTCGGGGTCTACAAAACAAGAATCTTCGAACCAACAAGGGTCCGCTTTAGGCATCGCGTTTTTTCCGCCTCAACCGTTCCTGCACGATTTCCATAACGCTCATATTCGATACAAGCCGGCCGTCCTTGACCTCATAGGTCAGTTGCTTCGGCTTCGGCTTTTCCTCGACCGGCTTCAATACATACGGACGCGACATGCAGGCATACCGCCATTCGTCCGCGGCGTGGTCCTCGCCATCGGAATCCAAATCTTCCGGCCGGTCGGGATCGTGTTGCAGCGTCGGAATCGTTCGTATCGAGTCAATGCATGTCGAGAACGTGAACAACGCAGGGCGTTCGCCATCGCCCTTGAGGCGCGAACGCATCTGATCCCAGCCGCCCATTGCGCCCTTCTGAGTGATGCGGGCGTTATCCGCCGGCCGCAGACCGTGCAAACCAGCTTTCATCATGCGCTCAGCCAGCGACGGCCCACCATCCTCCCGGAACATAGACGGGTCGAGCGTCGAATATGCAATCTTCTCGTCGCCGGACTTGGCGATGATGCCGCGGGCAACTTCCTCGGCGGTTAGTTTAAGGCCTACGTTTGGCTGTCCGTTTGAGCCGTACCATTCGCGATAACGGATAAGCGCCCCGCGCGGAATGATCTGCCCGCTAAGGTGATGAAAGTCATCACCTGCGACCGTCCACCATCCGACGCTGAATGGCCTCGCGCTGCCCCAGTCAACGCTGCGAAACCGTAACCAATCCGCCGGAATAACGAACGGACGGACAACATGCTTTTCGTTGCTCCAACAATCGAAAAACGCGCCCTCGATCACAGACCAGTCGCCGTCGAGCCACGCCCGAACTAACTGGTCGCTGCCCGTGGCCTTCAGACGCTGGACGTAATCCCTGTCTAGATACCGATTATCAGCAACGCGGCTTGGTATGTAGACCCGTTCGAGGCCTGTCAGTGGATCAGATATGACCCGCCAGCCGCCGGGAGCTGAATCAATATAACGCCGCTTAACCCATTGATGTCCTGGTCCACCAGGATTCCCGGTAGCCCGAAAACCCACAGGGACGCCAGCACCACTTCGAAGTGTTGCCATGAGCTTGAGGATGGGTCGCTCGCTTGGGAAATTCCCGATTTCCTCAACGTAGACCCGCGTGTAGCTGTGGCCTTGGTAGCCTTCCGCATCGCTATCCCGTTCCAAGTAGGCGAACCGTAACCGCGCCCCGTTTGGCGCTCGCCACATCTTGTCCTGTTCGTGATAGACCCAGCCGAGCGGAATGTAGATTTGCTTTGAGCGTTCGATCGTCTCGATCAGTTCCGTGCGCTGCCGGCGAAACATGATGCCGATAGCGTGTTCGCCGTAGGCGTCGGCGTGTTCCACAAAATCGCCTAGAACCGCGTCGGTCTTGCCCCCGCCTCGCGCCCCGCCGAAAAAGACCTCAAAGACCGGACATGCGATAAAAGCGGATTGCCGTTCCTGAGCTTCCCAAATGATTAGTGGGTCGTCGGAACGTGCTGTTGCTGCCATGTTTCGGTTGTTACAGTCTTTTCAGGGACGCGGGCGACGTAGCGCACGGTAGTTTCTTGCTGCACAGTCTGAATCGGTTTGCCATAGCCCCGATCAAGCAACGCAGATGCGGCGGCTACGCGCGTCCTTGGATCAGTTAACGCAAGCACGAGAGCGTCAACGGCATCCTTCGTATGAGTGCGCGCGAGCTCTTGAATATCAAATGCAAGCTTTGGACGGCCGCCTGGATTTCCAGACTGCCCCTTTTTGAAGGCCATTGTTTTTGCCTTGTTCTGAATTGCTAAATCTTACGAAGGGCCTTCGCCGGGTGTTGCAGCTTCACCTGGATTTCGCCTAGGCCGATCCTGTAGTGAACGACGATTCCGGCGTAGAGATTTGCTTTGTCCATGTCGCCGCGGATTAGGGCGCGTTTGATTTCCGCGCGGGCACGGTCAACGTGCGCCTGCGTGATTTGTGTCATCGCCAGCCTAGTGTCGCCTTGCCAGCACGATTAAAAGCATGATGACAAGCGCGGCCATTGCCCCCATGAATATGAACATCGCGCCTTGGTCGATGGCGACGATCGCGCAGTTCGTAAGCATGGCGACCCTAATAAAAAAGCCGCAGCAAGTACGTCCGTTGCGCGGCTAAGGTTGCCTTGGGAGGCTCGTTCTGGTGCGGCGGAGATAACCTGCTACCAGTAACGCAAAAGGCCCGGAGCGAATTGCGCCGAGCCTGCATTTATGACGTGGCACGTTTTGCGCCGCGTGTCAAGCCGTAGTAGTCCACAAGGTTCGATAACCCTATCCGTAGATAAACCAACTCGCCGGATACCAGCTCTTTCTCGTAAATCACCACGCTATTCAGGACGATTTTAACCCGTTCGGCACCTACCGCGGCCAATGCCCGCCGCCATTTCGACTTGCGGGCATCCGCCTGTTCTGGGCTTATGTCGGCCCCACTGCCATACCGAAGCCCGTCCAGGGCTACCGACCGCGGGCAATGCGACGGAATCCCCATAATCCTAGCGTACCGCAGGTAATCGTCCCTGAATTTTAAGCCTGCGTCGTATTCGATGTCCGTGACCGTGTTGGTCAGATTTAGCCGGCCAAACGGGTTTTCCGCCTTCTGATCGTGCCGTTTTTCGATGGGCACGGACTGCCGATGCGGCTGGCTTAGTGAAACAATTTTAGGGTCGGTTTTATCCCGTTGAATTCGCCCGTTACGCTCACGCTTACCGTTCTTGCGCTTGCGGCCTACCATCACGTTTAATTCCTTGTCTCCTTGAAGGATTTTCTTGCGAGTGAACCGCATTCTATGCGGCCTTCTCCCACTTTTCGCCGTTCCAGGTGTAGCCCTTCGATTTCATGAATTCCGCGCTTGCCTCGATACGCTCAAGGCTTGCTTTGTCGGGCCGGAATTCCTCCCAACCCCGTTGATCTAGCCATGTTGCAGCCATTGGAATGAATCGCGTCCCGACATTCGTCGCCTCGCGTTCTGCAAATTTTTTGGCCCCGGAAATAATCTCATCCGGCGTTGCCCCTGATTCTAACGCCGATTGAAAAGCCTTCTCGGCGGAGGACTTTCGATTGGAGCCTTCCCGTTTTGGGTAGGCGCTCCAAAACTTTTCAAACTCACGCGCAAGAGAGTGTTCTGTATCTGTATCTGTATCTGTATCTCCTCTAGTCTTAGGGTCGTTTGCGTTCGTTTGCGTTCGTTTGCGTTCGCGCCATGACCTTGATCGTTCTGCCGACCCGTCCTCGCGTATCGGTTGGCGCACTTCCCATGCAGTTAAGCGATTGTTTTCAATCCG
>Ga0075458_10000830_pt1 | contig 10056 bp, 2 predicted proteins | sample DEB3_08_DNA_FD_77576 | JGI IMG/M metagenome (GOLD analysis project Ga0075458, IMG submission 77576) | Aqueous microbial communities from the Delaware River and Bay under freshwater to marine salinity gradient to study organic matter... | ecosystem: Environmental > Aquatic > Marine > Coastal ... | reverse complement strand
AGTGAAGCTTCTCTGCTTGGTCACTAGCTGAGGTGCGGTGTAGTTAGTGACGTCTCCGACCCCGAGTCCTAGGCCGCCGCCGGTATAGTTGTAGCCCCAGGCCCAGAGCTTTCCAGAGGTGTCGATACCGTAGTCGAAGTTGTATCCGCCGGCGACTGTGGTCCAGCTTCCATTGGCTGGACCAGTGGTCACTTGAGTAGGAGATGACCTGTCGACGTTGTTAGCTAGACCGAGTCCAAGGTTTCCCCAGTAGTTTGAGCCCCACGACCATAGGGTCTTGTTCGTCTTGATCGCTAACGAGTGAGCGAGAAGGGCTACGCCACCGCCGGCAGCCACGTGCTCCCAGTCGGTGTCGGTTCCGACCTGAACCGGAGAGACCTTGTTCGCGTCGTTGATGGCAAAGTCGGTACCGTTACCCTGCCAGTACGCCTCTCCGAGGTTGTTGACGCCGACGATGAGGGCGTCGTTGAGGCTGCTAGAAATTTGTGCTTCAACTGACGCGCTTGACCAGTTCGTCGCAGACCCGATCTGAACTGGAGCAGACCTGTTAGTGTTAACGGCAGTGTCTCCGAGGAACCCTAGAGGCAGGTAGTCGTAGTTCCTACCCCATCCCCACAACTTTCCGTCCGTGGTGACTCCTGCAGCGAATGGTGTAAACTCGTTCTTAGACAGGCTGACCATCGTCCAGCTGCTAGTTCCAACCTGAGTCGGACTGCTCCTGTTGACGAGGTCTCCAACGCCGAGGTATCCCTGTACGTTGTATCCAGCAGACCACAGCTTTCCGTCGGTAGTGATACCCATCGTGGCGTAGTATCCAGCCTCGGCGCTCGACCACGTCTTTGACGCGTCGGCTAGTGTAGCCCTCGACCTAGTGACTGTTGTCCCGTTCATGGACTGACCGTAGTCGTTCCACCCTAGAGACCATAGAGCGTTGTTAGCGACTATAGAGGCGTGATCAGGTCCTGCAGACACTGAGTTGATGGTGCCAGGAGGAGAGTGACCGACTACCTTCCACGTCGTCGTGTTCGCGAGCGGAGTATCGACCAAAGCTAGAGCGTATGTTAGGTTCTCTCCAGTGCCTATGATGGTGTCGTCTGGAGCTATTATGTAGGTGGCACCACCTGAGAAAGAAGCAACGAGCTTTGGGGTACCGACCGTTGAATACACTGATACTGGTGAGCTGGTAGCAGCGGTCGTGCCGTTTCCTGCTCTTCCCGCGTTAGCTCCCCAGTGATACACTGTAGCCGTACCAGCACTCTCGGTCATAGCCAGAGTATAGTCTTGCCCGGCCTCCACCTTTGTCCAAGTCGAGAGAGCCCCTATCTGTATAGGAGACGACCTGTTGATAGTGGCAGAGTTGCCTAGAGCACCCGAGTTATTTGACCCCCACGTAAATAGAGTACCGGCTGAAGTTACTCCAGCAGAGTGATCACCTCCGGCAGACAGCGCTATCCAACTGGTAGTGGTGCCTATAGCGACTGGCGAGCTTCTTGCCGCGCCAACTCCTAAGTTTGCTCCAAGCTGACCGTAGTTGTTTATTCCCCAAGTCCAGAGCTTGTTGTTAATGGTCCTAGCCAGTGTGTGAAAGTTACCGGCAGAGACAAAGTTAAAGCTTGAAGTAGAAGAAATCTGTACCGGTGAGCTTCTGTCAATAGCTGAGTTGTTACCCAATGATCCTTGGCCGCCGCTTCCCCAGCAGAACACCTGACCGTTGACGTTGATCGCGACCATGAAGTAGTTGCCGGCTGAGACCATCGTCCAGCTGCTGGTACCGATCTGTGTCGGAGAGCTTCTGTTCCTAGTGTCGTTCGTTCCAAGCTGTCCCTGCGCGTTGTAACCCCAGGTCCACAGCGAGCCGTCAGACTTGATGCCGGCGAACGAGATGCTCTTGCCAGAGATCATAGTCCATGATCCGGTAGAGTTGACTAGCACCGGTGAGCTTCTGTCAAAGGTGTCGTTCGTTCCAAGAACTCCCGGCGCCAAACCAAAGTAGGTGTTGCCACCCCATGCCCACAGTCTGTACTGCTTGTCGATGAGGACCGTGCCTTGACTTATCGCAGCGGCAGCTAGAGCGCCGTTGAACGGCTGAAAGGCTACAGCTACGGGGGACGACCTAGGAAGAGGGAAGCTGTCGTTGGCCGTGAGAATTAAGTTTCCAGCAGTTGAGCTTCCCCAGACGTATGCCTTGTTGTCCGTAGTAGAAGCTATCACTGTAGCAGATCCAGCTGCTACCTTCGACCATGTGGTGAGCGCGCCGATCTGAGTAGGCGACGACCTGCTAGTAGCAGCGTTTATTCCTAGCTGCCCGCCGGTTCCGATGCCCCACGCCCAGAGAGTTCCACCGACTTTGACCGCCACCGTGAAGTCTTTTCCTGCATCGACCACGGTCCAGCTGCTGGTTCCGATCTGAACTGGAGACGACCTAGTGACGACGTCGTTAGTTCCAAGCTGTCCACTAGAGTTAACTCCCCACGTCCACAGCGAGCCGTCCGACTTCAGGCCGACGCTGTGCTGTGTGTCAGTCTTTATGACTGTCCAGCTGGTGTTGTCGAACTTATCGAGAGAGGTTCTTCTTCCTGTCTTAATGTTGATGCCAAGTTGACCGTTGCCGTTGTCTCCCCATGCCCACAGGGTGCCGTCGGCCTTCACGCCAAGAGAGTGGTTGAATGCAGTAGAGAAGCTCTTCCACGAGGTGCCAGACTGAACCTGCACGTGGTAAGACTGAGTCGTGTTGTTGTTGATACCTAGCTTGCCAGTAGTGTTGACACCCCACGCGTACAGTGGATACGATGAGACTACTGTCGGACTAGAAGCCGCTGCCTGCGCTAAGAGACTCTGAAGTATAAGCATCTACTGAAATCATTCCGGTTTAGAAGGCCACTCGACGTTCTGGATATTTATCACGTCGTTGCTCGCGTACTGCTGAGGAAGGTCCCTCAGGGCCTGCCTGTAGTCTGACCAAGCCTGGTTCTGCTCGGGAGTGGACCTGGCAACCACGTCGGTTAGCTGGGTAAAGTCGGTCTCGGCCAGCTTCACGTTCCTCACCTCTCTAAGAAAGCGCAGGAAGGCTGGCTTAGCCTCCTCGATGGAGGGAGCAACTTTCTCATGTATGGTAGTTGTCTCTCTGACGACGTCGTCTGCCGAGTTGTAGACGTAGTCGTATGTGGCGTAGTGAGTCGCGGTGTCAAAGTTAACCTGCTGCTTCTGTATCCTGTACCAACCGAAGTCTACCAGCTCGTCGTCGCTGAGTCTGTCGAGGCCGCTCACGTTCCTCCACGCGGTCGGTACCACGTCGTACAGTCTCTGGATCTGGTCGTTCTCAACGTGTGCGTAGTTTGGCATCTTGATATTCCTTACGAGCTGTTGATCATCGAGGCTAGACCGCGCCAGGTGGTGCCGCCGTCGTCGGTAATGAACGTGAGAACGTCTACGCCGCTGGCGGTGAGAGTCGGCGCGGTAGCGGAAGGCCACTTGGTAGCTGCCGGCCAGGTCATCGTGTAGGCTCCGCCGTTCGTCAGCTCCAGCACGAAGCCGTACGCCCTCGAGGCTGGAACGTTGTCAAACGTCCAGGTGATGTTGCCAGTAGCAGTCTTCGTGAAGAAGTTGCCGGTTGAGCAGTCTACGCTGTTGGCTGACACAGTTACCACGTTGAAGGCGTAGTTTCCGTTGATGTCGAGCTCTGCAGTAGCGGCGGTGCCGAGACCGAGCTTACCTGAGATGAATACGGTGTTGGTAGTCTTGTCGAACGTGAAGCCGGCGGTGCCACCGATGAGAGTGCCGCCGTCGTTGAACTGAACGTGTGTGTCTGACCCAGCAGCAGTAGCTACGCCAGCTGATCCGGTGTAGCCTACGCTGCCTTGAGAGCCAGTGTAGCCGACTACTGTAGAAGCAGACCCAGTGTAGCCAATAGGTCCTTGATCACCCTGTGAGCCGGTGAATCCTGTAGATCCTGCAGAGCCTGCGCTTCCCGTGTAACCTATGACGCCTTGGTCACCTTGAGATCCCGTGTAACCGGTGGCTCCGGTTGATCCTGCACTACCAGTGTAACCTATAGAACCAGCGTCACCCTGCGAGCCCGTGTAGCCTACGCTGCCCTGCGATCCAGCGCTTCCAGTGTAACCGGTGTCACCTTGAGAGCCGGCGCTACCGGTATATCCAATCGATCCTTGATCACCTTGACTGCCAGTATATCCAATCGAACCTGCAGACCCGGTGTATCCCAGAGGACCGAGAGCTCCTTGAGAACCAGTGTAACCAATGTCGCCCTTGCTTCCGGTATAGCCAGTCGTGCCTTGGCTACCGGCCGATCCGGTGTAACCTATCGAGCCTTGGTCACCCTTGCTTCCGGTGTATCCCGTCGCGCCGGCAGCGCCAGCAGATCCAGTGTAACCCAAGCTTCCCTGCGATCCGGTATAACCTATCGAGCCTTGGTCACCTTGAGAACCGGTGTAGCCGATGCTTCCTTGGGTACCAGCAGATCCGGTGAAGCCGGTCGTGCCTTGAGCGCCGGCGGATCCTGTATAACCGATGTCACCCTGCGATCCGGTGTAGCCTGTAGCTCCAGCCACGCCCGCAGATCCAGCAGAACCGGTGTAGCCGATGTCTCCCTTGCTGCCGGTAAAGCCAATGTCTCCCTGCGCGCCCTGCGAGCCAGTATAACCGAGGTTTCCTTGAGGACCTTGCGAGCCGGTGTATCCAGCAGTTCCTTGGTCACCCTGAGATCCGGTGTAGCCTGTAGCTCCAGCGTCACCCTTGCTTCCAGTGTAGCCATTGGTGCCGGCTGAACCAGTGTAACCGATGTCACCTTGCGATCCGGTATAACCAAGAGAGCCAGCAGATCCAGTGAAGCCTGTGTCACCTCTGTCGCCGGTCCTCGCGAAGGTGATGATGATGTCGAGACCGTTGGTGAACGACGTAGAGCCAGTCAGGTACGCTATCGGCACCGTGAAGTAGGTAGTATCGTGCGTGTGGGTGCCGGTTATCGAGAACTGAGCGAAGTTAGCGGTATTCGCCTTCTCGGTAATCGTAAAGTGACCCTTGATCGACGAGGTGGAGTCGTCGATCGTCTGCAGGTAGTTGTACACGGAGACCGAGAGGTCGTCGTTCTGATTGATGTACAGAGACGTCGCTAGGGCGGTGTTAGCGTTGTCTAGGCGAAGCTTTCCTGTACCAGGATCTGAGTTTGTAGTAGACGTGTCGAACGTGTAGTCGAACGCAGCACCGCCGAACGATCCAGGATCACCCTTAGATCCAGTGTATCCGGTAGAGCCGATCGAGCCAGTGTAGCCATCCGCTCCAGCAGAACCGGTGTAGCCGATGTCGCCTTTTGAACCGGTGTAGCCTAGTTCACCCTGCGAGCCCGTGTAGCCGGTCAGGCCGGTATCACCCTTGCTGCCAGTGAAGCCGATGTTACCTTGAGGACCGGTAGAACCGACGAAGCCGGTAGCTCCCTGATCACCCTGGGAGCCGGTGTAACCTCTTACGCCCTGATCTCCCTGCGAGCCAGTGTACCCTTGGTTGCCGGTGTCACCTTTAGATCCAGTATAGCCGATGAAGCCTTGGTCGCCCTTGCTTCCAGTAAAACCAGTGGCTCCAGTATCACCTTGGCTACCCGTATAACCTATGACACCTTGGTCTCCTTGGCTGCCAGTGTAACCTTGGTTGCCTTGAATACCCTGCGATCCGACGTAGCCCTGCGAGCCTACGAAACCGACGTCTCCCTGCAGGCCCTGTGAGCCGGTGAAGCCCACGTTGCCTTGGTCACCCTTGGAGCCGGTGTAGCCGGTAGCGCCGGTGTCACCCTGCGAACCTGTAAATCCGAGAGAGCCGGTGTACCCTCTGATGCCTCTGTCGCCGGCGACCACGATGGTCCAGTCAGCAGCGAACCCGTTGCCTGAGCTGTAGTCAACGTTGAGCACCAGCGTCGTGCCGCTGTAGGAGTCGATCACGCCCTCGTTGAAGAGAGTCGGGTCGTAGAGATAGATCGCCCTCACTCTCTGGCCGACAGTGAAAGCGTTGTCACCGTAGGACTGACTGACGTAGAAAGTCTTCAGTCCCGTTCCAGTAGCGTTGACGCTCGTAGTAGAGGTCAGACCGGAGTAGCCGTCACCCTGTGATCCAGTATATCCGATGTCGCCCTTAGAGCCAGCGTAGCCAGCCGAACCAGCGTAGCCGGCGCTTCCGGTGTAACCGATGTTGCCCTGCGAGCCGGTGTAGCCGTCGGTACCTGCAGAGCCGGTAAAGCCGGTCGTGCCTTGGTCACCCTTGGAGCCGGTGAATCCAGTAGCTCCTTGACTTCCGTCGTAGCCTTGTGATCCAGTGAATCCAACTACGCCCTGCGAGCCGGTGTAGCCGATGTCACCTTGGCTACCGGTGTAACCCTGCGAGCCAACGAAGCCTACGTCACCCTGTGAGCCAGTGTAGCCGATGAGACCTTGATCGCCCTTAGAGCCGGTGTAACCAGCCACTCCCTGCTCACCTTGAGAGCCGGTGTAGCCGATGAGACCCTGATCGCCCTTAGAGCCGGTATAGCCCTCGCTGCCGGTGAAGCCGGTGACGCCTTGGTCACCCTTAGATCCAGTAAATCCTGTATCGCCGTGAGACCCGGTGAAGCCGATGTTGCCTTGGTCACCCTGTGAGCCAGTATAACCAGTGGCTCCAGTGTCACCCTTCGAGCCAGTGAAGCCTATGTTGCCTTGGTCACCTTGACTGCCGGTAAATCCAGTTAGGCCGCGCGAACCAGTGAAGCCTGCGTCACCGTAGCTTCCAGTGTAACCTATTATACCTTGCTCGCCTTGGCTGCCGGTGTAACCTATTACGCCCTGCGAACCAGTAAAGCCTTGACTGCCGGTAAAGCCTACGTCACCTTGGCTACCGGTAAAGCCTACATCACCTTGAGAACCAGTGTAACCTATTACACCTTGAATGCCTTGTGAACCGGTATAGCCAATCTCGCCCTTAGATCCGGTATAACCTATTACGCCTTGTTCGCCCTGTGAGCCAGTGTAACCAATAAGACCTTGATCACCCTGTGAGCCGGTGTAACCAATGTCACCTTGGCTACCAGTAAATCCGATTATGCCTTGAGATCCAGTATAACCTTGAGAACCAGTGAAGCCAATATCACCTTGGCTACCGGTAAAGCCTACGTCGCCTTGTGATCCAGTATAGCCAATTACGCCTTGAATGCCTTGCGAGCCGGTATAGCCAATCTCGCCTTGAGAGCCAGCGTAGCCCTGTGATCCAGTCCAACCTATATCACCCTGCGATCCGGTGAATCCAGAGTCGCCTTGAGAGCCGGTGAATCCAACTACGCCTTGAGAGCCGGTGTAGCCCTGTGATCCAGTGTAGCCGATGTCGCCTTGGCTGCCAGTGAATCCTATTACGCCCTGCGAGCCGGCGTAGCCCTGCGATCCGGTAAATCCGATTACGCCTTGACTTCCGGTGTATCCAATATCGCCTTGGCTGCCTGCAAATCCAGAAGATCCAGTGAAGCCGATGACTCCTTGACTGCCAGTATAACCAATGTCGCCTTGGCTGCCAGTAAAGCCAACGTCTCCCTGCGATCCAGTGTAGCCCTGTGAGCCAGTGTAGCCAATGTTGCCTTGTGATCCGGTATATCCGATTGAGCCGGTGTATCCGACTGAGCCGGTGTAGCCGACAAACGGAATCGGTGACGACCAGTCACCAGACGTCGCGCTGTTCTTGATGTAGAGGTCACCGGTGTCTGTAGCTAGGAAAGAGAAGCCGGCCGCCTCGTCGTCGTAGAGATACTTGTCGGCGAGTACTCCACTGGCGCTGACTGAGAACGCTGGGCCGGTGTCACCCTTAGATCCCGTGTAACCTAGGTCGCCTTGTGAGCCTGTGTATCCTAGATCACCCTGTGATCCTGTATAACCCTGCGATCCGGTGAATCCATCCGTTCCCTTCGAGCCGGTAAATCCGACGTCGCCCTTGCTACCAGTGTAACCGATGTCGCCTTGACTTCCGACGAATCCTGTGTCACCCTTCGAGCCGGTAAAACCTGCTGAACCAGCGTAGCCTTGATCGCCCTGTGAGCCAGTGTAACCTAGATCACCCTGCGATCCGGTAAAGCCAATTACGCCCTGCGAGCCAGTATAGCCTTGGCTGCCAGTGTAACCTACGACGCCTTGAGAGCCAGTAAAGCCAACGTCGCCCTGTGAACCGGTCCAACCAATTACGCCCTGCGAACCGGTAAAGCCGGTATCACCTTGCGAACCTGTATAGCCTATGACACCTTGGTCTCCTTGGCTGCCGGTGTAACCAGTCACGCCTTGGTCACCCTGCGAGCCGGTATAACCTATTACGCCTTGGTCGCCTTGAGATCCAGTATAACCAGTTAGACCCTGATCGCCTTGAGATCCAGTGAATCCGACGTCGCCCTGCGAGCCAGCATATCCCTGTGAGCCGGTGTAGCCAGTATCGCCAAAAGATCCAGTAAAGCCGGTGTCGCCTTGGCTACCAGTGTAACCTATCGCTCCTTCGGAGCCAGTGTAGCCGATGTCACCTTGACTACCGGTGAAGCCGGTGATACCAAACGAGCCGGTAAATCCAGTGTCGCCTTGACTACCGGTGAATCCTATTACTCCCTGTGATCCCGTGAATCCTTGAGAGCCTGCGTAGCCGGTGTCTCCCTGCGATCCGGTGTAGCCTATTACGCCCTGCGATCCTGTGAAACCGATGTTGCCTTGGTCACCCTGCGATCCGGCGTAACCTACGTCGCCCTGTGAGCCGGTATAACCAATCTCGCCTTTGCTTCCGGTGTAGCCTAGGTTACCCTGCGATCCTTGATCACCTTGCGATCCAGTGTAGCCAATCTCGCCTTGAGATCCGGTGTATCCTATAGGACCTAGGTCACCCTGCGATCCTACGAAGCCAGTGTCGCCTTGACTTCCGACGTATCCGATGTCGCCCTTGCTTCCAGTATAACCTTGGTCGCCTTGTGATCCCGTATAACCTTGCGACCCGCGGGATCCCGTGAAGCCGACGTCACCCTGCGAGCCAGTGAATCCAATCGATCCAGTAAAGCCGGTGGCGCCTTGACTTCCGTCGTAGCCTTGACTTCCAACGTAACCAACGTCACCCTTACTGCCAGTGAATCCGATGTCACCCTGCGATCCAGTAAATCCTTGGGAGCCGACGAAGCCGACGTCGCCTTGGGAGCCAGTGAATCCTATGTCTCCCTTAGAGCCAGTGTAACCGATGTCTCCTTGAGATCCAGCGAATCCTTGAGATCCAGTGAAGCCTAAAGATCCAGTAAAGCCGACGTCTCCCTGTGAGCCGGCGTAGCCGATAGAACCGGTAAAGCCAGTGTCACCCTTTGATCCGGCATAGCCCGTTGGGCCGACGTCGCCAGTTCTAGCGAAGGTAACGACAAGCTGCGTTCCGTCGGCAAACTGCGTAGTTCTACCCGCGACGTAGTTAACTGGAACGTCGTAGTGATCATCATGGACCGATGACGCGCCGTCGATGAAGTACAGCACGAAGTTAGCAGTATTACCCACTTCAGACAGCTTGACCTGTCCCTTGATGGTAGAGGTAGAGTCGTCAATTGTTTGGAGGAAAGAGGTAATGTCTACGTTTGCAGCGTCATGCGAGTCGATGGCAATCACTGACACGCCGGTCAGATCTGTGTTGTCAAGAGTCAGTATACCGTTCTGAAGCGGTCCTGGATGTGTGACGGCCGTGTCGAACTCGTAGCTGAAAGAGGCACCGCCGAACTCGCCTGGATCACCCTTGGAGCCGGTGTAACCTAGGTCACCCTGCGATCCAGTGAAGCCGAGACTTCCAGTGTAGCCAGTAGAACCAGTGTAGCCGACGGATCCAGTGTAGCCCTGCGATCCGGTGTAGCCGACGGCGCCGAGCTCGACGATCGACTGGGTACCAGAGCGATCGATCTTTACGTATAGCTTACCGTCGTAGGTGTTGAGGGCTAGTTCGCCCAGCTCGAGACTGCCCGTGGTGGGTACTCTGCCGGGCACGGCGCTGCGCTTTATCTGGATCTTATTGGCCATCTGGCGTCCCTAGTGTGCTATA
>Ga0075458_10000827_pt1 | contig 10073 bp, 16 predicted proteins | sample DEB3_08_DNA_FD_77576 | JGI IMG/M metagenome (GOLD analysis project Ga0075458, IMG submission 77576) | Aqueous microbial communities from the Delaware River and Bay under freshwater to marine salinity gradient to study organic matter... | ecosystem: Environmental > Aquatic > Marine > Coastal ... | reverse complement strand
CAATGAAATATCTCGTAGCAGGAACATGCCGTAATATTTCTTCTACTTGGTCAAATGTTCAATCATCTCTTGAAAAAATATTTAGAGTATTAGATTCTTATGATTTAGTAATTGTAGAATCTAATTCTAATGATAATACTCTGAAATTATTAAGAACATGGAGTCAAGGAAAACAAAACATAAAAGTTATTTCTATGGGAAATTTAAAAGGTTCAAGAACTCAACGTATTGCAAGATGTCGTAATGAATACTTGAAATATATTACTGATCATGATTTTTTACTAGTTATTGATTTAGATGATATCCTAAATATCCAAGATAATTTCCAAGAACAATTAGATTCGTGTTTTTCAAGAAATGATTGGGATTGTATAGCAAGTAATCGGCTAGAAAGATATTATGATATTTGGGCTCTGAGATCTTTAGAATTAGGATGTAATTTTGATTGTTGGGAAATGGCAAATAAATATGGTATTACAAAATTAACTTCTCGTGGATTTCAAAAAATACCTGATCGTAAAAATTATGTTGATAAATTTATGATAAATATACCTGAAAATTCTCCGTGGATTTCATGTGAATCTGCATTTTGTGGTATGACATTATACAAAACATCTGCTATAAAGGGTCACATGTATAATGGAGATAAAACATGTGAACATGTAGAATTTAATAAAGGTTTACGTATATTTATTAATCCTTATTTTCTAAGTGGTTAATTAAAAATCTTGAAAACATGTTCTCCACTTCTTTGAAAAATATGTATTACATAATTCATCATCTTTCTTAATATCTATTAATGCAACGATAGTCATTGTATCATTTATAAGGTCACCTTTTTTAACAATATTTGGTGTATCAGAATGATTATAAAATGCTAGGCAACCACTTCCAGAGGCCCATATTTTTCTATCATCGCTCCATGTAAAAAGATGAGGATTTTCATTCCCATCTACATTTACTAGTCTACACATAATACCTCTTTCAATAACTTCTCCTGCTTTAAAATCTTTCTTAGCAAAAACACCATACCCATATTTACCTTTTTTTACATATACATTAGAGCACTCTACAAAAGATTCCATTTATATTCGTTTAATAAAAATTTTTGGAAGATTATACGAAAGTAATTTTTGTGAATTACGAGTTTTTGAAAAATCTCTTATATGATCAACATTACGAGTTTTTGAAAAATCTCTTATATGATCAACAATTCTATGCGGATCATAATCAATACCTTTTTTTTGTGGTGTTCTCCAATTCTCACCATATGTTAATCTTAAAATTTCTTCAGTATTAAATGGAATATTTATTTTATAATCTTTAAAATATACTTGCTTTAAAGGAAAAATATCTTTTATATGATAACGTAAATTATCAAAAGCTGTTAAAATATGATTTTTTTCTAAGGTATATGCACATATATCAAATGGTCCTATATCTTTATAATAAACTTGTACAAAATTTTTTTCATAAAATCCTGGTTTATCTTTGTAACCTATATATCTAAACGTAATAAGTGGATTTTTCATTCTAATAAGTTTAAGATTAGAAAATATTTCATTAAAATCTTCTTCGCTTACTAAAACATCAACATCATCATCTCCTTCTATAAAGTTAGAATCTCTATAATATCCTAATAAAGATCCATAAAATAATATGAAATTTATATTCAATGTCTCAAAAATAGATAAAACATTAATATATAATTCTTTTAATTCTTCCGAAGATTTTTTAATACCTCCCATTATTTTCTAAGACATTAATTAAAAATGTTAAGATTTAGATTACCTAAAACACAAAATTTTAAATCTGTTATAACAATAGATAATTTTGAAGGAACTAAATATAGATTAGCGGATAATTGGTTTGATTTTATACCACAAACAAATACTCCTATCGAATATTTAGAAATTGGAACATTTCATGGTGCAAATGCTATTTCTGTTAATAAATCTTATGCTAAATATCAAGATTCAAAGATTTACTGTGTAGATCCATGGACAGATTATTCCGAATATCCGGAATATAAAGGTAAACAAAACATAAATTATGATATATTTATGAATAATATCTCAAATACAAATGAAGCTTCTAAATTTATTATAAAACGTGGATTTTCAAATGATGTAGTTCCTACATTTGAAGATAATAAATTTGATATTATTTATATTGATGGAAATCATGAACCTGAATTTGTATTAGAAGATGCAGTATTAAGTTTTCGTAAATTAAAAGTTGGAGGATATATGATATTTGATGATTATGGATGGGATGGACCAGATTTAACAAAAAGAGGAATTGATGGATTTATTACTGGCTATCATAAACGTATCAAAGTTCTAGGTAGTGCAAATACACAAGTATTTCTTCAAAAAACAAAATAGCGTTTAATTTTATAAAAAAAATATTTTGTTTTTATAAATGAATAGTATTTCTTACAGCGAACTTGTAAGTGGCACAGAATATGTCCTACAACATGAAGCAGGAGGATGTGAGGCAATGAAAACAACATTAAAAAGAGTATTTTCTCATTTAAATGAAGATGGATATCCTTTATGTTTTGATGATTCAATGGGGTGTCTAGTTATTTATAAAGACGGTTGGAATTTTACTCAAATACCATCCGTGGAACAATATGCATAGCTTCTAATTCTTGTGTCCATAACTTAACAGCATAAGGAATAGTTTTCATTTCAAAATGTGTTTTAATTCCACATGTACCACATTGATAAATATTTTCTACTTGATTTACTACTGCTAAAGTTCCACAAGATTTACAAAATCCAGTTGTAAATGGATCTGATACATCCATCAAGCGTTCTTTCGTAAACATACTAATGCCATGTGAAATCATACAATCACGTTCCATTTCACCTACTCGCAAACCACCATCACGTGACCTACCTTCACAAGGTTGACGAGTTAAAGATACAATAGGACCACGAGCACGAGAATGAGTCTTATCTTTAACCATGTGTTTTAGACGTTGATAGAATGTAGGACCCATAAAGATTTCAGCTTCCATCATTTCTCCAGTTTGACCATTATACAAAACTTCATTTCCATAAGGATGCATACCTAAACTAAGTAATTGTTCACGAATATTATCAACTTTCAAATGTGAATAAGGTGTTCCATCACCCAAAGCTCCTTTTTCACAACATACTTTACCATACATAGTTTCCATTAATTGTGCAATAGTCATACGAGAAGGAACAGCATGAGGATTCATTATTAGATCGGGTCGTAGCCCAGTAGCTGTAAAAGGCATATCTTCTTCATCTAAAATAATACCACAAGTACCTTTTTGTCCATGTCTAGATGAAAACTTATCACCAATTTCAGGGACACGTTCAGAAACAACACGAACTTTAATAAATGGATAACCATCAGAATTTTTATCTTGCCATACACCATCTACACGACATTCTTCGGCATTTTTATGAGTTGTTGAAGAATCACGATAAGTATATCCATTAGGATCAGATTTAATTGAAGTTACTTTTCCAATAACAATATCATTTTCTTTTATGAGAGAATTTATTACTGGAACACCTGAATCTGTAACACTAGAATAAGATGAAGATTTATATCCCCTTGTATTTTCACGACGAGGTTTTGTGAATTTCTCTTCTTTACCAGAAGCGATATTACGATGTTCTTCGTCTTTATAGATTGTATAATATAAAGTTCGAAATAATCCTCGGTTAATAGCACCTTTATTCAAAATAACTGAATCTTCTTGATTATAACCACCATAAATACCAATAGCTACCATAATATTATCACCTGATGGCATATCTTGAGTTTTCAAAACATTCATCATTCTTGTTTCTACAAATGGACGCATAGGACTACAAAGAATATAACCATTTTTATCTAAACGCTTCGCATAATTACGAGCAAAGATACCCATTGCTTGTTTTCCCATAGCAGATTGATAAGTATTACGAGGTGATTGATTATGATCGCTAAATGGAATACTACTTGCCATATGACCTAAAATCATAGTAGGATGAATTTCACAATGTGTATGAATTTTAGTAATTTCAGATGGAGTCATAGCAACACGAATAGTTTCAGTTTCACATGGATCAACAAATTCAATACATGAACGAACCCATTCATTCCATTCTTTTGAATTGGGCGCTGATAACAAAGAACCTTTTTCTACTCGAAATAAAGGACGAACAAATCTTCCACCATCAGATTCAATACTAATATTTTCATGTTGAATATTCCATGTAATTCCTGTATGAGGATGTAATTTGAAATTCTTTTTTGCTTGTTTTAGGTCATTAAATACTTTTACAGGATTAGAAGTATAAGCTACAATAACACCATTGACAATAATAGAACAATCTTTGAATGATTGACTAATATTTTCAATCCATTCGATATCCATAAAGGATTTCAAGATATCAAGAATTACAAGAGAAGGTGTATGTTGACTAATAGCTGAAAGCATACAAATAGATTTAACAATACCAACTGAATGACCTTCAGGTGTTTCTACAGGACATACATATCCCCATGAACTTCCATGTAATTTACGAGGTGCTAGTAACTTACCTGATTTTTCAACAGGTGTTTGAATTCGTCGTAAATGACTAATTGTTGCAGAATATGATAGCCTATTCAAAACTTGAGAAACACCAACTTTAGTTGCATTAGACATTGTAGAAGTTGTTCCAAGACCTTGAACTGTAAAATTACCTGTAGCCAAAGCTTGTTTTAATTTACCTTCAATTGTAGAAACTTTCAAGATTTTATATAAATTGTTTACATTCAGAATTTCTAATGGACGAGCAATACCTTTTTTCCAATTATCATTATTAACTTCATGAACGAATTTACTACGAATATCTTTACATACTTTTTGAAATAATTGACGAAATAAATGTGTTAGCAACGATCCAGTGCTTACAATACGTTTATTTGGATAAGCGTCACGATCATCAATATTTTGATATCCTTGTTCTGTCATAATAAGTTTACGAATCATTAACGCAGTTAAATAAACTTTGCGCGCTTCTAAAGTTTCACGAGGAGATTTATCATTACCAAATTTTACATGAGGTAAATATTCAGAATCAAGAAGAGATTTTACATATCCCTTTTTATCTTCTGATGCTGTTCCATATTGTAAATGATGAACTAGATAATTAATTGCATCATCTCGAGTATAAATACCAATATCCGCAGATTCTTTAAATGAAGCAGCAAGTAAATTAATAATTTTTTCATCCGTATCTTTTGCCCAAATTAAGTTTACAATATCTTCATCACATTCCATACCAAGAGCACGAAACATAACAATCAAAGGAATATCTTCACGAAATCGAGGAACACAGATAGTTAAAGGATAACCAAATCCATTAAATTTTGAATTCATCCGAATTTCAAGTTTTTTAGGTGGAGTTGTAAATGATTCATGTAAAGATTTCATTTCAGCAGAATATGTGAATTTAGCACCATTTTTCTTATTATGGAAAATCATAATACGATTATCAGCAACTTTTTCTTGTGATAAGATAGTTCTTTCAGAACCGTGAATAATAAAGTATCCAAATGGATCATATTGACATTCTCCAATTTCTTCTTTTGATAAAGGATAATCTTTCATAATACATAAAGATGATCCAAGCATAACAGGAATTTTACCGAGAGAAACACCTTCAAATACTTTTACATGTTCATCATATTCTAAGAATAAAGGAGAACGATATACACGAGCAGTAAATTTTACATCTACAAACATTTGTGCGGAATATGTAAAATTACGAACACGAGCATCTTGAGGAAACATAGGTTTGATTCTTCCAGATGCTTCTTGAATTCTAGGTTTCATATAAGTAACATTATCAAATGTTAGACGAAGTTCGTATTTATATTTTTTAGTTTCAAGGTCTTGTTCATGCCAAACAACTATGGGAGCAGTTGAAATAACAATCAAAGGAATTTTATTACGAATAAAATCTTCAAAAGATTCAAGCTGGTGCTCTACAAGTTTAGATACACCATCTTTTTGAAAATATGTTGTGATTGCGTTCCACTCCATTGGTAGTAATATTAAAAGTTTAATCCGTAAATCTATTGTATTCGTTTTTAAATAAGAAGATGATTAAAATTACAAAGGCTCCTGAAGAATCTAAAAAAACACCTAAAAACACTAAAACATACCCAAAGTCAAGCTTAAAAAAAACAAAAAAAATTATTCCTGTAAAAGATCCTGCAAAAGCTCCTCCACGTAAAAAAGGTTCTCGTAAATTTACAATGAGACTTAATTTAAGACCTACAAAAGTTAAAGATTTAAAACCTGAAGAAGTTGATAAAAAATTAGAAGAACTAAAAATGAAAAATATTCCTCCAGATCTTAAAAAAGATGTTGTAGAGAACGCTATAGTTGCTGGATTTGTTTCTTCTCCTTAATATTAAGATGACTAAATATTGGGGTCCATTAGGATGGATGACTTTACATTCTATTTCATTAAATTATCCTGATACACCTAGTGTAGAAGATAAACAAATTTTAATAAGGTTTATGGATAATTTTACTGAATCTATAACATGTCAATATTGTCAATCACATTTCAAAACAATCTTTCAAACTTATAAAGGATTATTTCCATCATGGAATTCAAGTAAATATGATTTATTTGTTTTTATTGCAAGAGCACATAATACAGTAAATAAACGATTAGATAAACCTTTAATTAGAACAGTTGCTCAATGTCTTGAAACTATAAAATCTAATACAAAAAACACTTCTTTAAGTGGATTTCGCCAAGCATATATTAACTATTTAATTTCTAATTGGTCTCGTGAATTAAGTGGTGAAGGAAGGTTAAAAATAGGTCATTCAAAACAATTACAAAAAATCAATAATGAATATTGGTCTTTTAGAGAAGTTGATATAGATTCTTTAAATTTTCCTGAAACAGATGTTTTATTTGATATCGAACAAAGATCTGTATTGCCAAAAGCTACAGGTGGATTACCTTCAATATATAAAGGTTCTTTACCAATTGTAGGATTTAGATTTTCAGGGGGGAAATTGAAGTTAGGGAACATGTAGGATTCCATGGTAAAGAAATTCTAGGTTTCATTTCCCACTCAAATTTTTTCATCCATGGATTTCTTGTATGAGTATAAGTTTCATCAGGAAACTTTACTACTTTTTTTGCCTTTCTTAAAGAAGATTTAGGCAAAATAAATTGTAATTGATTTATTACTGAAAAATTCAAAGGTTTTCTATCTAAGATTAAAGATTGAGGAAATTTAACAATATCTGTAATTAAAGGAGCATCTGAATAAGGATAATACCAATCCCAATTTGGTGGTGAACTTTTAGTGAAATATTCTAAAGTCCAACTAAATGTTTTCCAATACGCTTCAACTACCTTTTCCGAATTTATTACACCATCTAAAATATGTAAATAATATCTTTTATTGAAAAGATTATCTTTTCCAAGAATATATTTTTCTTCTGGGCGTTTACGTAATAAAATTCTTTCTTTTAAAATTTTTTGTTCTTCTAAAGCAACATAGTTCAAAAAAACCTTTCTTCCTTCATTTGTCAAAAGATTTGGTTTTTTAGATTTTTCATAAAATTGTAATGCACGATTATATCCATCTTCTCTTAATGAAAAAATACCTAGACTAGGCATAAAATCATTACCAAAACACATTATAGACAAAGCAATATATTGATAAATATCCATGGGTAATTTTGCAAATAATTTCCATATATCCATAATAGCAAATTCTTCTTTTTCTCCCATTTCTGAACTTTCTCTGAGTAAAAACATACCATTCTCTAATGATAATTTATGATGTTGAAGACAAATTAAAATTAAATCAGCATCCAATCCATAAATAGTTATTGTTTTATTTTTTTGAGAATGTTGAAGAAATTGAATAATTTTATGTTCACCTTCACCTGGTTCTTGTGTTCCTGATATAATTACTTGTGGAAATCTTGATTTCATAAATTGTTCTAATTCAAGCATATAAGGTGTCCCTGGAGATATTTGATTTCTATCAAAATTCCCAGAAACTTCTTTTTCACACATACGACGATAACGTTGTTGAACTATTTTAGCATATGGAACTAATCCATCAAATGCAACATAAATAATTTTTGCTTGACAATAATCATTTAAAATCATTTGAAATGCTTTTAAGATAGACTCAATCGGATTGTTTTCATCTAAGTATCTATGAATTAAACAGTTAAAATCAAAACATAAAATATCAGTTTGATGTTTTCCCTTTAAAGATCTTACTATTCCTCCATGTGTTTTAATTAATGTAGCAAAATAAAAAGGTATACCCATTACATATGTAAAGTTCCTAATATGAAAACTCTTACTAATAAAATAAAATGGATTGGTTATGGATTGGTTTAGGTGCGCTAGCTATTATAATGTTTATTGTAACAAATTACGCTAAAATAAAAGTTTCTGATGGAAAAGGATGTTCATCATGTCCAGGTAAAAATAATCAACGTGAGTTATAAGAATGTCCTGTATTATGGATAAAGGAGGTCGTAAAAGAAAAGTTACTATGCGTAATCGTGGAAAAACTAAAACTTCTAAGAAGAATCAAACAAAGAAAAAGTTTATGTAAATATAAATGGATGTTGTAAGTTTTCTTTTATCTGCAGTATTATTTTATGCGTTTGTTCCTGGTGTATTACTAAGACTTCCTCCTAAATCATCATTTAGAACTTCTTTAGTCGTTCATTCTCTATTATTCGCAGGTGCGTCCTCATTAGTAATGTGGTATTATTGGACCCAGATTCGTGAAAAATTTGGAAATCATGGTGCTGGATGCCCTGTATCCCATCTTCCTACGAATGCTAGTGTTGATAATTGTGTTCCTAATTGTCCTCCTGGTGGATGTGAAAGAGGAAAAGTTTACGGACAAACACCTACGTCTAAATAATGGATAAAGATATAAATACATTAGTTACAACTTGTGTAATATTTATACTCATAAGTATATGTTGTTATTTCGGAATTTATAAATATAGAACACAAGGCACATATTCTCAAGAAGAATTACTAGAGTTAGATTAATAATGGGAAAAAGAAAACGAACGCATAGAAAAAAATCTCGTAGATAAAATATAAAAATGTGGGCGTATCTTTTAGTTACTGCGTTAACTTTCTATCTTCTAGTACCTGGCGTCGTCCTCACTTTACCTCCTGGTGGTTCTCAACAAACTGTTCTTCTAGTCCATTCTGCCGTATTTGCCGTAGTACACTTACTAACACATAAATACGTATTCCGCAATTAAAAACGAATTAAACAAATTATTTTTAACCTGTTGTATGTTCTTAAATAATACATTCAACCTTAGAGGAATAGCAAATGCTTCGTCCTCTAATGAACAAATGGGTCCAACAGAAATATTTATTACGTTTATTATTATCTCTGCTTTATTCTGTTGTTGTTGTCTATGTATAATTTCTGGAATGAGACATAGTTTTAACTGAAAAACGGATTCAAATTTTAATTGTATTTAAGTAGATAAGATGAGCAGCAAAAGTAATCCTAACACAGTGGCAAATGTCCTCAGAAGTGTATCAAACTATCATACAGGCAACGGTGGAACGTTTTGGTGTCCTAAAGGTTCAATCCCTGATCTTGGATTCACTCTTCCTAGTCGCGTAAATCCTTCTTTGAGTAAGGCAGTAGCCGAACAACGAAATCCTAAACACAAGGACGATTGTAGAGTTCGTCAATGGAACTAATTGAAAACGGATTCTCAATTAATGAACGTTTGTAATCGTATAGCAAGAGATGGAAAAAACAAGTCAAGGCCTCAGTTATTCTCAGATTGAAGAGAATTCCAAATACAAACTAGATGGAAAAGTAATCTTTATTACGAATAAACATATTGCCCTAATTACTTCCGCAACTGATCCTGAATTTTCAGGTTCAGAAGAACGTATTATTTATTATTTTGTAGATAACAAAGAACTGTTATTTTCTTTTGCTCTGAAAGATGTGAATATTACTTATTAAACACTCTGAATAAACTCCCATCTCAAATAATCACA
>Ga0075458_10000826_pt1 | contig 10076 bp, 21 predicted proteins | sample DEB3_08_DNA_FD_77576 | JGI IMG/M metagenome (GOLD analysis project Ga0075458, IMG submission 77576) | Aqueous microbial communities from the Delaware River and Bay under freshwater to marine salinity gradient to study organic matter... | ecosystem: Environmental > Aquatic > Marine > Coastal ... | reverse complement strand
TTATATTCCCGCCAATTTCCGCGTCATCAATATCGGCATTGCTGGCTCGGCATTGGATACCTACGCAGGCGCGATAACCGGCGTAGACCTTGATACGCAACGCGACGACACATCAAGCGGATTCCAGATGGTCTATTCTGGTGGCGCTGCAAACAACATCGTCACCGTCAATATTGGCATCAATGACATGCGTTCATCGGTCGGGAACCAGACAGCGGCGCAGCATTACTCTCGCTTCGTCACGCTGCTTAATACAGGAACGACCGGCTATCTCCAGCGCGGCTTCAAGGTGGTAGCGGTAACGCCTACCTCGATCTCGGGCGATGCGACGGGGCAGTCTCGCATTTCAGCTTTTCGCGATCTGCTCATAAATCCGACTACCGATGTCATAGTCAGCCAGTTCCTCACCGACGTATTGGCGAACGTGGGCCAAACCTATGACGGCTTGGTGAGTGTCTTGCCCATCGCAAAAATTCAGTACGCATCGAGCGGAACGATCTTCGCTGATGCAACCGACGCTGGCGATACGACCTATTACGCGACGGACGGAACGCACCACACGCCATTGGCAATGACCCTCATGGTGGAAGGAGGGTCTACCCCGACATACGGGTACGGCCCTTTCTTGCAAGCGATGTAATCCCTATCGGATTACCTAAGCCCGCGTTCTCGATCAGCCCATCCTCAATATCCCATGTTGAAGGGGATAGCGGGACCGTATCCTATACATACGACGTGACGCGCTCTGTGGTGACTACCGGAGCCGCCACAATCGATTGGGCTGTGGCTGGGTATGGTCTCAACCCTGCTAACGCGTCTGACTTCTCCGCCATGAGCGGCGCTCTATCCTATGCGGATGGTGACACCGTGAAGCAGATTGTCGTTAACGTTACGGGCGACACCACGACAGAGCAGGATGAAGAATTTCAGGTCACAATCTCAAATCCATCGCTAGACGCTGATATTCTTCAAGCCACGGCGCAGGGCGTCATCACGAATGATGACGTTCTCTTGGCTGCTCAGCCCATCACACTGCCAGATGCGACATGGGGCGTCGCTTATTCCGCGACGGGCGCTGCTACCGGGTGGGCAAATGGCACCTATGATCTCGGCAACGGGATAACTCTTTCCGTCACTTCTCAGGTCTACACAGCCAGCGGGACACCTTACTAATGGCGCTATCATCCTGCACACTCACCGACTTCAAGGGCAACAGTCTCACAAGCATCTACGCAAGGGAACCTGAAGGCTATTGGTTTGCGGCTATAGCCTCCCCTAGCGGTGCACAGTCGTTCTCAGTGACCGGGGCGGCATCGACATATCTCACAGTCGCCACAGACGCAGATATGGGCCTTGGGCTGGTCGCCACGTCAACACCTATCCCTGATGGATGGGGCGGCTCTGTAACGATCCGCCAGACAGACCCGACAGACGGGACACATGACACATCCTTCACCCTAACGGTCAATTCGTCGCAGAGCAAACCGACAACCGGCCTATGGTCAATGACGCCCACGATCCACTGGATCAGGCGTAAGGTTGTGATGGATCATATCGCGAATGAACGTACGTTGTTCTATAATGCCGGAGCGACATTCGCCAATACCTTGACCGCAACATCCGCTGCGCAGGTAAATTCTCATTTCACGACGCTCGCCAACGCTGCGGACGGCACAAGCAATTACCGCATCCTATGCCAATGGAACGGCATAAGCGCGGGTCTGGCCCTAAAATCCACAGCGAACTTCGGTACGGGGTATTGCCAGATAGAAGCCGATACGGGCTATTCTCCTGCTGTAACCGCCAATATGAACACCAACCGCAATTGGGGTGGCGTGATATTCCGAAACATTGGATTCACGACCATCAAGAATACCAATACCTGCTTTGCATTTGCGGGGTCTGTGGCAACGGGACAGAGTTATAATACCCGCGTAATGTTCAGCGCGTGCAAGATCGGCAATCTGCTGTGGACCGCATATGGTGCTAGTTCAGCGAAGAGTGCTATCGGGTGCTTTATCTCGGCGTCTTTCGCGCAAGAGATTATCATCGATGACGAATGTGAAATATCGGGGGCGGGTGCGTTCCTCATCCGTGGAACTATCCGAACCTATATCTACACTCCGAAATACACCAAGAAAATCCAAGGAGATATGTTCGCGCCCAGCTTGATGTATGATTCCCAAGTTCCGCAAAATCTGGCCGACACAAACACCTATGCACTGGTCAAGCCGCGCTATTGGGACATGGTGGATGATTACACCAATGCGGCTTCAAGCGATCCGCTGCATAAGGACCATATTCAGCTGAGGCCAAATTCCGTTGCGCCCTCCACTCTTTCTACGATCTACATCCACATGGAAGAAACATTCTATTGTTGTGGCGGGTATACCTATCAACGCGCATCTAATGGCGCACAATGGAAGCATCCGACCGTTCAGCTTTTGATGGACAATATTGTTGATTCCATGTCAAGAGTTGAGTTTTCGGCATTCAATGTTTTGTATGCAGCCGATCTTCACAGAGGCGCGCAATGCGGGCGCGGTAATATTTCATTGGCTTATTGCTCATTCCCCGGCTCTGACCGCAAGCCGACTGTCATCATAGGTGATGGGGTGCAGATGGACACGGCGCAGCAAAAGCATGGGTTTGGCGGTTCAACCTACGGGGATGGCGAAAATCATATTTGGGGATGCCTACTATCGGATTATACGCAATCTGGCCTCTTCGCACCTCATGGATGCATGAGCGCCAACTTTGTAGCTGGCAGTCAAATTCCTATCGGTGCGCTTTTCCATTACCAGAAAAACGCCAATGTAAACTTTGAGGGCGCTACATCAACAGCATTAACCGAGCCGGATGCGATGACGCGCGGCGGGTTCGCTGCTTATGAACTCGTGGGCGATGATGATCTGTGGGCCTACCCATTGAACTACAGCCAATTGGACACGGACTTTGAAAGCGACCTGTCTCAACAGGTGCACCACAAGGCAAGCAGTCTATCCACTTCGCGCGGCGCTCGCCTGACCGAGAATCTGGCGATTACGCCCACGGGCGGGTCGACTGTGACGCTGACTATTGCGCCGTAATCACCCGTCCTTTCCGAATATCTGTGTGCTAATCTCTCAGCCATTCATATATCGCAAATGCGGCGGTTCCCAATATGCCGGTTACGATAGAGTTCACGTGGTCTCCGTGCATCCATAGCGCACCTGAGGTCCAGAACTGAGAGATCGCAAAGACGTTAGCTGCTGTTCCCATCATCCCTCCCCCTTCATCTGCCGGATGGCCGCGGCGATGTCACACCCGGTAGCGGCGCAACACGAATTCTCCGTCATCTTGCCATCCTGCCACGAATATGTCTCCGCAATCCCCGCCGCTTCCTGCAGCGCCTTATCCCGCTCGGCTGCGATGGCCTGTTGGACGAGGGGCCACAACGCTGCTGCAATAGCCATACTCTCTTTATGTTTGAACGCTTCGGGATCATATCCGATGTTCTGCCCCTTATATTTGCGTAGCATCTGCTTGAGGTAGCTATCCATAACGGCCCATGATGCAGGATCAATAATCCGCGCAGCCTGCTCTTTCCATGCCTCTGGGGTCATTGTCCAGTCCACTTCAGAGCATCAGCCTTGCCGGTAAATACGAGCCATGTAGCGTGTAGGCGTTCACGCCAAGACTGAAAGCCGTAAGGCCGGGCCGCTACCCAGCGACCATCGGGTAAGCCTGCCTGCATTTCACTGCCGTGTTTAATCACACTGTCGGCGTTCAAGATGGCCGGGTGTCTCATCACCCCACCTCATTTTGAGTAAGGAGTGCGGCGGCCTTCTCAATTCGCGCCTGACTATCAGCAAGCCAGCCGGGCATCCCGAAGATGGAGAAGTCTACGCCGTAGTGATTAGCCGCACATGCCATGCTGTTTTGGCAAAGGATTGTGGCTTCTCGGCGCAGGACCTCCAACCCCTCCTCCAACCCAGCCACGCGGTCGCGTAGTTGGGCGTTCTCTCTCCGTAAGACACGCGCAGGTCGCTGGCAGGCGTCAGAGCATGTGTGAATGCCGTCGAGGGTTAGGCGCACCACCTCCCCCCGCAGCGCATCAAGCTCGGCTGCTTGGGTGGAGAGGGCATACTTCCTCATGGCCTTAGCCGTCTCACTTTCGGCATGCTCTGAGTTGCGTATTATGTGACAAGCCGCAGCAAGCACGCTTCTGGGTACACCTATAATATCCGCGTCAGTTCCAACAGTTTGGGTCATCCCACTCTGGTTTGTAGACCATTCTTTCCTCCTATCGGCATCACTTACTTCCATGATCGTTCCTTTCTGTGAGGCGACATGCAATTACTCGCCTGCTCCCAGCGCCATTGGTCTATTGAAACTTTCGTTGCTGCGAAAATTAGGAAGGCCACAAATAATATCCAGCCTCCTCCCGATTTCCCATGCGCCATAACGTATGCCGAAGACGCAAAGCCTGTGCATATCATCATGGCGACAAGTGCCAGCGCTATAAGGTCGGATCGCATCCCTATTCCCCTCTCTCGCGAAGTGCGGCGATGATGGTGGCAGCGTGGTTACGGCAGAGAATGATGAACTCCGCGTCGGCGTCAGGATCGGCGGACTTTTTATTCGCGTCCGCCTCATCATCAAATTGCCACATATCAAAATCACAGATGAAGCGAGCAACATGCGGGTCGGGCGAACCTGCGAGAATGGAAGTTTCGCATCCATGCGGCAGCCACGGCGGGTCCAGTGTATACCACTCCCCCTGCGTCCCGGCCTTCATCGCGGTTTCCAGCTTGTCGCTGAGGCGGGTCATATCAAAGATTCCCCTGTAATATCGCACCACAACCGTCTGGCTCGCGCGAAGCATCCCAAGAATTTCCTCGCATCCACGGTTTGGGGATCTCCGTAAAAGCCTGCCGTGGCATCATCGAACGCCTTCGCCTTCTCGCGAAGCTCCTCTGCGCGCTCGTGCCCAGTGTCAGCCAACTGACGCATCCGACTGGAGAGGTTCGTCTCGCACGTATCCATCATCCATTCCTTCCTAGGTCGCTCAACTTATCCACGGGTGGTCCTTTCGTTGGGGGAGAACATGTCGATCTGATTGGCGAACGCTCGCTCTCGAATGCCTGCACGACGTACGGGGGCGTCATATCGGTTGTGACAGCGCTGACATGCGTGAAACATTCGTTCGATGCTCTCTTCTTCAAGAGGAACCCCGTGTTCGTGGGCGAGTGTCAAAACGACCTTAGACTTGGTGACGGGGTGCAGTTCTCCATTTCCCACGTTGCAGCGACCGCCTTCATGTTCCTCACCACATTGCCCACGGCATTCGCAGCGGTTTCCACCGCGTTCGCGCGCAGCTTCAACCATCTGCTTCCATGTTTTTGGGTAGCGGGCGCGATTCTCAGGGCGGATTGGCATCTACCCTCTCCTCTCGTGGGGGTGGGAGACATCAATCGCGAACACCATCATTGCGTCTGGGCCAAAGTGCGGGTGCGTAATGCGCTTAATGATGTAACCATTCCATTTCCGGGTCAGCCGAGTTTCGCCTTCAATGCCGCCAGCTTTCGGATAGCCGCGCGTCAAGACGACCGCGAAATAATCTCGATTGTTGAGCCGCTTCATCCAATACGGCGTGACAAGCCGGTATTCCTCCAGCTTCTCGCCAGACTTTATCTGGTCGAAGTAGATGCCCTTCACAGGGATCGTGAGCGCCTTCCCGCCTATCACAGCGGCGCTCCGGGGGTGGTAGCGTACACAGTGTATGCAACAACGCGCGATTCACGCTTTGATCCGCGCTTGTTCACCGTGAACAGCGAGCAAAAACGGCTGAACCGCGTGGTCCGGGTGTTCTCCGAAGGCAGAGGTCGCAGATTCGAATTCTGCTGGGTGCACCACTTTTCCGCCATTTCTTGAAGCGGAAATTTCAGAGCGTGTTCGCTTCCGTGTATGTAACGGGTCATTTATGACGCTCCCTGTAAGCTCTCTGGCGCAGTTTGGAGAAGAACCGCTTGCGCCGATCCTTCACGTCCCTTGCGTCAGCCTCTATCTGTGCCAACTCTAACTTGTCGGCATCTGTAAGCACATATTTCATAACGCCGTATGTAGCGTTATGTAACACCTCCTGCAAGCGTTATCTCCGCCTATTCATCGCCTCCAAAGCCTCATCCTGATAGTCTGGGCTATGGTGTGCATAAGGGTTGCGGGCGATGGCAGTCCGAACGTATCGGCCACCTGCTGCGCGGTCATTAGTCGCGTCACTTCTCCCTCCCTTTGTGCTGGGGAGGCTTTAGCTCCATCCAAAGCGTAGGGGCGTGGCCCATTTCCACAGACCAGTCCTCGAACATGTCATGTCCAGTGCCAGATTCCCACCAGCATCCATCCTGATACCAGCCAACATCGCAACGCTCTACAAAGTCGCGAACCGGACCCAATGGGCTGCGCGGCTCCACATCGCCACGATAGACAACAACCACCGTCCCATCTGGAGGAGGTGTGCTTATATCCTGCCACTCACTCATACCGGCCTCGCTTTGAGCATTGCTTCGGGCAACGAACACCATTCTTGCGGGCAGACTATGCCATCACCCACGCTAATCCAATTATCTCGCCACCTATAGACATCGGTATTCAGCCAGAGCGTTCCACAATCGAATCTGCCCCATGCAATGAATTGAGTTCCGTCACACGGCGCACTTTCAATCGGCTTCCACTCATTCAACACACCAGCAGCGGATAGCTCGGAGAGGATGGCTTTTACTGCCTCGGTATAGTCCCCCTTGTATGGCATGTTGACATCGCGAAACGGCTTGCCACCACGGGCGGTTATCCAATCCTGTTTGCTCTCAAACGCCAGATCGTAATCATCGCCAAGAGCCGTTGAGAGCGCCCGCGCCAGCCTTTCCATTAACCCATCGTTCATGGGTGGTCCTTTTCCCAAGCATGCAAAGGCGGAATGATCTCAGGGTTTTCCCAATCTTCGCAGCCTAGGCCGTCATCGGTGAAATATCCAAGCATGCCGACCACCATATTCTGCATGAGCGCGTCGGGGTCAAAATCATTGTCCTGCCCGCCCATAGTGGAAGCTCGCACGGCGTATTTCACAGCCTCACGGATTTTGTCGGCCATCGCGTCCCTGTCAGGGCCGGGAGTCATTCGGAAACTCATTGGCGGCGGCGGGTAAAATCCCTGCTCGTCACGCTCATAGAGCCAGTGATCCTGTGGCAATGGAAATGACGCCGTAAAAAACGCGCTTCCATCTGGTAGGATTGTAGGTTCCTCGCTCATCTCTTCCTCATCCCCATAGGTACAGGGTTGCTCCAGTTGCGGTGGCTCTTGTGCATGACTTCCTCTTGCCGAGGCGGGTGCGACATTAAGGCAAGCGCTGCCTGTCTGTACGGACGCTCGGCCAATGCCGCCTGTCTGGGGCGGGGGGTCATATCATCCACTCCTCAATATCTGCTTCGAGATCATGTTCAACCAAGCCAGAGCCTAGACATTTCGGGCATTGGATGGTGTAGTCGTCTGGTGAAAGGTCATCCATCCCGACAAACCTGCTTCGGCGATTTGGATTGACGCCGCATACTTCGCCCACTCCATTGCATCTTGGGCATTCAACATCGACCAACATCTTTCAAATCCCTTTCTCCTGATCCCTGTTACCCCGGTAGGATCAGGCTGGTGCACCGGGGTGCGTTGGTAGTTAATCGCTCGTCAATTCCTGGACCGTGATGCGCAGCCACTTGGCCAGCACATTGAATGCCCAGTCGATAAATTCCGCGCGCTCGTTTTCCGTCATTTTGTGGAACGAGATGCTGTCGTAATTCTTGATGACCTCGCCGGAGGGGAGTATCGTTTCGGTATACAGCCCGCGCCGGTCTTTCAGGAGGCGATGCAGAAGAACGGCGTCCAGCGGGTCGCCTTCGCATATCTCTGACAGCGCATCGGCAGCTTTCGCCAACACAACCCAATAGAGCGCCATGCGACGGTCATTGCCCCGCGTCCGTTTGAATTCAATCTTTACCGGGGCCGATCTGTCCAGCGCCTCAAGCTGCTTTTCAGCATAGGCAGAGGCAGGATAAAGACCTCCGAGGTGGCGCTTGAACAGGATAGGCGGAGCCTCGTGCTTCATGAGTGTTCGATCTCCCACAATCTGCCGCGCTGCGTCTTGAGCCATTCAGTCCAATATGCGGTCACGACATCGCGGCCATCAAAGGCATATTTGCGCTGAAACTTGGGCCAGCCCAGAGTATCGGTTTGCTCTGCATGAGCGCCGTCACACATAGGCATGGCGGCTTGATCGCTGACCTTAGTTCCCATGCCTTTGTCGCCCCACGGATCGAAGTGGCAGGCGCGCACCTTGCCTTCGCATACATGAGTGCGGTCCTGTAGCGAGATGAAGCAGGGAAGCCCACGCAACCACCTCAGATAAGGTTCACAACGCTTCCACGCGTCCGCACGGTGGCTGTTATGCCTACGGGGTTTGAAGGCGGCGCGGGGGAGCATCACATATCCCCCTTTTGCTGGCATAACATCCTGTACCCACCATGTCCGCGCCGCCCTTTGATCTCGTATCCTCTCCAGCGGAGGCGGTTGATGTATGCAGTCAAAATGTGGTGAGGTACGCCCAACTCCCTTGCGATGTCATGGCCATGTACCATCTGCCCGTCAGACAGCATGGAAAGGATGCGTTTCTGTTGATGACCGAGCGGGTGTGTCATGCCGCATCCCTCAAATAACGATCCCGCAATTGAGTTTCGAGTTCGTTCAATTCTGTCAGGAATTGGGTTACGGCTGCGGTGATCTCCTCGGAGAGTTCCGCATCTCTTTCGACGCGCTGGATATGCAACTGCATCGCAGCCGGTAGACGCGGATCGAATGAAACAAAGTCGCACCATTCACGCTCGGCGCAGATCATCTGCCAATGCATTTGCAGGAGATATTTACGATCTATTTTCGCACCGCTTAGCGTTTCGACGTGCGTTATGGTCTGCGGGCACTTAATTTCGAGCAACCCATTGTAGCTAACAAGACCATCAGGCGAAGCGCCAGTGCCAGAGATTATAGGGTGCGGCACGAAGCCGATCTGCTCCACCTCGTATCCGGTTTGCAGCTCGTACATCGCCCGCGCCCTCGGCTCGGTATCTGTCCCCCATTGCATCGCTGAATTGGTAAAAGTCTCAACGATTACGCCGGTAAGGCGCTCAGTCAGAAGCTGGCCCATATAGTTTTTGCGCGCGGCTCCGGGACCGGTCTTGGTCGTTGCCATAACATCCGCGATCTTGCTGGCGGTAACCTTTCCGCACCTCTCTGCGAACCACTCGGGCGTTCCTTGCTCAGACATCGGGCTGCTCCTTAGCCATGCGAGCAAGTTTGGTTTCCAAAGCCGCCTTGCACCGCTCATATCCTGCTAAGGTCAATTGCCGCAGTGGGCGATCAGGGAGGCCGCAAGCTAAAAGTAACTTTTGAACATTGGATTTTGTGACATCCACAAGGTGCAGAAGTTCCCTCAACTCGTCATCGTTGATCGTCGGTATTACGGAATTTCCGTCCTCGTCATCTTCACCAACCGCGACGTTGAAAATCCCCTTAAGGAGGTAGCGAGCGCCATAAGAGCCAGCAGCGCCCGCCGCATGGGTCTTGGTCATAACATCACCGCCCTTCGCGCCTTTGCCATCGGCGGGCATATCGCGGTGATAGGTGCGGGTATGGCCTATCACATGCGAAACATAGCATATGACACGGACGTGCTCAGGCTTCGGGCTATCGCCTTCATCGAAGCTTAGTGAGAAACCATGCTCAGTGTAGATAGGCCGCAATACCCTATCGAGCTTGTCAAACGTGGCATATCGACTTTTGGTCTGAGGGTTTGAGGCGTTGGCCGCAATCGGGCGCATTTCCTTTTGCGCCGCGTTCAAAGCCTGATTAAATGCCACCTCGGCGTCACGTGCCTGGATGCGCTCCTGCATCGCAATAAGACGCTCCATCTTGTCGATATCAACATTAGGGTCTCGCGCGGCGCGGGCGATGACATCGAGCAAGCCGCTATTGTATTCTGCAATCTCGCCGCCTGTCTC
>Ga0075458_10000825_pt1 | contig 10098 bp, 8 predicted proteins | sample DEB3_08_DNA_FD_77576 | JGI IMG/M metagenome (GOLD analysis project Ga0075458, IMG submission 77576) | Aqueous microbial communities from the Delaware River and Bay under freshwater to marine salinity gradient to study organic matter... | ecosystem: Environmental > Aquatic > Marine > Coastal ... | reverse complement strand
AGTTAAGTCGGGAGATAACCCTCGTAGGGCATCCTTTTTAGCACGAATGGGCAATATGCCTGGCGCTGAGATGAAAGATGGAAAGCCTACCCGACTTTTACTTTCTCTTAGAGCTTGGGGAGCATCGTCCAAGGAAGACGCTAAAGCTAAGGCTAAAGCGATCTCTAAGAGGAATAAGAAATGAGAGCTAGGTCTGTCGGTGCAAATCTAACTGCTGCAACAGCTACTACGCTGTTCACAGTACCGACTGGCTATTATGCCAAATGCGTTCTCATTCATGCCGCTAACGCAACTGCCTCAAACAAACACATCACATTCTCTTGGTACGATGTAAGTTCTAGTACTAGTATTTACATCACATTTGAGTACACATTAAGTGCTAAATCAACATTAGCAACAATAGATGCAATGAAGTACATTGTGATGGAAGAGGGTGACTATTTAACAGCAACTTCAGAGTCTGGCTCTACAATTTCTGTGATTGCCACATTTGAGGTTGAAGGAGCGCAACGAACATGACATATCTAGAATTAGTCAATGATGTTCTCACAAGAATGCGTGAGACTACTGTTGCTACAGTATCAGAAACCACTTATTCCGCATTGATTGGCAAGTTTGTCAATGATGCAAAGCGTCAGATCGAAGATGCTTACACATGGAATTGCTTGTCACAAACAGTAACGATCACAACTACTGGTGGCACTCATTCTTATGCTTTGACTGGTGTTGGTCAGAAGTTCCGTGTGATGGATGCTTTGAACACAACTAGCAATGTTGTGATGGGTGATATTCCTTTTACGAGCATGAATCGTAAGCTGAACTTTGTGACTCCAGTTCAAGGAATTCCATCTGAATATTGCTTTAATGGCGTTGATTCCAGTGGCGACACAAAACTAGACCTGTATCCAATTCCTGATGGCGCTTACACAATCTTGTTTGATGTGATTGTTCCTCAAGCGGCATTAACTTCTGATAGCACGACAGTAAAAGTATTTGATTACTTGGTGACACAGAGTGCTTATGCTCGTGCCTTGGTTGAGCGTGGTGAAGATGGTGGAACAAATAGTTCAGAAGCTTATGCTCTTTACAAAGCAATGTTGAGTGATGCCATTTCGACAGAAAGCACTCGCTATCCTGAAGAATCAATGTTTGAGGCAGTCTAATGTCTGGAGTACTTCAAAGTAACAGCGTTTCAGCACCAGGCTTCTATGGTCTGAATACACAAGACTCTCCATTGGATTTGTCTTCTGGCTTTGCTTTGGTAGCAACCAATTGTGTGATTGACCAATATGGTCGCATTGGCGCTCGTAAAGGCTACACATTAGTCAACCCTTCATCTGGCACACTTGGTAACAATGATGTAACTGTTATCCATGAATTAGTACAGATTGATGGCACATTGACTGTACTGTTTGCTGGTAACAACAAGTTATTTAAGCTTGGAACAGCTAATGCTGTGACTGAGTTGACTTATGGTGGTGGCGGTACTGCTCCTACCATTACTGCTAGTAACTGGCATTGTGCTTCACTAAATGGTGTAACTTACTTCTTTCAAGCAGGACATGATCCTTTAATATTTGACCCTGCTGTAAGTACAACTACTTATAGACGAGTAAGTGAGCGTTCTGGCTATGTTGCTACAGTTCCAACTGCAAACATCTGCATAAGCGCTTTTGGTCGCTTATGGGCGGCTAGTACAAGCACAAATAAGACTACTGTTTACTTCTCTGACTTGATTGCAGGTCATGTGTGGTCTGGTGGCACTACTGGTTCATTAGATGTAACTCGTGTATGGCCAAATGGTGCTGATGAAATCATGGGTCTTGCGGCTCACAATGATTTTTTATTCATCTTTGGTAAACGACAGATTCTTGTTTATCAGGGTGCTACCACTCCTGCATCAATGGTTCTGAGCGATACAGTAGGCTCTATTGGTTGTATTGCTCGTGATTCAATTCAAAGCATTGGTACTGATGTAATCTTCTTGTCTGACTCAGGAGTTCGCTCTTTAATGAGGACAATTCAAGAGAAGTCTGCTCCATTGCGTGACTTGTCTAAGAATGTTCGCTCTGATCTGGTATCTGCTATTTCCGTAGAGACTTTAGACAACATCAAGTCTGTTTATTCAGAAAAGAATGCTTTTTATCTGTTAGTTCTACCTGCTTTGGGTATTGCTTATTGCTTCGATACTAAGACTCAATTGCCTGATGGCGCTGCTCGTGTGACGAGATGGGATTCGATGCAACCTAAGTCACTATATGCTTTGCGTAATGGTGATTTGTACATTGGCAAGACTGGTTACATTGGTAAGTATGGAAGTTATCTTGATAACACTAACAGTTATCGTCTTCAGTACTACACAAACCATGCAGACCTTGGAAATGTAGATCAAATATCAATTCTCAAGCGGATTAAAGTGATTGTTATTGGTGGCTCAGACCAGTATGTAACGATCAAGTGGGGATTTGATTTCTCTGCTAATTACTTATCAAACAATGCTTACATTCCTGAACAAGGAACGTATGAATATGGCATTGCTGAATATGGAATTTCTGAGTACTCTAATGGTGTTTTGATTAAGACCTTAGTTGTGAGTGCATCTGGCTCTGGTAAAGTAGTCCAGACTGGGTATGAAACGACAATTAATGGAACACAGTTGTCGATTCAGAAAATTGAACTTTTAGCCAAGAATGGCAAAATAGGATAAATCATGTCAAATTACACAAAAAGTACTAACTTTGCTACTAAAGATAACCTGCCAACAGGTGATCCTTTAAAGATTGTCAAGGGTACTGAGATTGACACTGAGTTCAATAACATTGCCACAGCTATTGCGACTAAGACAGATAATTCTGCTGCTGCAATTACTGGTGGTTCTATTACTGGTATTACTGATTTAGCGATTGCTGATGGCGGTACAGGAGCTTCTACGGCTACTGCTGCTATTAACAATCTCTTGCCTTCACAGACAAGCAATGCGAATAAATATCTTCAAACTGATGGAACGAATGTTTCTTGGGATGCTGTCAGTTTATCTACTTCTGATATTACTGGCACTTTACCTGTTGCAAATGGCGGTACAGGTCTATCAAGTTTAGGCACAGGAATTACTACATTCTTGGGTACACCTTCTAGTGCTAATTTGGCTGGTGCTGTTACTGATGAAACAGGTAGTGGTGCTTTAGTGTTTGCAAATAGTCCTACTTTGGTGACTCCTGCTCTTGGAACGCCATCTAGTGCTACTTTGACGAATGCTACTGGTTTGCCTTTGTCTACTGGTATTACAGGACTTGGTACTGGTGTAGCAACTGCTTTGGCTATCAATACACCTAATACAGGCGCTATTGTTGTTAATGGCGGTGCTTTAGGCACACCTTCTAGTGGTACTGTGACTAATCTTACAGGAACTGCAAATATCAATATCAATGGTCAAGTTGGCTCATCAACACCTAATAGCGGTGCATTTACAACTCTAAATGCCTCTAGCACTGTTACGCTTTCTGGTGGTACTGCAAATGGTATTGCTTATTTAAATGGCTCAAAAGTTTTAACAACTGGTTCTGCGTTGACATTCAATGGAGTTAACTTAACTTCTGATCGCTCTACATCTACAGCTTACTCAGGCACTACTCAATCCACATGGGCAAATGGTATTGTTTTAAACAACAATTCCACTCCTGCCACTGGAATATTTAACTCTATCTATTTCTCTAACAGCGCAAACATGATTAACGTGTTTGGTGTTGCTCAGAATGCAAGCGGTTATGGTGATTTTGTTTGGTCTGGATATGCTGGTACTTACACAGAATGGATGAAGTTATCAAGTACTGGATTGACCCTGACAAGCAATCCTACCCTTTCTGGAGGCACATCCAACGGAGTAACCTATCTCAATGGTTCAAAGGTTCTGACAAGTGGCTCTGCGCTTACTTTTGATGGGACTAATTTAGGTGTTGGAACTTCAAGCCCACAGACTCGATTTGTTGTTTCAAATGGAAGCAACGAAAACATTGAATTTTTCTCTGGAAGTGTTGCTTTAAATGGCGGTGGTTTTGAGTACATCAATCGTACAACTGCAACTACTCGCCCTGACTTCAATTACTACCTTGGCATAAACGGAGCGCACAAGTTTTACATCAGCGGCTCAGAACAAATGCGCCTCACCTCAACAGGGTTGGGTATTGGGACGAGTTCGCCTTCATATAAGTTGGATGTAGCAGGAGCGGCAAGAAGTGATAGTTGGATTGGTCGTTCAAATACTTCTGCACCAACAGCAGATGCGTTTATTTATCGACCCACTGACAATACGATTGCTTTAGGCACTGCTAACACGGAGCGTTTACGCATCGACAGCGCAGGCAATCTAGGTCTTGGTGTTACACCGAGTGCGTGGAGTTCAAGTTACAAAGCGTTTCAAGTTGCTGGTCAAAACTTTACAGGCACGACCACTCAAGGCTTGCAGACACAAAATGCTTATTACGATGGAACAAGTTGGAAGTACATTGTTACTGCACCTGCAAACTATCTTGAGATTACTGGTGGTCAATACCGATGGAATGTAGCCCCATCAGGCACAGCAGGAAACGCTATCACCTTTACTCAGGCGATGAGTTTGTTGGCAAATGGGGCTTGGGTTTTGGGAGATACATCAGTTGTAGCGTCAGGTTTTGCTGGTGTTAAATTTAATGGTGCATCATTTAATGGACTTGGTTTAAATGATAGTTCAGCAACAACAGGTGCTGGATATATTTATTTCCAATCTGCTGGTACAACAATTGGAAGTATTACACGTGTTGGAGCAACATCTGCTGTTGCATACAACACATCCTCAGACTACCGACTGAAGAACACCATTGCTCCCATGACAGGCGCTTTGGCTAAAGTTGCTCAACTTAAACCAGTTACATACAAGTGGAACGCTGATGGCTCTGATGGCGAAGGTTTCATTGCTCACGAACTTGCTGAAGTTGTGCCTCAATGCGTGACTGGTCAAAAGGATGCTGTTGACGCTGAAGGCAATCCACAATATCAAGGCATTGACACATCATTCTTAGTGGCTACATTAACTGCCGCAATCCAAGAGCAACAAGCAATCATTGAAACACTCAAGGCACGACTTGATGCCGCTAATCTTTAAACTGAAAGGTAAATTATGACTACATCTTATAACTGGGTCGTGACCCAAACTGACTACGAAACCTCCAATGGTTTCATCACCACAGCCCATTGGACAGCATCAGCAGTAGATGGCGACTACACAGCCTCTATCTACTCAACAAGTTCATGGGCTTCTGGTAAACCAACAATCCCCTATGCACAAGTTACTATGGCTGAAGTGCTTAATTGGATTTGGGCTAATGGTGTTGACAAGCAAGCCACAGAAGATGCTTTGGCAGCTAACATTGCTTTGCAGAAGAATCCTGTTCAGGCAAGCGGAACTCCTTGGGGACAAGCATGAATCTGAATTTAGAAACAAACGAAGTCCAATTCATTTTGAATGTTTTGGGTCAACTCCCAACAAGTTCCAATGCTTATGTGCTTTGGAAAAAGATTGAAGAGCAAGCGGTAGCGCAATTGCCTAAAGAAGAGGAATAAATATCATGGCCGTGACCAGTCAACAAATTATAGATTTCCTGACAGCAAATCCTGGCATGACAGATGCCCAGATTGTCGCGGCCATGGAGCAATATGGCATCTCTCCCACTCAAATGGCAGAGGCTGTTGGTATACCAGAAGGCGAGATTGTTGCTCGTGTAGCAGAAACAGTCCCTCCTGGTCAAACAGTAACTCTTGGCGACACAATTGTTCAGCCTCAATATACAACTACTGGTTCTGGTGAAAACCAACAAGTAGGCGGGATTGAGAATGTTTTGTCTTACAAAGTTGATGAGAATAAAGTAGGCGGGGGCTATACCCAATATAAGCCTACTGGTGAGGTAGAACGTACTGGCACTCAACAAAAGGTGGATAGTGGTCTTAAAGAGGCTTTAATAGGCGCTGGTCTTCTTTTTGGTGGTCTTGGTGGTGGTTTAGAAAGCATCCTTGGTGGCGGAGGCGGTGCAGGTGCGGCAGGCGGTGCAGGAACTGCTTTTGATTTAGCCAATGCAGGTATTGCTGGTGGTTCAGCAGGCTTTACTGCGGCTGAATTAGCGGCTATTGAAGCGGCTCAAGCGGCAGGTACTACTGCGGCTGTTGGTGCGGCTAGTGGCGCGGCTGGTGCAGCTACTCCATCTCTTACAGGACCAGGTTTAAAAGCAAGTACAACATCATTACTTGGAACGAATCCATTAACAGGCGCTCCATTAGGTTCATCTGTTTTGCCAGCAGCGGGTGCTACAAGTTTATTAACTCCTGCTACAACTGCGGCAGGCACAGGTTTATTGACTAGCGCAGTAAAAGCTGTTGCTCCTACTGTTGGTAGTTTGGTGTCTAGCGGTTTGACAACTGCTGGTGGTCTATTGCAATCACAAACATCTAAAGAAGCCGCACAAAAAGCACAAGCAATGATTGATGCTGAAACTGCTGCCGCTAAGAAAGCTGCTCAGTTTAGTCCTGTTGGCATGACAACAAGATTTGGCACTTCTGAGTTTAAGGTTGATCCTACAACTGGTAAGTTGACTAGCGCAGGATACACACTAAGTCCTGAAGCTAAAGCGGCTCAGGATCGCTTTGTGAAGCTTGCAGAAGCAGGTTTAACACAAGCTGAAGGCGCTCAGAAAGCTTTTGAGCCACTCCAAACAGGCGCTCAGAGTCTGTTTAACCTTGGTAATCAATATTTGGCTAAATCTCCAGAACAAGTTGCTCAAGACTACTTGTCTAAACAGATGGCTTTATTGCAACCTGGTCGTGAGTTGGAATTGGCTAACTTGCAGAATAAACTGCAACAACAAGGTCGTGCAGGTCTTTCTGTTGCTCAAGGTGGTAATTTGGGTGCTACAACTCCTGAACTACAGGCTTTGTTTAACGCTCGTGCGCAACAAGAGGCTTTGTTGGCGGCTAATGCTCAACAAGCAGGTCAACAGAATGTATTGTTCGGTGCGGGACTCTTGGGTACTGGTGCGCAGACTATGGGTCAGTACTATGGTGGTCAGCAAGCCGCTTATTCTCCATATACAAATGCTTTGAATCAGATTCAAGCTTTGGAGACTGCTGGTCAACAACCTTTGACGATGGGTATTAACCTTGGTCAAATTAGTTCTCAAGCAGGTGCAAGAGCAGGAGAATTAGGTCTTCGTGGTGCAGGTCAAAGCGTAGCATTGGCTACAGGAGCAGCGGCAACTAATAATCCTTATGCAACAGCATTAAGTGGTTTAGGCTCTTCTGGACTCTTGGGTTCTGGAATAGAGAAAGCTATTGGCAATCGACTTGATGACCCTTTAAATGAGCTTGTATCATCTTATGTTGCCCCAACAAACCAAGCTGCTCCAACAGGCCCAATGGATGTAAATACTGCTAATTTGGCTAGAAGCTTGGGCATTAACTTGCCAACTTCATTTACAGGAACTACTACTACAGTAAATCCTCTTGCTACAAACAGTCTGTACGCTTTTTAAGGATCAATCATGGCAACTATAGTTGAAGGTTTATTTGGTTTAACGCCTGAAATGTATGGTCAACAACAGCGTGTTTCTGCTTTAAGTGAAGGCGCTCAGTTGGCTCAAATGAGTCCAGAGGCTCGTGGTCAAGCTCTTATCTATGCAGGCACTCAAGGTCTTGGTAGGGCTATTGGTGGTGCTTTGGGTGCAGAAGACCCACAATTGCGTCTAATTAGCACTCGTAATGCTATTGCCCAACAGATTGACCAGAATGATCCTGAGTCTGTTATGCGTGGCGCTCAAGCTCTTGCACAGATTGGTGATACTCAAGGTGCTTTCACTTTGGCAGACTATGCTCGCAAAGCTAAAAGCGAAATGGCTCAAGCACAACAGCGTTTGGCAGCCGCTTCTCGTGAGCGTCAACAAGCAGTTCCTGCTGACATTCAAATTGCCAATGAGATTGCAACTTTGGAAGATACGCTTACTCGCATTGAAGAATTGCCAGCAGACCCAGAGCGTACTCGTGCAAAAAATCTGTTGAATTCTCGCTTATCAGAATTAAGACGATTGACAACTAAAGGTGAAAAAGCAGTTTCATTTGGAGTTGAAAGAGAAGCTGTTGCAAAAGAGTTATACAACAAGCCATTTTCCGAATTAACACAAGCTGAAATAGCCGCTGTAAACAAACGTGTTGATGCTGAGAAGCCAAGAACTACGATCACTAATGTGATGCCTGGTCAAAAAGACCTTGCAGATATTCCTAAATTTAGGGCTGATCTTCAGAAAACCATTGCTCCGCAGATTGAATCAGTTACAGCATCAGATCAAGCATTACAAGCAATTGATGATTCAATTAAATCAAATAACTTTGTTTCATTTAATGCGGCTCGTGTTCAATTGGCAAAAGCACTTGGTGATAGCCAACTAAGCCGCCGTGATGTTGAGCAAGCAGGTGGTGATCCATCATTGTTTGGCAAATTACTGGATACAACATCAACTCTTTTTACTGGCACTCCAACATTGGAAACTCAGAATCTTATTAAGAATACTTTGCAAGCAATTAGGAAGGTTTCTACAAATAAGGCAAACAGAGAGATTGAAGTTCAACGACAGATTGCTTATAGTACGCCAGGATATGACAAGGCTCGTGTAGATTTGGCGACTAGATTCCCTGAACTTGAAGCGGCAACCGCAGGTGGAACAACTGTAACTAGCGACCTAGCTGCACAAGCTCGTGCTTTGTTGAAACAACGCCAAGAAGGTAAAAAATGAGCAAATTAGACCTTACAGCCCTGTCAGACGCAGAACTTGAGGCTATTGCCTCTGGAAATATTGCTTCTCTTTCTGACCAAACCTTAAAGATGTTGGCTGGAGAAAAGCCTGAAGCGCCTGCAACTACTGCTGTGATGGCTGAATCTGCGCGAAAAGGCTTTGCAGGGACTGTTGGTACTGTTTCTGGTCTATCAAACCTAATATTTTCTGCATTAGAGCGTACTGGTTTAAACCCTCTGACAATGGGCATGAGAGCATCAGGAGGTACTGTTGCTCCTGCTCCTACTACTGGTGGTGTCGTAGAGACATTTAAAGCAGGTCGTGAGCCTGTTTACCAAGGTGTAATGGGTGCACTTGGAACTACTGGTGCAGAACCGCAAACCGCTGGTCAAAAGATTCTTGCTCAAGGTGCAGAGGCTGTAACTTCTCCAGAGAGTTATCTGTTCCCTCCATTGGCGGCAACAAAGCGTATGGGCTTATTTGGTCAAGCCTTAATGCGTCCTACTGAACAACAAGTTATTGGCTCTACTGCCGAAGCTGGCGGCATAGCAGGTGAAGTGGCAGGCGAGAAGTTAGGTTCTGCAACTACTGGTCGTGTTGTTGGTAGTATTTTTGGTGGTGGTGGAGGTGGTTACACACTTGGAACTCTTCTTAAATCTGGCCCTGTTGTTAACAAAGGGTTTGATACTGCTCGTGCGCAATGGGCTAAAGTCCGTGGAACTGTTCCTGAAGACGAGTTGCTCAAGGATGTAGACAATCGCATTAGCAATATCTTTATTGCCGCAGGCGCTGCTGATCCTACATTCATGGATACGCTTACAAAAGCCGCCAAAGCGCAACAGAGCGTTTCTTTGAAAACACCAGGCGGTACACCAGTACAGATGCCTATTAGTTCTTTATTGGCAGACAATCCTGTTATCAATAACTTCATTCAAAGTCTGTCTGCTAAAGACCCTGTGTTCCGTGCGCAGTATGGCAACCAGTTTGAACAAGCTAAACAGGCTTTGACCGCTAATCAGATTCGTTTGTTTGGCGACCCATCTAAAGTTAGTGTGAATGTTTCTCCACTTGATTTGGCTAAACCACAAGCTCGTAGAACTCGCACTATTGATGAGCAAATTGGTGATGCTTTCAGGGATACGACTCTCGATCCTAATGCTTTTGGTCAACGAGTTTCTACTCTTGTTGCCGCCAAGGAAGATGCCGCTTATAAACAAGTCAAGCCACTTTATACAGAAGCCTTTGACATTGCCAAGCAGAAGAATGTTGAATTGCCTGCTAACTCTGTTGA
>Ga0075458_10000824_pt1 | contig 10099 bp, 16 predicted proteins | sample DEB3_08_DNA_FD_77576 | JGI IMG/M metagenome (GOLD analysis project Ga0075458, IMG submission 77576) | Aqueous microbial communities from the Delaware River and Bay under freshwater to marine salinity gradient to study organic matter... | ecosystem: Environmental > Aquatic > Marine > Coastal ... | reverse complement strand
CTCGTCGTGCCGGCGAGCCCGAAGATCTTGCTCGCCGAAGAAGATTTCGAACCCCAGTGGGTCGAAGGAATGTCGTCGGTTGAGTACCACTCCGACCTGACGGCTGTCGGGTCGAGCGGCCTGCGATGCTTCGTGCCGAAGAGTCACAAGTCGCCGAAGTATTTTTACGCGAAAACTTTCGAGGGCCGAACGGAGCCAGAGAAAGATTATTACCGAATTGGGAAAGCCGTCCACATGGCGATCCTCGAACGCGATGAATTCATGCGGCGTTTTATTTTGGCTCCGAACTTCGGAGACCTGCGCTCGGCAAAGAACCGCGAAAAGAAAGCCGACTTCATGGCGTCGATGCCGAAGTGGGCCGTCGTTCTGACCGAAGCCGAAATGGATATGATCATCGGCATCGCGAAGTCGATCATGGAGCACGAGCAAGGCCCGGAGCTGATCGCGAACACCCGCTCGGAGGTCATCGGCTACTGGCGCGATCCCGAGACCGGAATTCTTTTGAAGTGCATGATCGACTCTCTCGGTCGTGACCTCTCGAAGATGAGCGAACTGAAAACGACGAAGGACTCGAGTCGGATCATGTTCGGGAATTCATTTTGCAACTACCGTTACGACTTCCAGCTTTTCATGTACGGGAAGGGCGTCGAGGCGATCACCGGCGTTTTCCCCGAAGTCATTTCGTGCATCGCCGTGGAAAAAGTTTGGCCGTTCGAGGTCGGAATTTATTTCTACGAGCGGACGATTCACCTTCAGAAAGCCGAAGAGGATTACCACCTGGCCCTCCGAAAGCTCCGCTGGTGCATCGACAATAACAAATGGCCCATGCGTCAAACCAGAATCGAAGGCGGGCACATCCCGCCGTGGCATATAAATGAGACGGTCAATGAGATGAGGCAGGAATGATTGAAGTATTTTTGGAAAACCGACGAATTTTACTCTGTAGAAAAGGTTTTGAATTTTACAAAAAACAGAACTGGTACTGGATGCAGGGATATGTTCGAACAACTAAAAATCCGAGGATGTTCCTTCATAGAATTATTATCGGAGCAAAAAAAGGCGAAATTGTTGACCATAAAAATGGAAACCGCTCAGACAATCGCAAGTCTAATCTTAGAATTGTTACGCGCGCTCAAAACAACACGAACAGGAGAGTCTCTTCGAAGAAGAGATCAAGCTGCTACAAAGGAGTTTTCTGGCGTGCAGACATAAGATGTTGGAAGGCAATAATTCAGTCGAACGGTAAAAAATTTTACTTAGGAAATTTTAAAACACAAGAAGAGGCAGCACATGAATATGACGAATACGCAAGGAGATTACATGGAAAATACGCACGAACAAATTTCTGAAAATGAAGAATTATCTCTCCCAATTACAGTCGAAGATCGGCTTCCAGCTTTCGCTGTTGAACAGGCTCGAGCCGTACAAGAAGTTCAAGGGAAAATGGTAATTGCTAAGAAGTTCCCTCGAGATGAGACCGCGGTTCACGTCCGGCTGATGAAAGCGTGCGAACGCCTTGCACTCGCGGAGCAAGCTGTCTACCGACTTCCGATCTCAGGAAAGGTCCAGGAAGGCCCGTCGATTCGACTTGCCGAAGTCGCAGCGCGTTCGTGGGGTAACTGTGACTTTGGAATTCGGGAAATTTCCCGTAGTTCGACGCGCACTGTCTGTTTGGTTTTTTGCTGGGATCTTGAAACCAATACGCGCTCCGAGGTCGAGATCACGGTCGATCACTGGATCGAGGTCGGGAAGAAGGGCGAGATTAAGCGTAAAAAGCCCATTACGGACCCCGTCGAGATCGACCGCCTGATAGCCAACCGCGCGGCCCGGAAGCTCAGGAACGTCATCCTGGACATTATCCCGGGCGATTTTATCGAAGACGCGATTAAGCAATGCCGCAAGACCGTGGCTGCCGGAGGCGGTGTCCCGCTCGCGGACCGCGTGCGTGCGATGGTGGCTAAGTTTTCGGACGTCGGCGTCAATCAGGAGATGCTCGAGGAAAAGCTCAAGCACCAGATCGACCTCACGACCGGCGAGGAAATCGTGGACCTCATCGCGATCTATAAGGCGATCGTTGATAAAGCGGCGAAGCGCGGCGAGTATTTTAATTTCCCGGAGGATCAGGAAGATGCGGAAGCCGAAAGCGTTATCAGCAAAATCAAAGCATCGGCACAAGCCGCACCCGCCGCCAAAGAACCTCCACCGCCCGTGGAGAAAGCTCAAGCCGCGCCTGTCGTTCAGGAAGAAGCGGCGAATGATGTTCCTGCTCCAGCCGAGGTTTCGGACATAGTTCCGCCGCCGGAACCTGAGTTCGAGATGCCGACCACAGATGGGATGTCAGAACCTCCGATTGAGGCTGAGTTCGTCCCGCCGCGCCGTACAGCCAAGCCGCCCAAGGAGACACGTCGTGGAAGCCGCGTTTGAGTGGGCATTCATCTTAATCGTAATCACGGGCCTCATCATGTGGGGCCTGACTTCAACATTTCGCCCGATTCCGCACGGCGAACCGGGTGCCGAAATTTCTAGACATGACCGTTGAGGTCGTCAGAAAACAGAAGTTCGCCAAAGTGCGAGGAGGAAAGCATGAGTCCGACGAAGAAGGAAAACCCGAAAGGGAATAAAGTGAACCGCATCGTTTCGTTCCCGCTGAACGATGAAGAAGTTTCGAAGCTCGGCCACAAGGCCGCGAAGCTCGAGGGCGAGATCGAGAGCCTCGAGGAAAAGAAAAAGGCCGAAGCGAAGAAGTGGAACGACGACATCAAGTCGAAACGAAAAACCGTTCGGAAGATCGCGAAAGAAATCACGAGCGGAAAACAGGATCGCGACGTCGAGTGCACCGAAGTAAAAAACTTCGACACGAAGAAAGTCGAATACTGGCACGAAGGTGCCGTCGTTCAGGAACGTGCGATGACCGAAGCGGACAAGCAACTCAACATGGAGCCCCTCCCCGGAGCCAAAGGTCCGAAGCGCACCGGAAAACTTCAAGCCGTCTCGAAGGGTTCTGATAAAAAAGAAACCAAAGAGGAAGCTCGCTCGCGCGACATCAACGAAGTCCGTAAAGCCGAAACGTCGAAGAATCCGGCGGCGAAAGCGAGAGAACTCCAATGAAAGCCTCGGAGTTGATCGAGCTTCTCGAAAAGAAAGTGAAGATTCACGGAGACCAAGAAGTTTTCCTCCACGGCGAGGAGGATGACTTTGATGTTCGTACGATCGTCGTTCGCGAGAGTACCGAGGGAGAGATCAACGGATTCATAATCGCGGATCAAGAGACCGCGTTCGCGTTTGTCGAAAACGATGATCTCGACGATGATGCAGAATATGACGAAGCCGAAGATGGTTACTTCTGATGAGCGGCGTGAAGATTCTCGGTATTGATCCAGGGCTGGCCGGAGGGCTGGCCCTTCTTTGTCCGCACGACGGAATTATTCTCGAGCCGATGTTCATCGACGACGAAGGAAAACTCGACGTCGTGAAACTCGCGCTTTGGATCGGCGGTCACGCTTCGGAAATCCGTGTCTGCTATCTCGAGAAGGTCAACGGTGCCCCGATCGGTGGCCGGCAGAAGGGTTCTTTCGGGGCCTTTAATTTCGGCATGGGTTTCGGGATTCTGCGCGGCATTCTTGCCGCCTGCGGCGTGCGGACGGTTCTCGTTCGTCCCCAGGAATGGCAGAAGGTGATGCACAAAGGTTTAGATCCTAAGCAAGATTCGAAGCTCCGCAGCTACGAGGCGTTTGAGAAAATTTTTCCAGATATCGACGCCTATAAAACAGATCGCAGTAAAAAGCCGCACGAAGGCATGGTTGAGGCCCTTCTGATCGCCGAATTTGGGAGACGTTCTCTTGAATAAGAATGATCCTAATTGGGACGATTTCATTGCGAAATGTAGAATTTATTATCGTTCCAAAAGAGGCTGGATAACGGCAACTTTTTCTGCAATGAAGCGCTCGTCGCGAGAACGAGGTCACGAACCTCCAAATTTTTCTCGCGAGCAATTTGTGAGCTGGGCCATATCTCAAAAAAACTGGGAAGTTCTTTGGGTAAATTACCAGCAATCAAGCTTCGATCGAATGTTACGACCGAGTGTCGATCGTCTTAATAATTCAATTGGTTACAGCTTTAGAAATATTCGCCTTGTTACCTGGCGAGAAAATCTTTCGGCCTATACGAAAACAGATCGCGCCATCGCGAATTTAAACGCTGCCAGGAAGAAAAGAAAATTCAATAAAAAATAGCTTTCTTTATCGCCGAATATGGAAGAAGAGAACTCCAAGCGTAATCTGAAATCGGTCTTCCGGTTGCCTGTTCGGGTGGCTGCTCCGCCCGCGCGGAACTCGTTCGCCGGAGGATCGTTTTGAGGCGGCGCTTTTCATCATGATGTTCGATACCGAGTAACGATCGGTCCGTCTCTTCAACCAAACAGGAGCAGAAAAATGTATCTAAGTAAGAATGACTTCGAGTCAGTGAAAGCCCGTCATCAATCCGGTGAGCCGTATACCGTAATTGCCTCTGATCTTCGCGATAAAGGCTACATGTCTAACACCGGAATTCCATTAAGCCACGAGGCGCTTTCTAGATTAATGATCGCGAAGGTGAATTTCAATCGCTACGATTTTCATCACAAATACGATAAAAAGACGCGCGAGAAACTAGCTGCCATCTTGGACGATGCCGGAATCGACCACGCTCTCGACTGGAATTACCGCGACGATAAAGAGGCCGAAGAAGTTGAAGAAAAATTTTTCGCACAAGATTTCTTTTTACCGATCGACAAGCTCATAAACGCTGGGCTTGCGTTTCGCGTAAAAGAAACTGATGAAAAAGAACGTGGGGTTTTCAAACAAATCACAACGCTTTCAGATCGTGCCCTTTCTCTGGTAGATAAAACTGCTCCTGTCACTTTCGTTCCTCCGAACTCTGTCGTGAATAACTTCAACGTCTACGCGCACGAATCGTTCTTCGTGAAGATCAATGAAGTCGATGTCGAGACCGATTGCTGCACTGACCAACTTCGTAATCGTCTTAGCGAAGGCTGGCACATCATGGCGGTTTGCCCTCAACCGAAGCAGCGTCGCCCGGATTACGTTCTCGGGAGAATTAGAAAAGAAAGCGACGAAAAACTTTTAACGACGAGCCAAGAAATGGCTGAAGGGATGCCGTTTTGACGCCCGTTGCATTTCAAATGAAAATGGCTCAGACGCCGTGGGGACATCCCGACGAGCTTCTGAATTTCCTCCGCACGATCAACGACACCGACTGGAAAGAAATCTGCTCTGCTCAGGGCATCGGATTTCATTACCTCGGCGAGTCCTTCGACAAACTGATCCCTGGTCGCGCGATCACGATTGCCGCGAACCGCGGACGCGAGCGCGAGGCGTTTGTTGAGTTCATGAAGTTCTCCGGGATGTTCGGGAAAGAATTGGGTGAGTCGTAATGGTGTTCGTTGCAAAGCGATGCGGAATAAAATTAAATCGCGAAATCTTTTCCGGTTACAACGAAGTGGAGAACGAATGAAAAAAAGAGACTCCCTTAAAAAATCACTCGGGTATGAATTAACAGAAGATATGGATACCGGCGAGAAAGGCGTAATCATCTATCTCGGGACAAAGAGCGAGAAGAAAGCAAAAAAGGAAATGAAACGCATTGCAAAGCGACTTCCGAAAGAATGGAAGTCATCATGAAAATCGCCGGCAGCGTCACTTTGAACCTCGTCGCCGAAGAACGCATCTTCTGGGTCAAGATTTTCAAAACGGTCCAAGGGAAAACGGAACTCGAAAAGCGAATTATCAAACGAACGCTGATGGGCCTTCTGCGGGTTCACGGCAAGCACCGTTTCCCGCTTCACCCCGACCGCGAGTGCCCAATCTGCGAGCGTTCCTACGGGCACAAAGTTTTCGAGCGCCACGTTTTCATGTGCAAGCAGCGAGAGAAAGAAAGGGACGTTTATTTTAAAGTCGATCCCGAAATCCTTAAACGAATCGAAATGGAGTAACCATGAACTGGACCTATACCGCAGCCGCATTTTCCGGTCTGCTCGCAATCTGCATCTTCATCGCGTTTGGAGTTATCATCGCTGTTGATCTGGGGGTTTTAAAATGAGTGCTGAATGCTGCGAGACGAAAACCTATCCATGTTCGTTCTGTGGAGAACCTCATAGGACAAAATCCGCGCGCCGTCGACATAACGAAACGTGTCCGAAGAACGTAGATCGAGAAAAGAACCAACGCGCCACGGCCGAAGTAAAAAAGAATCGCAGCGCTCGCCCTTCGCGCGGGATGGACCCCGACACCTTCGCAGAAATGTTTGACGACCTTCCCGATGGTGCATTCTTTGCGATGGCTGAAGAATTCGGAATTCAACCAGAGGATTTTATATGAGTGACGAGAAGAAGCCGAGAGGGTGGAAATGTATTGTCGGACGCACGGGTGAAATCATGAGCGAAGGCACGGCGCGAATGCTCTTTGCTACGGGAGAGCCGATCAACGTCCGTGAAGTCTTGCCCGTGACGGAGAAGCGCGAGGCGCAGATTGAGGCGGGGCAACTTTTACTGAAACGGGTACGAGGCTTCGGAACTCTGTGGGATTACCTTTGCCAGATGGGAAGCGGCTCCAGGGAAATTATTAAGGATGCGATTTCATCGCTTCCAGACGATGATTTTAGGAAGACGGCGGTTTCGGACCTACGTGATGCAACGAGGATGTTCGAGGCCCTGATCTCCGCCAATCCCTCACCGCAAGTCGAACATGCTAGCAGCATGCAAACAAGCAAGTCAGTAGCATGTTCAACGCAAGCCGAGCGCCAGAAGTGGGACGAGTTTCACGGATGCTTCACGGGAGATTGTCCGCACGGTGACGTGAATGATTGCATCAAGGCGCTTCGTGAGGCCGCGCGTGAATCTGATTTTACACCGCAAGCCGAGGGGACGGAATTTCCGGAAGACGAGTTCTGGCGTTCATTTCAACCCGACGGCGGTCCCGCAGTTGATCCAAGCATGACCGAATTGAGGGCCGCTCGCTGGGGATTTGACCGCGCTCTCCGCTCGAAGGGGGATGGTTTCGCAGAATACGTTCTCAAGCATATAAGGCTCGCTCTCGCCGATGACTGCAAGTTCTCGCTCGACGAGGATGGACTTCTAAAAATGAAGAGGCGCTTCGAAAGACTCAGCCCCAAGGCCTCGACCGAAAGGGAGACAAAGTGAAAAAGGGAAGCAAACCGAAAAGAGATACTGGTTACAAGTCTCTCCTCAGGGAAAGCAGATTCAACTTTTTGAAGTGGGGTGAATACATGAAACGCGCGCAACTTGCCGAACGAAAAGTCGAAAAATTGACGCGGATTTTGTTGCTGACAGATCCTCTCTTTAAGGACGAGAGGATGACTGAGCTCACAATTCGACAATGGAACGAATTTATTCGTGAATTTCCCGATGAGGCCTCGACCGAAAGGGAGGAGTAAGATGAGCTTAATTCACGACATCAGCGCGCGAGTCACCGAACAATACCGTCACCTCTGGATCCACAGGAAAACCGGCGAACTTGCTCTTTCGACGAATTCCTACACGCTCGTCAACGGCCGGAAGAAAACAATCGAAATCGACGTCAGTCGTGAAGGACGAGGTCATCATGCGCGGCTTTCTCGCTTCGAGCGCTCGTGGGCTTATGTCTGCGAGGGATGGAAGGTCCGCAAAGAATTAAAATCGAGGTATTCATGACCCCTAATCTCACCGATGACGAGTTGTGCGAGGCTCTTTCTCTCGAGGTATTCAAAGAGCTCTGCCCGCACACTTGGAAAAAGCCGAGTGGAGAACCATTCTCCGTTGAGGAGAGCATCACGCGACAAGCGGTCATTCGTGGATTCAAAGCCGCCCGACGTCAGCAGGAGGACGTGGAGGAATTAGTGAAGGCGTGCGAGGAAATCAAAAAGTGGTGGGATATATCTGATGTCACAAGAATTGTTCCACAGAGAGAGTCTCCCGATGGACCTAGAAATGATTCGATGGCTGCAGGAGCAATAATCCAGGTTATTTATGCCCTCAACCGCTTCAAGGAGAAGGCACCGCGCGGGTAAATCGCGGTGCCAAAATTACTAATTTTCAGAAGGGCAGGGAATGTGGGAATTGAACATATAGCAAAGATCGAGCGACTCTTTGAAGTGCTGCGCCGAAACCTGCTTCAGGTGCTGCGCGGCCTTTCTTCCTTCTTCGAACGCCGCGATTTTTTCTTTCGGGTCCGTCGCGCGAAGCCCGAGTTCCCTCATGCAATTCACGAGTTGATGAAGCGACATCACGTTCTCGGGCGCGATCGTCAAACTTTGCTCGATGAAGGGCAGGGCCTCCTTAAACTTATTCGCGCGCATATGGAGATCGACCACCATCACCAGCACGTCGATCTTCTCCGGGCAAGCTTTCATGGCCTTCGAAATAACGTTCTCTTCAATCCATTCCCACCCGAGGTCGAAGAATGGTTTACGATTTCCCTCGAACCAATTCACCCAGGCGGATGGGAAGTTCGGGAAGAGACGGATCGCGCCTTCAAAATCCCCAGCGGCAGCGAGCTTCGCCGCGCTCTGGATTTGGGCGAGGCGGAGCTTGATGTTATCTGGGCCTTCCAGAGTGATTTCTTTCGCGGGAGCGCCGGCTTGTTTTACGCGGCAGAGGTAGGTCGAATCGTACATGACATGATTCTCGGAAAGGATTTCGAATCCCGCTTTTTCCAAGATCAGTTCGAACATCGAGCGCGTCCACACATTGATGTGGTTGGGGTCGTAGTAGTACCCGAGGTCGAATCCCTGGATCCCGAAACAGGACATCGAGTCGAACCACGTCGGCACGGAAATGTAGAGTAGCCCGCCGGGTTTCAAATGTTTCGCATACAAAGCAATCTGCTGGTCCACGTCGAGCTGATGCTCGGCGACTTTGTACGATGCAATCAGATCGTATTGCTTCGACGTGTCGAAATCCTCGAAGAGATTAATCCCGAACTCGTGATACGCATTGCGGCGGTACGCGGTCGCCCACTCCGTGCCGGAAACATCAGCACCGGGGAATTTATCGCGCATAAACGCCAGAAACATACCGTAGGCGGCTCCGACCTCGAAGATGGCAGGGTTCGTAAGGCCCGCCTTTTCCCACGCCTGGAAGACCGGCTGGAGGAACGCGTTGTGGTAATGGAGTTTGCGCTGACCGGTGAAGAAGTTTACGGCCGTTGGAGCGGCGCGATAGCTTTTCCGGTAGTGCGCTTTGATCTCCGCTTCGGTCGCCCATTTTGAGGGGTACGACACGAAGCCGCATTTTTTGCACATTTCCATGCCCGCCGGCTTGAGGCGGAATTTGTCGACGTTTTCCCAGTCGTTCGAATCACAGACGATGCATCTCACGGTGCCCCCTTAAAGAATTTTTCGGATATCGCGAACTTGTTTCATGAGGAAATCGAACTCGTCAGGCGCGATCGCTTGGTCCGCATCCGAGAGACTCTGCGACGGCGTCGGGTGGACTTCTACGAGAACGCCCGCAGCGCCGGCAGCAACCCCCGCGAGAGTCATGGCGCGGACGAGATCTCGCCGGCCTGTTCCATGAGACGCATCCACGACGACCGGAATTTTCGAGATCTGAGCAATCGCGGGGATCATCGAAATGGAAAGGTCCCAGCGGACGTGCGGGGAATTCGTCGCCCCACCGCGCTCGATCAAGACCGGGGAACAATTTCCTTCGACGAGGAGATGCTCCGCAGCGCCGAGCCATTCGTCGAGCGTCGCGCCAGGGTTGCGCTTCAAGAAGACGGGACGATCGGTCCGCCCGAGGCGCCGCAGGAGCGTATAGTTCTGCATCTGACGAGCGCCGACCTGGAAGCAATCTGCATGTGGACCAATTCGCGCGAAGCTCGCGAGCGAGTAGTCCAGGCACTCGATGATCGTTTTCAATCCGCGGCTCCGACCGGCGGCAGAAAAGGCCTCGATCAACTTATCGTCGATCAAACCGAAGTTCTGTCCCGGATACGTCCCCGCGCGAAAGACGCCGCCACGGAAATGCGTCGCTCCCGATTCGGCGACTGCATCGGCCACGCGGTTGACCTGATCGTAACTCTCGACGGAGCACGGGCCCGCGATC
>Ga0075458_10000823_pt1 | contig 10101 bp, 23 predicted proteins | sample DEB3_08_DNA_FD_77576 | JGI IMG/M metagenome (GOLD analysis project Ga0075458, IMG submission 77576) | Aqueous microbial communities from the Delaware River and Bay under freshwater to marine salinity gradient to study organic matter... | ecosystem: Environmental > Aquatic > Marine > Coastal ... | reverse complement strand
CAAGCATTATCAATTTATTTAACGAAGTAATATATGAGAGAAATAAAGTTTCGGGGGTATTCAGGCGATGGGGTTTGGACTTATATGACTCTAAATAGCGGTCGTTGGGATTTTATAACTTTCCCATTGAAAGAGGGGAGTATCCTAAATCCAAGAAATTGGCAACAATTCACTGGCTTGCTTGACCGCCACGGAAAAGAGATATATAAATCAGACATTTTGAAGTATGGAAGTAATCACCCCCGTATTCCAAAAACCATAGGAGAAGTGATTTATTACAGAGGTTCGTTCCGCCTTGATTTCAAGGGAAATAAAGTTCACACATACGACACACTAGATTGGTCAGAAGAAGAAATGGAAATCATCGGCAACATCTACCAAAATAGCGACCTCTTGAAATAAATATATGAAACCACAACAAGAAATAACGGAAGAAATGGAAAAGTATGAACACAAATTATTCAACTCCCTAAACTCAAAGATTAAGTTTATATTTGAGAAATAACTATATGCACAACCAAGCCCAACACATATTAGATACTTACACAGCAGTAGAAATGGTAGAAAGAATACTTTCCCTAGAGGATTGTCTTGATGATATGGAAGCAGAACACCGAAAAGAAATCAAAGACCTCGATGAAAAGATTGCCGAACTCGAAGATGAAATTGGAAGTCACGAATGTGAGGAATGTACGAAAGACCATTGTCCAGATATAGAAATACATAAATGACCTACCTCTACATCTGCTACACAACCTTCCTATTCTACTTAGGGGTTCACTTCCTACCATTGAGGGAGTTTGGGTTAGCGTTCCTGATAGGGTTGTCGTTGTTTTTTATTGGACTAAGTTTGAGGAAAGAAAATGAAAGCAACAATTAGTAAAAACTATAAGTTTATACAGCTTAATTTTCCAGTAGATAGGACGGATATACACGGGCTTAAGGTTTTTTATAAATATGAAACAGAAAAGGATATGCCGATTGCAGAGACACCATTCATTAAAGGAAAGAAGCGTTACTCATTAAGGGGACTACCCAAAGAAGCAAGGGAGTCTATATACGCAATGGAAATTAAGTTGCGTGAAAATTGGGAGAAGGTAGAGTTAAAAAATAACAATAGCGGGGTAGAGAAGTAGTATCTCGTGAGCCTCATAAGCTCAAGGCTTTGGTGCAATTCCAAACCCCGCTACACTTATCCACAGGCATATTTTACAAATCTGTAAAAATAGTGTAAAATGTCTGTAATGAAACTTGTACGTGTAATTTGGCGAGATATACAAACCCTAGAAGGAGGGTGGCTTTCTCCAGATGAAGCAATCGAGTTGGGAAAGAAACAATTTAATAATGAGTATGTTACTGTGGGGTATCTCGTTGAGAGAAACCCTCGTTTTGTTTTGGTCGCAGCAACAATAAGTCCAGACGGGCAAGTGAACGACACCTCGTTTATTTTAAGCTCGGTAATTATTAAAATAGAAAAACTATGAAAAAGAATACAAAAATAAGGGAACGCATTTTAAAGTTGGTGGCGGAAGGCAAGCTCACTTACGAGCAGATTGCAAAAAGGGTTGGGTTGCGTGGTAGACAATGGGTTTATTATTATGTCAAGAACGAAAAGTAGCCATTTTTTACTCATATATTTTATACTATGAAAGGAGTTCATTCACAATCAGGAGTAGACACCATGAAACCAGAAGCACTCAAAAAGCTTCGGGAGATGATGTCTAACCCGAAGTACACAAACACCGACATCGCTGATGCATTTAGCGTTAGTGAAGCTGCTGTTCGCAGGTGGCGGAAGAAGCTCAACATCAAATCGGTGAAAAAGGAAATCACCGCAGATGACATCGTACTCAAGGAAAGGGAAGGGAAAGAGAAGCGAGACTCTCGTAAAGAGGTGAAAATCCTCTCCGAGCGACTCGAATCTCTCGAACAAGAGAACGCTGTCCTCAAGGAACATAACGCCCAAACCCTCAAGACCTACAAGATTTCCCCAAACAAGGGAAACGAATCCGAAGCCACCGCCTTCATTATTGGTTCGGACTGGCATATTGAGGAGCGGGTGCGCGCAGAAGAAGTGAACGGGGTGAACGAGTACAATCTCGAAACCTCAAAGGAACGAGCTGACAAGTTTTTTGCGAACGCTCGCAGGCTTGTCTCCATCGCACGAAAGGACTCGAAAGTTGAACGGGTCGTACTCGCTCTCTTGGGCGATATGATTACGAACAACATTCACGATGAGTTGAAAGAAATCGCACTTCTCTCCCCTGCGTTGGCAATCCTTCGTTGCGAGGAATACATTGTTTCAGGAATTAACCACCTGCTCGAAGACAAGGAAACCAAAGAGCTTGTGGTTGTCTGCACTACAGGTAATCACGGAAGGATTACCAAAGAACGCAGGCACGCAACGGAACAGGGCAATTCACTGGAACACATTATGTACCATGCGATTGCTTCAAACTTCAAGGACAATTCCCGTGTGAAGTTCGTTATTAACGAAGCCTATCACACTTACCTTGATGTGTACGAAGCGACTATCCGTTTCCACCACGGACACAACATTGGCTATGGTGGAGGTATCGGCGGAATGACTATTCCTATCAACAAGAAAATCTCCAAGTGGAATCAACTCCGCAAGGCAGACCTTGATGTGATGGGTCATTTCCACCAACTTTTCGATGGGGGCAACTTCATCGTTAATGGTTCGCTCATCGGGTACAACGCATACGCACTTGCTATCGGTGCTTCACCAGAGAAGCCCCAGCAGTCGTTCTTCCTTTGGGTGATGGGTCGAGGGAAGACTATGGTGTGTCCTATTTGGGTTGATTAGCCACACAGGGAGGTGTGGCTTTTATTTTATGAAGTGTATAATTTGCAAAAGAACAATAAGAGAAACAATTACGAAACTATGTCGAGTGCATCTTAATAATTTATTAACTTCTTATTATGGCAACAAAAGACACAAATCCTAAAGACGCGGTTGGGATTAAGAAAGCACCGCTCTCAACAGTTTCCGCAAATGTTTTAATGGAAGTAGGGCTTGCTATGTTAGAGGGGGCGAGGAAATACGGCAGACATAATTATCGAGTAGCTGGAGTACGTGCTTCGGTATATTACGATGCTTCAATGAGACACCTTATGTCGTGGTATGAGGGACAAGACATTGACCCTGACAGTGGACTTTCTCACATTACAAAAGCAATCGCTTGCCTTACAGTTCTCCGAGACGCACAGATAAATGAAATGTGGAACGATGACCGCCCACCAGTTTTGAAAGACCAGAAATGGCTAGAAAAGCTAAATAAAAAAGCTGGAGAAATTATTGACAGATACCCGAACCCTAAACCTCCTTATACAAAATAATGTGGATAGTTTGGATACTCTCTGCTTGCGGTGCGATATTTTTCCTAGAATATATTTATCGCGTTGGACATTACGACTCTTTTTGGAAAGCGTTGCCGTACCTTATCGTTCCAATGCTTATAGGACAAATGGGGTTGTTTTATGGGTATAGACTTGCCCCGTCATTTCTTCTTGCATCTGTAATCTTCACGCTTATAAATCAAGGAACACGCCCAATAAACATAAGCCTCGCTGGAGAGCATTTGAGCATTTATGGTTGGCTTGCTATACTCTGCGTTGTAATCGGTGCTGGGTTTTCTATACTAGATAAGTACTATTAGTTATCCACAGTAGGGCTTGCATTATGTAAAAGATACACTATAATATATCTATTAATAGATAGCCCGTTGCGTGTTGGAGAAAAGTCGTTTTGGTTATCTCGGCTTCTCTCTAACACACAGCGTAATAATATGAAAAAAATAACAGGAGACTGGGATGGAGAACCAATATGGAGAGAAGAAACCGCAGAAGATAGGTTAGCAGAAATAATCCACGAAGTAGAACAGGAAAGAAAAGCAAAGAAGTTAAGTGCAGAGATAGCGAAGATAGAGTTTAAAAAATATGACGAAAAAGAAATACGAGAAGACAATCTTATCAACGAACGCGAAGACGAGGTGTGTGAGTTGCCAGACAATAATTAACCCATATCAATATGAACAAAAAGGAAACTATTGTACCGACTGCAACAACGAACCGCTCAAAGTCCTCACGGGCTACCTCACCCAAGAAGAAGCAGAAAGAAATCTACAGCGAAGACGAGGTAAAAAAACACCAGACACACAATGACCTACACACCGATTGTCGTATCTGCACCAAAGAAATCAAAGAAATTAAAAGCCTGTTCTGGATGTATAGTAACGGAAGCTCTGGGCAAAAGAAATATGCCACATTGAAACTAGAACACACATACGGATATGACAAAGACCACCAGAACGGATACGATGACGGAGAGCCACCAGTAAATTGGGACAAATTATAAAACAATAAACTAATATGAAAAATACGATAGACGAAAAGACACAAGAACTCTTAGGAAAGGAACTGCCAGGTTGGGCAATCAAGCAACATCCAACGAGAAAAAACTTGTCCGTAATACACCCGATGGCGGTGATAGACAGACTAAACGAAGTCTTTGGTATAGGCGGTTGGCAGTTCACAACGCACTTCATCTCTTGCGAAAAAGAGGAGCAGAAACTGAAAGATGGCGGCACAAGGGGTGTTTATGTGTCTGCGGTACACGGGAGATTAGAAATAAAAGAACTGAATATATTATTAGAGCAGTATGGTGGAAGTACGAACGATGACAAGGGAGACGCACTGAAGGGTGGTGGTACAGACGCACTCACAAAAATAGCCTCATACTTGGGGATAGGTGCAGAAATATATAAGGGAAATGGTAATGTTAAGAAGGGTTCACGCAAAGAAACGGGCGTTATTACTAAAGATGATTTTTTAAACTAATATGAAAATAGAATACTTTAATATCTTTCCAAACAAGAAAGAAAAGGATAAACAACCAGACTACAAGATTTCTTTTAAGAGCGACACTGGATATGAAGAAATCGGTGCTTGCTGGAAGAAAACAGGAACTTCTGGGGCATACCTCTCCTGTAAGATAGATAAAAATTATGTCCTAACAATTACCAATCCAGCGATTGTCGCAGACGAAACACTAAAGAAAGAAGCGGTTAAAATAGAAACCGAACGAATAGAACGCCCAAAAGAAGACATTAACTCAGACGATATTCCATTCTAGTTTGAAAGAAACCCCCTTTTAAGGTATAATAGAGTATGCAACAAATGGAACTTTATGATGAAGGTGTGCCAACAAAAGTAAACTCCATATCTCAATTTTTGCGTGTACCACCCAAGAACACAAAACTTAATAAGCGGGTTAGCGAGAGGTCGGCACTCATAGGGTATTTCTTTAATAACTTAAAAGATTTAGGATATAACTTTTCTGTGATTTATATTGGAGTCAGGCTCTCTCCACTGACAACAGAAGACCTACACCACCTAAAGAAAGAATGTGATAAGTCAAAAAACTTTGGCAAAACATTTTTTGGACTGACAAAACCAATAGAAAAATGAAACAACATAAACATTTAGTTCGCAAACCCACAAGTAAAGAGAAAGACCAGTTGTTCCTTCTTTGCGCTGGTACGAGAGGTCTTCCTGACGGAATTAGAGAAACAAAAACCGATTATTTTATTGAGTCTTGGTTTGAAGAATTGGGTTTTTTAAGAAAAAAACACTTTGACGCTGTTCCCGAAACAGATACTGAAGGAGAATTAAATGAACTTGACGGAATTAAAACAGAGAATACTCACGGGTAATCTAAACCCACACACCTTAGCAGAATATCAACTGCAACTATCAGGTTTATTTTCTCGTATGTCAGAAGAAGCTGGTACTCTTGAAGATGAGTACGCAGAGTGGTATGTTACAAATCACGATAAATATAATTCCGTGAAAGCAACCGAAATGGCGTGGAGAGTTACAGATAAGGGGAAACGACTCGCCTTTCTAAAGAGGGAAATGAAAAGCTGTGAAAAAATGATTTCTTCCGCAAAATCACAACTACGAATGAAGGAAATAGAGATAAGGAATACCGCATAAAAGCGGTATTTTAGTTATCCACAGGTAGGACTTGTGTGTTATCCACGCTATGCTATAGTAAGAGTATTAAAAGATAACCGATATATATGAAAATAAAACATTTAGAACGAAAGTGGTTCATAGAGGACTTAAAGAAAACAGGGGGAGAGATGTTAGATGTGTTCAAGAAAGCATATACGATTTTAGCTGTTACATTTCTCACGATAGTATTACTCACTAGCTTACTATAAATATGACAGACGAATATATTTCCGAAGGCGAAATCAAACATTGCTCAAAGTGCGACCAAGATTATTTAGGGGAACATGAATGCGTTTATGAGTGTACGCACGAATGGAGAACATATCACGCAACTATAACATATTCAGCCTTGAAATGTGATAAGTGTGGTTTAGAAAGAATACTAACTTAACGAGAAATAAATTATGGGAAAGGACAAGAACAACAAAAAGAAAACAAAGAAAATTAAATTAAGAAAAGAGCCTTGCCTTGTTTGTGGAAAAATAACAGTACGGGGGGTTTGTGGTGAGCATTGTTTAAAGAAGTTTTTGAGAAGTTTTTTAACAAAAAAAATTAGAAACTACACCTCCCTAGAAAAATTATCAGAGTTCTTAGGTTTAAGTAAATAACATGAACAAACCACAAATTGTGCGACACGGAGAAGTTATCTTAAAGCCATCAAAATTACCAACGGGTGCAGTATTAAAAGCAGAAAACAAAAAATATATTGTTGCCCACTCAGAAACAGGACATCACCACACACTAGAGTCCACAAAAGACTTCAAGGTGTATTCTTGGAACGGAGAAACCTATATTGAACTTCCTGAAATGGGTAATCTTCTCCACGAGAAAACTGGAAAAGATGTGCACACACCACACAAAATAGCCCCCTCAGTTTATAAGGTAGTAATTAAAAAGCACTACGACTACTTCGCAAAAAAGATGAGTCAGGTACGAGACTAATATGATTAAAAAACTTACACAGGAACAGGAGTTAAAAATCCCTGAATATATTGAGAAGTATGTAGCTAAAGGAAGCGAGCCAATAGACAGGAGCAACTTACGAGAACTTTCCAAGACGATTTGGGGAGAGGAGAAGATTGTTATAGTTGGAGAGTCTATACAAAACACCATTGATTTAATTAAGTTTGCAACAAATGGTGCAAAAATAGAAAGAAAAGGCTCACAACTTGACTCACAACTTTACTCACAACTTCACTCACAACTTAGCTCACAACTTTACTCACAACTTCACTCACAACTTATCTCACAACTTGACTCACAACCTGACTCACAACTCGGCTCACAACTTCACTCACAACTTAGCTCACAACTTCACTCACAACTCGGCTCACAACTTCACTCACAACTTTACTCACAACTCGGCTCACAACTTGAAAAAGAAAACCTCTCGTACGACTTTTATGACACTACTTGGTGGATTGTGTGGCTTGGATTTTACCAATACGCCAAATATATAGGCGTGAAGTTTACCGAAGAAACACTTGATTTATTTGAAAGGATTTTAGGGTCTTTTGCGATAAATATATTCGTGGGGAATGTCGTGTTTATATGCGAACGCCCACAAGTTCTTTGGGATAATGGAATGTTGTCAAACGACCAAAAGCCCGCAATTTCTTGGAAAGACGGAACTGGATTCTACTATCTTGACGGGGTTCATTTTGAGAAAGAAACTTGGGAAAAAGTAGTATCTCAAAAGATGACATTCAAGGAAATAATGGCGATTGAAATAGCAGACCAGAGAACAGTCGCACTTAAATACAACCCCCTCGCACTCATCAACGAGAACGCAACGCTAGTCCACAAAGACGACAGGAACAATGAACTTTACCTCATTGAAGGCAAGGAAATAAACACAGACCTCGGAGAACCACAAATGTACTTCCTTAAAATGTTATGTCCCACGGGGAGAGTGTTCATTGAGGGAGTACCACCAGAAGAAGCAAAGAAAAATCCAAACGCAACAGATATGCAAGCACTTCTTTGTGGGCTTACACCAAGCGAGTATTATTCAATGAAAATGGAAAGCTAGTAGCATGAGATATAAGGGAGAAAAAGAGAAAGCGTGGCAAGAAGTGAAAAAGTGGATAAGAAGAACCTATCGAGATTGTTATACTTGTGGTGCAACAGACCTAGAAAGCTATAACTTTCAAAGTGGTCATTACCAACCCGTCGCTCTTGTAGGCTCAAACAACGCCCTCGCTTGGGATGAAAGATTTATCCGTGCTCAATGTGGTAGGTGTAACGGAGCAGGACAGGGTATGCAAGTACAATTCCGCAAGGGTCTAGTCAGTGAACACGGAGAGAAGGTAGTCGTAGAGTTTGACCGCCAAGTGAAAGGAAAGTTTGTAAACCCCGTTAAGGACTGGAAAGAGATTATAAATAAGTTCAAAAACCTATGAACAAGAAACTTACAAAGAAACAAGCTCAAAAAATTGCACGAAAACTTATCCAAAAGGGTGAGTTTGCTATGAGGTCTTGTTGGAATTGTAATGGGGCACATGAACACCTAAAAAAAGTTGATGTACTAAATTGTTTTGGGTGTGGGCATTGGTATTATCGGGGCATAGATTTAATGGAAACTAAGAAATAATCAATGAACAGAACAGAATACTTCAGAGAATACCGAAAGAAAAACCGAACGAAAATTAACAGACGAAATAAATTATGGATGAAGAAAAAACGGGCTGGGAATAAAAAATCCAAATGAACATAAAAGACTACCTAATAAAAGAACCAAGAGCAAGAGAACGGGCAAACAAAAACCGTGCTATTGGTAATCTTATCCTCGAAACCTATGGCATACAGGTTTCACGAGAAACAATGCAAGACATAGTGGGGGAAGTGCTGTCCTTAGACCGACAGTGGAGAAAGACCCTAGAGGAGAACGAGGAACTTCGCGGGTCGGATTACGACAAGAAGACTATCCTCGAACAAAAAGCACAAATTGATTTAGGATATGAACCACTAACGAAATTAAAAATATAGAATATGGCAGAAAACTCACATATACCACTATTCAAACATACAGTTGTCTGTGTAAGTGGACACTTTAACCCACTACATTCGGGACATCTCGATATGATAAACGAGGCAAGCAGGCTCGGAAATAAATTAGTGGTGATAGTAAACAACGACAAACAACAGAAGCTCAAAGGAAGCGTGCCTTTTATGTCCGAAGAAGAACGAGCGACCATTATAAGAAATCTAAAAGCAGTAGACGAAGTTGTTATTTCAATAGACACCGACACAACAGTTTGCGAAACCCTAAGACTTATCAAGCCTGATATTTTTGCCAATGGTGGGGATAGGAAAGCAGACAACACCCCAGAGAATGAAGTATGCCGAGAGTTGGGGATAGAACAAGTATGGGGAATTGGTGGGGATAAAGTACAAAGCTCATCTTGGTTAAAAGAAAAGCGATTGAGATACGAACGCCCCTGGGGATTTTATGAGATACTGTTTACTTCACCCACAATTACAGTTAAGAGGTTGGTATTTAACCCAGGCGGTTCAACATCGCTACAAACTCACGAACACCGAGACGAGTATTGGTTTCCTATTAAAGGAGATATTCAGTCCCTCACAGGGAGAATGGAAAACAAGCGGGGAGAAAGACACCAGATATTCTCTCGTTTTGGGGGCGAGTTAATAGAAGTTATGGTCGGGGAATATGATGAGAATGATATACAACGCTATGGCTAAATACTTTTTCTTTGATATGGACGGGACAATAACGGAGTCTCGACAGAGGATTTCGCCCGAAATGGCTACGCTTCTAGACAAAATCCCCCATGTGATTATCTCTGGGGCAACACTTTCACAAATGAGAAAGCAAGTGGGGGACAGGTTCTTGATGCCCATTAGTGGAAATGAGCTTTGGAATGGAGAATATATTTGGCGGGACAAACTTCCTTTTAATACACGCAGAGCAATCTATCGCCACATAAGAGCACTCAACCCTGAGTACACCCAGGACCAAGTAGAGGATAGGGGTGGGCAGATTTCATATTCCCTCATTGGCCACAACGCACCACAAGAACTGAAGAAGTCTTTCGACCC
>Ga0075458_10000821_pt1 | contig 10111 bp, 11 predicted proteins | sample DEB3_08_DNA_FD_77576 | JGI IMG/M metagenome (GOLD analysis project Ga0075458, IMG submission 77576) | Aqueous microbial communities from the Delaware River and Bay under freshwater to marine salinity gradient to study organic matter... | ecosystem: Environmental > Aquatic > Marine > Coastal ... | reverse complement strand
GACAGTTACACTTCCGATACCTGTTACACAGCAGACTCGTGGGCGGGGGCGTGCGGCACGATTAATTATGAGATCGTGACACGTATCGGTCCGCGGGTTAGGCGAATCTATTTAGATTAAAGGAGAGTGTGCCAGTGCCAAATAACTTGGCAGATAAGAAAACCGTGCTCTCCGTAAAAGATCTCTCCGTAAATTTCGGCGGATTGAAGGCGCTTAACGGTGTAAATCTAGAGTTAAAGCAGGGCGAGGTTTTGGGATTAATTGGCCCAAATGGCGCTGGCAAGACCACAGTCTTTAACGCGTTGTGCGGCATCGTTACCCCTGCGGCAGGTTCGCTCTCGCTAAATCGCAAAGAAATTAAATGGCCCAAGCCCTTTCAGTTAGCAAAATTAGGCATAGCGCGCACCTTACAAGGCGTGGGACTCTTTCCAGATTTAACAGTTGCTGACAATGTAATGATTGGTGCAAACCGTTTTGCGCAATCAGGTCTTTTGCGTTCCTCCTTTGGCACCAATGCTAAAGATGAACAAAAACTACGGGACAGAGCTCAAGCAGCACTCGAACGGGTTTATGTTGGTGGGGTTTCAGATCGCAGAGCTGACACGCTTTCATATCCTGATACCAAGCGGGTTGCAATCGCAAGAGCTCTAGTTGCAGAGCCAGAGATTCTTTTGCTTGATGAACCGGCTGGCGGATTAGGTGCGCAGGATATTGAGTGGCTCAACAGTTTGATTAACAACCTAAAGGCTCGCACTTCAATAATTATTGTTGAACACCATATGGATGTTGTGATGTCGGTTTGTGATCGTATTTATGTTTTGAATTTTGGTCAGATAATCGCATCTGGCACCCCTCAAGAGGTGCGCAACAATGAGGCTGTAATTGAGGCCTATCTGGGAACACACTCCAAAGATAAGTCCGCAAGGAATAAGTCATGAGCGGTTTAGCAGTAAATAATCTCAGCGTCTCCCATGGCGCAATCAGCGCGCTTCGCAACGTGACTTTTTCAGTAGAACCGGGACAACTAGCAGCGGTGATTGGTTCAAATGGAGCAGGTAAAACCACTCTGCTTCGAACACTTTCAGGATTGAAAGATGCTTCATCTGGAAATGCAGAATGGCAGGGTCGGGAGATGTTGGGTAAGAAGCCTGATGTCCTAGTGCGTCGCGGAATTTCACATGTTTCTGAGGGTAAATCTGTAATTCCCGAACTTACTGTTAAAGAGAATTTGGTGCTCGGAGGTATTTGGCGCAGTAATCGCACAGATACCAATGCTGCTATTGCAGAGGTTGTTGAATTGTTTCCCAGACTTGGTGAGCGAATGGGCCAAAGTGCGGACACGCTCTCTGGTGGTGAGCGCCAGATGTTGGCGATTGGTCGCGCCTTAGTCTCAAGACCCAAACTACTTCTATTGGATGAACCATCGCTTGGTCTGGCACCTCTAGTCATTGAACAAATCTTTGAAACCATAGACAAGCTTCGTCATAGATTGGGTTTGACGGTGGTACTTGTAGAGCAAAACGCGATGAGCGCCCTGGAGATTGCTGATACTGGTGTAATCATTAATCTCGGAGAGGTTGTCGCATCCGGCAAAGCCTCTGACCTAATCAACGATCCAGCGCTACGCGCTGCGTATTTGGGGTACTAATGCAAAAAGTATTTGAAACTATTTTGATTGGTCTATCTACGGGCTCAATCTATGCGTTGATGTCACTGGCGATAGTCTTGGTGTGGCGCTCAACCAGAGTTGTTAACTTTGCTCAAGCAGGACAGGCCATGGCCTCTACTTATATTGGCTTTGAGATAGCAAGCCGCTCCGAGATTTTCTGGTTGGGATTAGTCTTCGCAATAGTTGCAGGTGCACTTTTGGGTGCCGGCGTAGATTACTTTTTCATGCGCGTGCTTTTTAAGCATGCCAACTCTGGACCAGCGGCGGTAGTTGCTCCAGTTATCGCGACCCTTGGTTTATTGGGATTAATTAGAAGTATTGTCGGACTCACATGGGGCGGCGAATTTAAATCTATTCAAACCCCGGCATCAACAAATGGATTTACCATCGGTGAATCCACTATTCCTTTCTCTCCTTTAAATGTTCTGATCATTGTTACGACCTCAATAATTCTTATCGCGCTGGCTATTTTGTTCCAGAAGACCAACCTAGGACTGGCGCTACGTGCCTCGGCTTATGCCCCAGAAATCGCTCAATTAGCGGGAATTAGAACAGCTAGAACCCGCACCATTGGATGGGCTATTGCGGGGGGAGTTGGAGGAGTAGCTGGCATGTTGGTCACCGCCAACAACTTCCTCTCACCTTATTCACTGGATCTACTTCTAGTCTTTGGTTTTATCGCCGCAGTTATTGGTGGTCTAGAAAGTATGGTGGGTGCGGTAGTCGGTGCATTTGTACTCGGAATCGGCTTGACCTTTATCTTGAACTACGTTGGCACTTCACTAGTCTTTATTGGCGGATTTACCGTTCTGATCTTGGTTTTGATCATAAAACCAGATGGAATTATGTCGAGAGGTAAGGCCCGCCGTGCGTAAGAAAATACTCTTATTTATCCTCTTAGGTTGGGTCTTACTAATAATTGGTGATCGAGTAGATGAGTTACGTGTTTACCAAGGTGCACAAATTGCGATGTATACAATCGCACTTGCATCGATAGTTTTGCTTACCGGTTATTCGGGTCAGGTTTCATTAGGAAATGGCGCCATGATGGCGGTCGGCGGCTACGCAGCGGCGCTAACTTTAAATAACCTCCAGACTCCAATTTGGTTTGCTTTCTTAATGGCCATTATCGCTTCTGCGATTTTTGGCGCCATCCTTGGTTCTGCTGCAGCACGCTTGTCCGGTCCTTATCTGGCAGGAACCACACTTGCATTAGCTGTAGGACTTCCAGCGATTGCAAACCAATTCTCATTTTTAGGAGGAGAACCTGGAATTCTTTTTGATGTTGGATTTCCACCAGAACGTTTTGGTGAAGAGTTCACCCAATATAAATGGTTCTTCTGGATCTCCAGTGTTATTGCGTTAGTAGCTTTATACATCACATCAAATATTTTGAGTTCAAGGTTTGGTCGAACTTGGAGAGCGGTGCGCGGCAACGCTCTTGCAGCTGAACTGGCGGGAGTTAATTCATCTCGGATGAAGATCTTGGCATTCACTATTAGTTCAGCTTTAGCCGGCTTAGCGGGCGCTGTGTTTGCCATGAACATCAGCTTGGTGGCACCTGGGGCCTACTCTCTGGCCCTTTCCTTTGCCTTGGTAACGGGAGCGGTTCTGGCCGGCATCTCAAGCCTGCCCGGGGTTGGATTTGGTGCCCTAATCCTGGTCGCCATACCTGAAATTGCCGATGCTATTGCCGGAAGCCTAGGTAGTGCGGATAAACTCAACAATTATCTACCGGGGCTCATCGTGAGTGTATTGCTGATTCTCTCAGTGATTTACACACCCAATGGTCCAGGTGAGAATTTGCGCAAACTTTTACATAAAAAGCATGCGAAGTGAGTGGTTACCAAAGGGTAACCACTAGATTTACGAAACCAGCCAAACCCTCGATGGAAGGAAAGAAATGATCAGAAAGACAGGTGGAAGGCGAACCTGGTTCGTTGCTGCACTGCTTGCTGCAGGTAGCCTCTTTGCAACCTCGTTGCCAGTGCAAGCAGAGACCGGAGTTAGCTCTCGCGAGATCAAGCTCGGAATCACCTTGCCGCTAACCGGTGCAGCGTCGCCGGGTTACAACAAAATCGGTAATGCCTTGGACGCGTACTTCAAGTACGTAAATGACAATGGTGGTGTTTATGGTCGCAAGATCAAACTCATTCAGAAAAATGATGAGTACTCGCCTCAGCTATCGATTGCAAAGACCAATGAATTGATTCTTAAGGACAAGGTATTTGCGTTGGTTGGACCATTGGGTACCGCTAACTTCACCGCGGTTCACAAATCTGTTGGTATCGCTAGGCGCAAAGTGCCTGCTCTTTTCTTAAACACAGGATTTAGTGGATTTGCAAACAAGAAGAGTTATCCAACCTCATTCACAATCCTTCCTTCCTACGCAATGGAGGCAAAGATTGTTGCTCAATTCATCAAGGAAAACCTTTCTGATAAGAAGCTCGGCTTGGTTTACCAGAACGATGAGTTTGGTATCGATGCTCTAGGCGCATTCAAGGATGCAGGCGTTAAGTTTGATGTCTCAATTCCATACACTTCAGGAACGCAGAGCGCTGCAACAGCACAAACTTGGGTTTCCCAACTTGCAGCTGGTGGAGCACAGGTAGTCGTCTTCTTCGGCGTTACCTCAGCAACAGCTCCACTGCTTGCAGTTTCAGCAGCAGCTAAGTACGCACCACAGTGGATTCTTGGTTCAGTTGGATCAGATCCATTGACATTACGTGCACTCGGTGTACCTGTTGCAGTACTAAATGGTGCACTAACACCTGCTGGTAACCCATCACCAAATGACACCAGCGATGAGTACATAAAGCAGTTCCAAGAGATCAATGAGAAGTACAACAACGCAGACTTTGATGATTATGTTCTTCAAGGTATGAATATTGGATTAATGACGGTTCAAGCACTTCGAGCAGCTGGCAAGAGCTTGACTCGCGCTAAGTTGATTCGTGCAATGGAGACCAAAGGTTCTAGCTTTGCATCAGTTGCTTACTCACCACTTGGATACTCCAGAACCAGCAACGTCGGACATACCGGCTACTACATGGCGGTTATGGATGCTAAGGGCGATAGAAAGCCATACGGCGGCTCAGTAGTTCTTTACACCACAGACAGTGGAAAGGGCCCTGTAGTTAAATCCAACTTCAAGAGACCAGCAATGCCAGCGAAAGGATTGCCTACTAACTAATGAGAAACTTCAAATTTAAGCGTTCCCTAACGCTTGTAGCGGTTTCATCACTGCTCTCGCTTACTGTTGTTTCAATTCCAACAGCAGCGCGTGCAGCTGATCCAGCCTGTACCACAGCAAACTTCGTAACCACCTGCGTCGGTGCAACATCTGACACAGCGCCGTACATGATGATTGTTCCTGCGAACTTCAATGGAACTGTTTATCTATGGTCACATGGATATCGTCCAAATGTTCCAGTTCCAGCAGGAATTCCTGGTTACGGCGGATACACGGTGACCAATACCCCAGAGCCAGTTCCTGGCGGTAGCGCAGCGATTTATGGCCCATTGCTAGCAAAAGGCTATGCAGTTATGGGATCTGGTTTCGCTCGCCAAGGTTGGAACGCTGATTCTGCAATCAAAACCAATGTTGAATTAATTGGTGCATTTAAGAAGCAGTTCACCAAGACATCCAAAGTTGTCGCATGGGGTGGATCCCTTGGTGGATTCATCACTCAAGCCCTTGCTGAGCAGTATCCAGATCTAATTGATGCTGCAGCACCTTTGTGTATGGCCAGCGATCTAGAGCCATTGATGACAATGGCCGGAGATGCTCTTTGGGGAATCAAGACCTTTTTTGATCCTTCAATCAAGGGTGGAAATTACTCTGCAGGTGCTGCCGGTTATGCCGAAGCTATGGGAGATTTAGTAAAGGTATTCACCGCAATTGGAGCCATGCAGGCAGCAATTGCCGCTAACCCAGCCACACCGGCTTGGCCAGCTACCTCTAAGGTTCCTGATGCAATCAAAGCGATTCCTTCACGCAGCGCGTTAGTGCTAATCGCACTTATGTCAGGCGTGCCAATGCAATCAGCACACTTTGATTCAACATCGGCACCAGCAGGAATCCCAGCTTCAAGCGCTCTTTCATTCCAGTTAGCAATCAACCCTTCTCTAGCAGCGCTAGAGAATCTTGCAAATGCTGCAGCCCTTGCAGTTCTGGCAACTCATGACATTGAGCAGCAAGCGGGAGGAGCTATCTTTGATAACACCGCTACAGATTATGCAGCTCGTGTGTCAGCAGAGCAGTTCATCTGGGCTTCAGCACTCTCTGGTACCTCTGCGACCGCTGGTCTGTTGAGTTATCTTGCAGTAGCGCCGCGTGCAAAGGCTGATCCAGATGCTCTAGCAAAAATGCGTTCGCTAACCAGCCACTCTGGAATGGTTGAAATTCCAACCGTTGTGTTTACTGGTGTGGCAGATCCTGTGACTGTTGCCGGTAACCAGCAAGCAGTGGTTGATAAGTACGCTGAGTATTATGCAGAGAAGTGGGCTGAAGCTAAGGCCAACAAGAGAGTAACTGGTGAATATAAGAAGCCAGCTAACAATCTTCTTGTACTTTGGAACCTCACACCAGAGAAGTACACCAAGTTCACTGCCGCTGGTTCACCAGATACATCTGTGCCAGCTGCAACCGGAACTAATCACTGTAACTTCACACCAAAGCAGTATCTAGCGATAGCTGAACTACTTGCTTATGCCGCTGATAATGGAAAGCACCTTTCAGGTGGCGCATTGCTAACCAAGCTTCGCAAGGCTGGCAATATGACGCTTGATCGTGAATACAGTGCACCTAAGTTGAAGTTCTACGGAGAATAATCGGTAGCACTCAACTACAAAGCAGTAAGGAACGGGCCTGGGATAACCAGGCCCGTTCTTCTTTTAATAAGATTTTTATGGTTAATCTTTGTTAGTGGTTGTTGAATCAGTAGCGGAAATGCGTCAACTAGGCGCCCAGCTTGCTGCTCATCTAAAGCCCGGCGATCTCGTTGTATTGCGGGGTAATTTGGGGGCGGGCAAAACCGCGTTAACACAGGGTATTGGCGAGTATTTAGGAATTAAGGATGTCACCTCTCCGACTTTTGTTATCGCTCGGAGCCATAAAGGAAAGATCCCACTGATTCATGTTGATGCTTATCGACTACTTGATAGCGGAACAAATAACTTTGAGATTGATGATTTAGATCTAGACACTTCGCGTGAAGGTGCCATCACGGTCATCGAGTGGGGCGAATCTGTAGCTGCTCGACTTAACGAGGATTATCTCTTGGTTGATATTAGCTTTGGCGTTGGTGAGGATGAGAGAAATGTTGAGTTTATTGGCCATGGTCTTAGGTGGCAGGGGTTCTCACTTTGATTTCATTAGTTATCGATACCTCTACCGATCGCACTTGCGTTGCTTTATTTCATCGCAATGAGCTGTTATTTGATGGTTATCACGATGGCGCCACCGCGCATGCAGAAGCTTTACCTAAGTTGGTCTCTGATGCACTAACGGTAGAGAAAAACATTAATCAGGTCGTGGTTGGGATGGGACCCGGTCCATTTACTGGGTTGCGGGTAGGAATTGTTTTTGCACAAAGTTTTGCGCAAGCCCGCAATATTGCCTGGCGCGGAGTCTGCTCCTTGGATGGCTTTGATGTTGGTGCTGATGAATACATCGTTACAACTGATGCGCGAAGAAAAGAGGTTTACTGGGCCAAGTACACCAAAGGGGAGAGAACTTATGGACCTCAAGTTTCGACCCCTGAATATGTAGCAGAGCTTCCAGAAAAAAAGTTTGGTTTTGGATTTGGTCCAACCATATATCCATCGATGGCTTTACTTCTGGCAAAATCTCAATCTGATTCGGTAACTCAACCAATCTATCTGCGTCGTCCCGATGCGGTTCCAACAAGTGAGCGCAAGTGATTACCTATCGCGAAATGATTTCATTAGATATTCCGGTCTTAGCTGGCCTCGAGAAAGAGATTTATCCAGAGAGCCCTTGGAGCGCAGCACAGTTCCGAGAAGAGCTTTCCGGAGTTCCTAGAACCCGGAAGTACTTAGTGGCATTGGAGAGCCAAGAGATTGTTGGTTATGGGGGAGTTGCACTCGCCGGTGATGTCGCAGATATTCATACCCTTACCGTGATTCCGAGCTTCCGCAGAAAAGGAATCGCAACTCAAATGTTGAAAGAGCTAGAGAGTTGGGCGATTTCAAAGGGCATTAAAGATTTCATGCTGGAGATGCGAGAGGGCAATCTTGAGGCCCAGCCGCTTTATGAGAAGTATGGATATCAGGTTATTTCGCGGCGAGACAATTACTACGCGCCCGAGGTTCACGCGTTGATTATGCGCAAAGAGGTAAAAGATGTCTGAGCCATTGGTTTTAGGTATTGAAACCTCCTGCGATGAAACCGCGGTAGGAATAGTTCAGGGGCGCAAACTTCTTGCCAATGTAATCGCTTCAAGTGTTGAGGAGCATGCCCGTTTTGGTGGAGTAGTTCCTGAGGTTGCATCACGTGCGCATTTAGAGGCGATGCCAGCCACGATTCAACAGGCGCTAGAGATCAGCGGAGTTAAGATAAAAGATCTTGATACGATCGCGGTCACAGCAGGGCCAGGGTTGGTCGGAGCTTTATTGGTAGGTGTTTCAGCGGCAAATGGTTTGGCGCTGGCTTTGGATAAACCACTTTATGGAGTTAACCATTTGGCATCACATGTTGCTGTTGATTTGTTAACGCATGAAGAAGAGGTCAAACCAACAATTGCGCTTTTAGTTAGCGGCGGACACTCATCTATTTTGCAGGTTAGTGATATCACCAGCGATATAAAATCACTAGGTCAAACTATTGATGATGCAGCGGGTGAAGCCTTTGACAAGATTGCGCGCTTGTTGCAATTAGGTTTTCCAGGCGGCCCCTTAATTGACAAGGAGGCTAAATCCGGCAAAGTCGATGCGATCAATTTTCCCCGAGGTTTAACTAATCCAAAAGATTTGGCAGAGCATGAGTTTGATTTTTCATTCTCAGGATTAAAGACCGCAGTGTCGCGTTATCTGCAAGCGACTCCTGAGTTTGTTCGCTCCGATGTTGCCGCTTCATTCCAAGAAGCAATCGTTGATGTGTTGTTGCAAAAATCTATTAAAGCTTGCCAACAAACCGGAATCGATTCACTTGTAATCGCCGGAGGGGTCGCCGCAAATTCGAGATTACGTGCCGTTGCGCAGGAGCGATGTTCTAAAGCTGGCATTCAACTGCGTACCCCGCCACCCCAGCTATGCACCGACAATGGCGCCATGGTCGCCGCCCTAGGATCTTTGGCTTTCTCTGCGGGTCGTCCCGCCTCGAGCCTTGGTCTAGAGGCCGCCTCTGCCATCAGCCCCAGCATCCCAATCTGGCGTTAAACCTTGAAGGGCGAGAGGCCAGGATTTGAGCGCGGGAATACTTACCCATAGGCTTGGCGTTAGCACTCGCCGGGTTAGAGTGATAAACAGCCCGGACCCAAAGTACGTGTAAATCGATAAGAAGGAGCTAACGCGATGGCCATTGCCATTAAGCCACTTGAAGATCGCATCGTTATCAAAATCAACGAGGCAGAAGAGAAGACCGCATCAGGTCTTGTAATTCCAGATACTGCAAAAGAAAAGCCACAGGAGGGCACAGTTGTTGCCGTAGGCCCTGGCCGCTTTGATGATGGAGTTCGCGTTCCAATGGATATCAAAGTTGGCGATGTTGTCCTTTATAGCAAATACGGCGGAACTGAAATCAAGCATGGTGGCGAGGAATTTCTAGTGCTATCTGCTCGTGACATTCTCGCTGTTATCGAGAAGTAATTAGAGACGATAAATAAAAATGGGTAAATCACTTCAATTTGACGAGAATGCTCGTCGCGGCATGGAGCGTGGCGTAAATATCCTCGCAGACACCGTAAAAGTTACGCTCGGCCCTAAGGGTCGCAATGTTGTTATTGGTAAATCATTTGGCGCGCCACTAATCACTAATGATGGTGTGACAATCGCCAAAGAGATCGAACTATCTGATCCAGCAGAAAACATGGGAGCCCAACTTGTAAAGCAGGTTGCGGAAAAGACCAATGATGTCGCTGGTGATGGAACGACAACCGCAACGGTTTTGGCTCAGGCCATGGTTAAGGAAGGTCTTCGCAACCTGGCCGCTGGTGCACAACCAATGGGAATCAAATCAGGAATCGAAGCAGCGGTTGAAGCGGTAACTGAAAAGTTGCGCGCTAACTCCACCAAGATCTCTGACAAGGCGCAGATTGCCGATGTGGCAACTATCTCTGCACAGGATCGCGGAATCGGTGATTTGATCGCTGAAGCCATGGACAAGGTGGGCAAGGATGGTGTCATCACCGTTGAAGAATCTTCAACCACCGGCCTCGAGCTCGAGTTCACTGAAGGTATGCAGTTTGATAAGGGCTACAT
>Ga0075458_10000817_pt1 | contig 10139 bp, 23 predicted proteins | sample DEB3_08_DNA_FD_77576 | JGI IMG/M metagenome (GOLD analysis project Ga0075458, IMG submission 77576) | Aqueous microbial communities from the Delaware River and Bay under freshwater to marine salinity gradient to study organic matter... | ecosystem: Environmental > Aquatic > Marine > Coastal ... | reverse complement strand
GTTGTTAAAGTTCGCTACTGTCTATCGTCCACTGAAATTGCCGTTCGTTTTCGGCTGGCTGGATATGGTAGTCACTTGAACTAAACTCTCCAGTCTGCTTTTCAACAAAGACTGTTTCAGCTTCTACTGGTCTGGTGCCGAATCCGGCAATCAATAGGTCTGGTCGGATCGTGAAGAAATAAACCGCTAGGGCTGCAAGTAATAAGATAAGCCCGACAATAATGTGAGATGATTGGTCGTTACGCATTTCTTAAACCGTCCTTTCCGTACTTACTGGATATTCTGTTAAGCACTTTCATTGCTTCTTTGCGGTACTGGCGGATATGTGCCGGTTCAGCGTGTTCACCAGTCCAGGGTTTCCTTGACTTCATTTATTTACTCTCCTTAATGCTTGTTTTTTAGTTGCTGGTTCGTATTCCAGGGTTATGTCTTGTTCCATTTCCCTAGCTTGGTTGAGTGTTAGTTCGCCTTTCTTAATTCTGGTTAAAAAGTCAACTCGTTCTTGCCAGTCAACTTTTGTAGGCGTTCGGGATTTTCTAAATACTTCTTCATAGACTTTTTGGTGCCAGGTTTCGGTAATGAACTTACTGAACTCCCTGGGGTGGTCGGTGTAAAATCGGTGGCACTTAGCACAAAGACAATAGGCATTTCTGGTATCACACCTGGTAGCGTTAAACCGCCTAGAGTTTATGTGAGCTGTCTGTAGGTAATGAGTTCCATTACAGGATTCGCAGTAGCCAACAGAACGGATAACTTCGGAGTATAGCTTGTCGGCTTTAGCCTTGAGTCCTTTGTAGGTTTTAAGCTTCGCCATCTTCTATCTGCTCAATTGTTAAAATTGATATTCTGCCTAACCACTCATAGGTGACTTGTCCTGTGATTCTGGCCTCATCAATAATGCAGTCCAGCTGCTCGTCTGTTGGTTTATCGGGCAGCGTGAATATAACCGGTGCTTCAACTTCCATTAGTCTGAATCCCCAAACTCTTTGTCATAAGCTGGCCGATAGTAGCCTACTCTGTTACCAAATTGGTTATAGCCCTCGTGGTCTAGTACAATTCGCTTCTTATTTTTAAGGCCGGTAAATCTACCACTAATAACATTGATACCCACTCCGTAGTGTTCGGCCACCATTTCGGCGGTACAGGGTGATAAGTCTTCTATTGCTTCTAGTACCCATTCTTCACGGTTGGTAAGTTTTGGTTTTAAACCTGCGAAAGCTTGTAAGCTAAAAATGTTTGTTTGTACCATTTCAAACCCCCTTTAGTTCGTCTGGGTCTGGCTTTTCGTCCAACCCAGTTATTAAATCGTCATTAGCAATTTCGGCGGTGTCGGCGTATGCCTGTGTTACCTCGTCTGGTGAGTAAGCGTATTCAATGAGTGTTCTGTCTGGCTTTCGTGCGCCGTCTTCCAGGCTCCACCCAAACCAGAGTTTCACTTAGCCCTCACAATCAGGCAGTAGTGCCGCCGTCCGTGCTTCCGTGAGATAAGCCTGTGCTTAACACCTCCCCGTAACTCCACCTCACCGAAGTCTATTGTTTTATCGGGCAACCATTTGCCCTCGACTAGTAGCTGTACCCTCACAGCGACCTCCTTATATTTTTTTAAGTTCTTCTACTTCCTCGTAAACTTCTTTTAAAAACTTCACAACCTCTCGGTATAGTTCGTCTATGTATTCCTCATCTCGCTCAACTCGGACAATAAATAGCTGTAGATTGGCGGGCATTCGTGGGTCGTAACTCACAAAGTCGCACCACTTACGGTCTGTGATCCAAAGCTGTCCTTGCACTTGAGCCTTGTATTCTTTTGGTAAACTCTTGCCCTTAAGGTATTCAATGTGTGTTGCTGAATTAGGGCATTTGATTTCAATTAGCCCGTCCTCACCGATTAGTCCGTCAGGACTAGCACCGGCTTCTAATTCAAAGTGTTCTTCAAATCCGACTTCCTCAATCACATTGCCGGTTTCGGCTTCGTACATAGTTGCAGCCAGTGGTTCAAACTCCACGCCCCATTGCATAGCTCCGTTGGTGTAGGTTTCTGTTGGTATACCGGTTAGTCGTTCTATTACTAACTGGGTACGGTAGTTCTTTCGAGTTGCCGCTTCACCGCCAGACTTCAGGGTCGCCATTACATCATTGAACCGAGAGGCGGTTGCCTTACCGCACCTGGCTCTAAACCAATCTTCAGACCTTTGTTCCACTGGTAAGCTCCTTATTCTTGGCTTTTATTGTGTCGGCCATAGTTCTTAGGTCGTCAGCTTTTGCGCCACTTATTACAAGTCGTAGTTCGGACGGTGATTTGGCGTTCTGTATCTTGTCGTAAAGTTCGGGGTCAGCATTGCCGCTTGAGCTAACATCAACCGCCATATCTTCAGCGGGTGTTCCCTCATAACCGGCAGCTTTCATCAACCAGGCGAATAGATTACGGTAAGCTTTGCCAACAGCTCGTGTTTGAGCCATTGAAGCAATTACATATTCATCGGCTCCTTTTCGCTTGGCTTCTTTGTTTGAGCAAATAGCCCAACCACCACCAACAACTGTGCCGGTAGATATTTGAACTAACTCAACTGTTGCTTGGTATTTGATTTCTTCACCCTCTGACAGGTTTTCGAGTAGCTTAACTACTGGTAGGATTCCGGTGGCCGCACCTGCGTATTGCCAACCCTCAACATTTACATAGTTCTTGCCCTGTATAGGCGTAAATAGTTTTTGGGTAACAATAAACTTCTTTAAGTCGGCTGCGAATCTGGCTACTTCTTCTGGCTTGGTTAGATTGACAAGTTCCTTAGTCATCTTCGTACTCCAATTCTTCTAGCTTTAGTTCAATCTCGTGTTCGGTTAAATGTTTGTTCTGGCAGTCGTTACAGTAAAACGAGTACTCACCTCGGCAACCACAGTCGGTTCCGTCACAGCAAGGCTCGGTGATTTCTAGGTTTAGGTGAGTACAGCGAAAGTTGCCGTCTTCGTCCATTACCCAAATCCCCGTGGCTTCTTTGACTGGGATTGTCGTGGTCATCCTTAGCTCCTCTTAGTTAGTAGTTGGGCTAGTAAAGCGATACCAACAACCACCGCGAAAGCTCCGGCAAATATCAGTCCAGTTCCACCTAATACTTCTGTTAGGCGATCCTTGCCCTGGAATATGGCGTATAAGCCAATCCCAAAGACTGATAAACCACCTATTAGTAAGTAAAGGTTTCTTACTACGGTTATAGTTGCTTCTTTGATTTCAAGGTAAGTGTTAACTACCTTAGTTTTTACTTTTTCGGTCATCTTCATTTTCTCCTTCGTTTAATTTCACTGATTTTGCTTTAATTTCTATTAGTTGTTTCGCTATCTCTAAGTACTGTTCATTGAGCCATATTTCTACATCTTGTAACGTCTTTTTCCTGATCATTAGTTCTAGTTCGTTGTCAATTAAAGTATTCATCTTCGGTTACCCTTAAACCTCGCGCCAGTGATTTCTCGCTGGCGTATTAGATAATGAATTGCCTGTAAAGCTACAGCTCAAGGCGTGTCGTCCGTCCTGATATGAACATTGGCACTTACGCACCAAAGCTCTGTCGTGTCGGACAGCTATTAGATATTTCTTACCGTCACCCTTAACATCAATTGGAGTAAATCCTTTTGGATAAGGTACTTCCGGTAAATCTAACCCGTGTTCTATAAACCTATCAATGATTTCTAGTTCGGGGTTAAGTTGATTAGACATAAATGTCCTTTCTGTATTCGGTGGGCGATAACCCGCATCGATTATCACCCTGCGAATACCAGTGTTAGTTTGGAGGGACGGACTAAGTGACTTATATCAGCCCGCCCCTGGGTAAAGCGTTCTTCTCGCTTAATGCTCTACCACCAGTGATTTGCAACCCAAAAGTTTTTAGCTCCCCACCAGCCGCCATATCTGCTCTTGGCGTAACGATCAGCCCATTGGAGCTGACACACTGCATCTACCCAACCACAACCGGTTTTTGAATACGGAAGTGCTTGCGGTAAGCCGTGAGCGCCTGAAGATTTATTGGTAGCGTTTGGGTTCCAGCCTGATTCCCTGGTGATAATGTAGTCAACTGCCGGCCACTCGCTTTCAGGAATACCTGAAGCAACTAGCCAAGAGTGTTTATCACCTACTATCTGAACTGGTTTAGGTGCCACTGGTCGCTCCACCACCGGAGCCGGAGCTACTAGAGCTGGTTCTGGTGGTTTGACCTCTTGCAAAGCTTCTACCTTTTGTACTGGTAGTGTTTGCTCTGCTTTTTCAAGGTACTTAGGAGCTGTGTTGTTAGCGATTACCGTAAAAATAATTAGGGCAAAAGCTAACTTCAAAAAGTTACTAATGTACTTCTCCTATTAGTGCAGGTTTTATACTTGCCCGCCAAGTTGTTTACAGGCTGTACCTAGTCCTTAGTGGTCGTTGCATATAGCCGACCTTTAAGCGGTTTCAAGTGCCTGTCGGAACTACGATCCTGAAAGTCGAAGCCCCGATTGGCATTTAAAAAGCACCCCTGTTCGAGATGCTTAAGCTTATTGACTATTGTTGGTTTTAGTTATTTAGTATTGACTAAATCAATAATCTTAAACACTTCTGTTCACGCTTTTGGTTGTAAATGTGCTTACGCTAGATTGTAAACCTAGTGTAGTGCTTTTTCAAGGACTTTATCAAGCACTTTAGTAGCAGATATGCTCTGTTCTTTGGCTATCTGTTCTAGCTTGATTTTGTGCTTGGGACTAACCCGTATCTTTTGCCACGTCCTCACAAGCACCATACTAGCATAGTGTACCCACTGTGTCAACCGGCTTTTTTATTAAGCTTGTGGATAACTACCCCAGTTAAAGTGTTGGCCGGTTCTTAGAATAGTCTTTTTGCTTATCGGAATCGGTTATGTGCAAGTATCTTTGAGTGGTTTGGACTTGCTGGTGGCCTAAGAGTTCTTTAATTACCATTATATTAGAACCGTTTTGTAGCATAGTAGTTGCGAAAGAGTGCCGGAGTAAATGAGGGTGAACACCCTTAACCCCTGCTCTATCACCGGCTTGTCTTAATACTGTCTGGTAGTGCATTTTAGATTTAGTGAATATCCTGTCTTTAATATTCATCAGATCAATATAGGATTTCAAATACCAAGCTGTCTCGGTACTCATAAAACACAACCGAGGTCTACTACCTTTACCCATTACCGTAAACTTATCACCGTGAATACCTGATACTTCTAAGCTTAATAACTCGGCTATCCGGCAACCTGATTCATACATTATTCTAAAGAACAACTTATCAGGAAAGTTAGGTACTTGGTCAAATACTGCTATAACTTCTTCCTTTTCTAGCGGCCTAACTGGATTTATAACTCGTCTCGGTACTTCAAAGTCTGACCAGTTCTGACTAGGATAACCAACTCTACTACAGTACTTACAATAAGCTCTTATGGCTAAAGAAATATGCGCTAGGGTAGATGTTGAATAGTTTTGGTCTTTAACTGAATGAAGGTATTTATCATAGGCTAGAAGTGTTATATCTGAAGTATTTTGCAGATTTAAAGCTTCGGCAAACAATTCTATCCGCCGTTTGTAATGTTTCGCAGATGCCGGACTATAACCTCTTACATCAAGTAAGTAATTATGGAAATCATCTAGGGTACTTGTGATGCTAATCATCTTAACTCCTAAATTAGCGTTGATATTAGCACTTCCCACCCCTATTGTTGCAATAGTGTTATATTTGTTATAATGTTTGCTCCACAGATATAGCTTTTAGTTTTATAAACACAAATAGATTCTTAGCTCAATAAAGCTTATCTATCCTTTCCAGAGCATAGCGGGAGGTAGAGGGTGTTATTTACGGCGCAAGTTTTAAAAGAACTAGAGCAATATTTAACAAGCCCGATATGGTGTTCGGTATCTAACAAATGTTAAGAAGGGTTCAATTGCTACCCTCGCTTGTTTGTATTGTCTATCCCCTCCGTCGCATTGGCGGTTGGGTAGTTTGTACCGGTTTTATCGCATCCGGTTCTAAGTGTTGCGTCGTAGTCCAAACAGCAAAATAAGTCCCGCTGTTCATTTCGAGACTACGACTTTCAGGATCGTAACACCTATTATACGCCAAAATTATTGTGTGTCAAACACTATTTTATGTAGACAAAAGGATGTTTAAATGCGTCCATTGCTTTGTCGTTCGGTACATCAGCATAGCTACTCTTTCCGGTATGTTCGTCAACTACTGTGATGTAGCAGGTGTTTGTTGTCCGCAGCCAATATAAAATAACGTGCAAATTAGCGTAGTGCCGTTCCATTAAGTCAATCGGCTTAAACTCTGGTGCTTCAAGCTCCGTCATCATCTCCGTCATTGTTCAAAAACTCCCTCGGCACACCGTCAGTGGCCTCTAAATCCATTAAGCTCCATTTCATATAGACCGACTCCTGATATTCGGCTGGCTCATCTTCCACTGTCAGAGTAGGCCACCAACCATACTTGTCGCCAAACTTACCAGCAACGCTCTCTGTGCGATTTAGCTCCTCTTGGCGCTCTTCGTCCAGCGAGAAGCCTGAAAGCCAATCTACGAGGGCTGTGCGCCCCAAAACAACGTGAACGTTAAAATCATCTTCGGCTTCGTCTATCTCTACTATTTCAACCATATCCATATAGCCCTTATTGCGGAATATAGACACCATTAAAATTGCTACATCTTTTGGGTCTACTTCGGGGTGTTCCACTAGGTACTCTTCACGGTCTTCATCGTGAGGTAAGGTTAAGAACCGCCTGCCGTCAATATTTAATTGGAAAGGGTCTAAATCCACGATTCGGCCTCCGAGTTGACGGCTTTGTTATCAATGTATTTAATCCCAATTGGCTTGCCGAAAGTTACGCGGTCAAAGGGTACTGCATTAGCGGTCAACCAGTGTTCAATAAATGGTCTATGCCAAGCGGGTCGCGAGGTAAAGACTTCAATCTTGTGTCCTAAGTCTTTAATAGTCCACATCTTTTCAATGTTTTTTCTGATTGGCTCGCCTATTTGTTCATCATCAGGCCAGTGTTCGTGCGCTATCGTCCCGTCAAAGTCAACAACGTAAGTATCAAGGTTTCTATCCCGCCAACTCATCTTTTTTATCCTCGTTGGCCTCTTTTTCTAGTAGTGCCTCAAAAGTACCTTCCAACTGTTGTTTTAAAGTTACTAAATAAACAACTTGGTCTATAGCTTCATCTATGGCCATGTCTAAGAGTCCGTGTTTATTCCAAAGTTGGCCACCGTGTTCTTTTTGGCCAGCCCTGTACTTTATGCGAGCTAATTCACTAAATGCCTCGACTATACTTTCCATGTGAAGTCGGTGTTCTTTGTTCATCTAATACTCCCCTCTAACCAATGCTGTTTTAAATGTTCTGATTGAGATTTAAAGACGACTAAATTATCTGGGTGATTGTTACTTCTATTGCCGTCTATATGATGCACAACTTCACCCTTATTTAACTTACGGTTAAGTTTTTGTTCAGCTACCAACCTATGCTCTGGGATATACTTCTTTTTGCTTGTTAGCAACAGCCTATATCCCTTATGGTGGTTAATCCCGCCCCTCCAACGATGGTTTTTGTCTCCATCCTGCATATTTGGCTTAGTCTTAGTCCAGTGGTTATCTTTGAAATCAGGGCGTTTTCTGCCAAACATTGGGTTGTTCGCGCCAACATTCGACTTGCCCAACCAGGCTATTCCTAGTACCTTTACCCTATTTCGGATACAGCCAACAGACACCCCAAAAAGCTTTGAGGCATCGCTCCAAGATGTGTTTATATCTTCGGCTATATCCCTTAATTTTTGATCGTGGCTGGGCAACCAAATGTAATTCTTGATTCTATAGGTCGCCATAAATTACCTCCGTGCCTTTGTTATCGTTGTCAAAGTGAATTGTTGTTATGTTATGCAATTGGTACATCTTCATTCTCCTGAAAGCACTCGTTATGGTAGTAGCGACCCGTGCCAACCACGAATCCCCAACCAAAAGTGCTGATGTCTACTTCACTGTCGCAGTAGCAACAAGTGATGATTTGTTTAATATCAATTCTCACGGCTGATAGGTCTTTCCGTTAAACCTTGTGTTGTAATCGTCAAAGGTATTGATATGTACCTGTTGAGCGTGAAATGGTTTATCGCCCTCTTGGTAATCAACTACCATTAGCCCGTGCTGCCAGTCGTGAAAGTTTTGTAGTGTTTGGCCTGTCCGCGAATCGTAGCCACTCTTACCACTTGGCACTCCGCCATTTATCAGTGATAGTGTTCCAATATTGAAAGTCTGGTGTTGTTTACCGCCGTGGTAGTCCTGTGAGGTCTGTGAGGCCTGTTCTATGCGGTGAGTGTGTCCGAATATGGTTGACACTCTTTCGCGGTTTACAACGGCTCTGGCGCTTTTACCTGATGGTCTGGCTAGATCGCCGTGTATTATCTGCAAGCGTTCGTTAAGCCAAAACCGATTAGCTGGATAGCCTGGCACATATTCAATATCTAGCGTGTCAAAAGCACATAGGTTAGGTACTGACATTACCGGCCAGCCTTCAGGTTGGTCAGCTCTCTTTAAACCGTAGGCCGATTGGGCGTTCATTAAGAGGTCGCGGTTCATACGCTCTTCGTGATTACCCTCTATTACTATGATTTGGGCTGTGCGGTTATCTTCTCGTAACCCATAGAGTAGGTTATAGAACTGCTTAAATGATTCCCTAGTCGCCTCGGCAAACTCTGGTCGCTGTACAAATCTGCCCCAAGCCGACAAGTCTAAGGTGTCGCCTATGAATATGATTTGGTCGGGTTTGGTGTCTTGGATAATCTGTATTGCTACAGACAGGGCTTTTTCGTCTACATAAGGTAGCTGTAAGTCGGGTAGTATAACCGCCCTCTTGCCGCCGTCTGGCTTTGTTTTAGCTTCTTTTTTAGGTAAGCTCTTACCCTCTATTCGGGTGACTACCGGCCACTGCGGTTCGGTATCAAAATGTACCTCTACCCTAGTTGAATTAAGGGGTATCTTATCGGCGGTCTTTTCTTCACCACCTGTTGTGTAACCCATTTCCCACTCGGTAAATGTAACCTTGCCAATATTGCCACCGTATTCATCAATAGCCTTATCTAGTTGATTGTGTAGCTTCTGGCGCTGTTCGGGTGTAATAAATGAAGATAGCGCCGATTGACCTGTTTGGGTTGCCACTCGCTTGCGCCGTGCATTAGCACGTTCCCGTTCGGCTTCGGGATTGCCGTCATATTCTGGATTCTTTTCTGGCATAGCAAGCTTCCCTTGTTTTATTAGTTGATTGACTTTTGATCGCCGTCTGCGTAGTCCATCCCAACTCCTATCGGGGTAGATTACTTTTAGCTCTTTTGGTGTTAGGTTCGTTAAGTTCCATAAATCTTCAGGGTTAGATAGCCACTGGATTTCTGGTAAAACCTCATCCATTAAATTGTCCTTATTGCTTATTGGCTCTCCACGCTTCCAATTGGGCATAAGTTGGTAAATTAAAAGGTACTTTGGAGTGATATGTGTCGTGTTCAGCCCGGCAAAGTTGTACGGTTAGGGCGTTATTCATCCTGACTGCATCTCTACCGAGCCTGGCGACTATTTCTTTCGGAAAAAACATGTGATGTGTGTCCCGAAAGCAACCGTGTTCTTGCTTATCTCTAAGCTCTGGTGGTGGGTCGTTGTTAAAGTATTTACACCCCTCATTTGCAAAGGGGCATTTCTCTCTCATTACACTTTCCTATTAGCGGTTACCCACACACAAAGTGCAGTAACTACGCCAGCCAATCCGCTAACTAGAGCGTCTACGGCTTCTGGTTCTACAACCAAACCCTTGCGAGCCAGCCAAGCTGTGCCTGAACCGACTACGAAAGCTACAGCAGCCTTTGCGTTTGGTAGAACCAACTTAAGTACTAAATCCTTCATTTTGTCTCCTTTCTAAACAATTCTTCACTTACCTTGACGTAACTAGCTGAACCACTGGTGGCAGCCTTCCTAAAAGCATCATTCCAGGTTGAGTCGTAAATTGACTTACCTAACTTATCTGCGTTAGCTCGCCAATAGTTGAAGTCCTGCTTGCTAGCTTCGGCTTCGCTCATACCGGCAGACATAAACACATACTTAATTGATTGGTCTGTTAGCATTCTTTGTCCTTTCGTTGC
>Ga0075458_10000813_pt1 | contig 10189 bp, 9 predicted proteins | sample DEB3_08_DNA_FD_77576 | JGI IMG/M metagenome (GOLD analysis project Ga0075458, IMG submission 77576) | Aqueous microbial communities from the Delaware River and Bay under freshwater to marine salinity gradient to study organic matter... | ecosystem: Environmental > Aquatic > Marine > Coastal ... | reverse complement strand
AAGCGCGGCGTACACGCCAAGAAGAAGCACAAGGCAATCATGAAGAAGGCGAAGGGATACTTCGGCGATCGCAGCCGTACGTTCCGCTCCGCCAACGAAGCAGTTCTGCATGCAGGTCAATACGCATTCCGCGACCGTCGCGCCAAGAAGGGCGAGTTCCGCAGTTTGTGGATCCAGCGCATCAATGCCGGATGCCGTTTGCACGACATGTCGTACAGCCGTTTCATCGATGGTCTGAACAAGGCCGGGGTGGAAGTCGACCGTAAGGTGCTCGCCGATATCGCCGTGAGTGATGCCGACACCTTCAAGAAACTGGTCGACACCGCCAAGGCGGCGCTCGCCTGAACGAGACGCTGGGGTTTTCACACCAGCGCGTTCAACAACTGAGGCGCTTGCTTGCGCGTCGATCCGCTCGTATTGAAGAGGGGCTGTTCGTCGTCGAAGGGGCGGTCCTCATTTCCGAAGCCCTGCGCGGTGGCTGGGATGTGCTTGCGCAATTCCGCACGGCTGGAGCGGCGACAGTTGGTGGATGCGAGGCCGATGACTTCGTGCTCGGCGAGGGGGTGCTCGAACGAGTGGCGTCCACCGAGTCGCCCCAGCCCAACATGGCGCTGGTGTCACGTCGCACGGCGTCACTTGCCAAACTCGAAGTCGCGGCCACAGGTGTTGGTTCACCGTGGGTGCTCTTCCTCGACGCTGTGAGCGATCCAGGCAACCTCGGCACCATCTTGCGCAGCGCCGAAGCCATGGGTGCGGCGGGAGTGGTGCTCGGTTCGGGCAGCGTGGATGCGTTCAACCCCAAAGTGGTGCGAGCGTCCGCTGGCGCACTGTTTCACGTTCCGATCGTGGAGGGCGTTACCTTGGGCGATGTGAAGGCATTGGGCTACCGCGTGCTCGCAACATCGTCGCACGACCAGCCGAATTCGCAATCGCTCGTTGACGCCAATCTCGATGGGGCCGTCTGTGTGGTGTTGGGAAGCGAAGCCCATGGTGTGAGCGAGGCCTCAGTGCCGCTCGTCGATGGATGGCTTCGCATCGATCACGCAGGTCGAGCCGAAAGTTTGAATGTGGCAATGGCTGCGACGATCATCAACTACGAAATTTCACGGAGGCGAAAGTGACGTTCCGATCGGATGTTCCCGTCAACTCATCCACCACCCATTTCGTGAACGGTGCTCCCATCATGGGTCCGTTTCCCGCTGGTCACGAGTCACTCGTGGTGGGAATGGGCTGTTTCTGGGGCGCAGAGCGGAAGTTTTGGCAGACACCCGGAGTGGTCACCACCTCGGTGGGCTACGCAGGCGGGAACACGACGAACCCCACCTACAAGGAAGTCTGCAGCGGTCGCACGGGGCACACCGAAGTGGTGATGGTGGTGTTTGACACCAGCCGAACGACGCTCGACAACATGTTGCGGGTGTTCTGGGAGAACCATGACCCGACGCAAGGCAATCGGCAGGGCAACGACATTGGCACGCAGTATCGCAGTGCGATCTATTTCGCCAACGATGGCCAGCGAGTCGCCGCCGAAGCATCGCGCGATGTGTTCCAACGGGAACTGACCGCGGTGGGTTACGAACCCATCACCACCGAGATTGCTCCATTGGGGGAGTACTTCTACGCAGAGGACTACCACCAGCAGTACCTCGGCAAGAATCCCAACGGGTATTGCGGGATCGGCGGCACGGGTGTGTCGTGTCCCATCGGCGTCGCTGGTTCAACTCGACGACCGTGAGTCTCCGCGATCGAATTCTGTCATTGGTGGCATCTGATCGGTCCATCATCCTCGACGTGCGAACCCCAGAAGAGTTTGCTGCCGGACACCTCGACGGCGCAGTACTCGTTGACATCAAGGATCCGTCGTTTGACGAGAAACTTACGACGCTTGATTCCTCCGTGCCGTACGTGGTGTATTGCCGCTCCGGCAACCGGTCGGCCCAGGCGGTGGAGCGAATGAAGGCTGCGGGATTTACGGACCTCACGGACCTCGGTTCGTTGGAGAATGCGTCGAGTAAGACAGGCATCGCCATCGTTCAGAGTTGACAACGGTCAACGAAAACTCAAGTAATCTCGATGTGATGTCGAGCGCAGGCGATCACGCGGAACGTATCACCGAAGCACTCAAGGTGGCCGTGTCGGCGCTTGAATCGGCCGGCGATGTGGACACGTTGCGTCGTATCGCAAACGAGCACACGGGTAAGGGCAGCGTGTTGGTGGGGCTGAAGTCCTCGTTGGGGTCGATTTCGGACGTCGAAGTTCGCAAGACCACCGGACGGGCAATCAACGACGCGATGCAGTCGCTGGAGGCGTTGGTGACCGAACGGTTGTCGGGGTTGGAGCGTGCAGCGGCAAGTGCAGCAGCAGCCGGGGAAGCGATGGATCTCACCGAGCACCTCAGTCGGCGTTCACGCGGACATGCGCACATCGTGACCCAAGCGTGGGAACGACTGGAGGACGTGTTCGTCGGAATGGGCTTCAAGGTTGCGGAAGGTCCTGAGGTGGAAACCGACTTCCATAACTTCACCGCACTCAACATGCCGCCCAACCATCCGGCACGCAGTGGTTTCGACACGTTGTTCGTGAAGTACGGAGATCCCGGTTCCACGCTGCTGCGTACCCACACCTCGCCGGTGCAAATACGTGTGATGCAGGAGTGGGATCTGCCGATCTATGCCGTGATGCCCGGCCGAGTGTTTCGGCGCGACACTCCCGATGCCACGCACATGCCGGTGTTCCATCAGATCGAAGGTTTGGTCATCGACAAGGGAGTCACGTTCGCGCATTTGGCGGGCACCATCGAAGCATTTACGAAGGCGTTCTTCGGCAGCGACTTCACCAGCCGTCTGCGACCCAACTATTTTCCGTTCACCGAACCGAGTGCGGAGTTCGACGTGCGCAGTTCGAACGGCAAGTGGATCGAGCTCGGTGGTTGTGGCATGGTGCATCCCAACGTGCTGCGCGCAGGTGGCGTCGACCCCGAGGTGTACACGGGCTTTGCCTTCGGCTTCGGTATCGACCGTATGGCCAAGGAACGTCACGATGTTGCGGACTTACGCGACATGTACGCAAACGACCTTCGGTTCGTGAGGCAATTCTGATGCACATCGGGGTGGCGTAATCATGCGCATCGTTCGCTCGTGGCTCGCCGAGTACTGCGATCTGAAACGGCTCTCCGATGAGAAGCTCGGCGACCTGATGACATCGCTGGGCATGCAAGTGGAGTCGATGGAGGTCGTCGGTACTCCCGTAGCGGGAGTGGTGGTGGCAAAGGTGCTGCGAACCGAACGGCATCCAGATGCCGCCAAGGTGCATCGTGTCTGGGTCGACGCAGGTGACGCGACGGAGCGCCACGTGTGGTGTGGTGCATTCAACATGAAGGCCGGCGATCTCGTTCCGCTGGCAACTCTCGGAACGAAGATGCCCGATGGTCGCGAGATTCTCCGGCGAGGCATTCTTGGCATCGACTCCGAGGGCATGTTGTGTTCCGCGGCAGAGCTTGGATTGTCGAGTGACGCTGCTGGAATCATGATTCTGCCGACGGGTGCCAAGCTCGGTCGCAACGTATTCGACGCACTTGGTGTGAAACGTGACGTGGTGTACGACCTCGACATCACGCGCAACCGTCCGGATGCAACCGGCCATCTCGGAGTGGCTCGCGATGTGGCAGCCAAACTCGGTGTGAAGTTCGCACCACCAAAGGGCGATGCGGCAAAGAAGGGCGCAGTTCGTCGCGTACCGGTGAAGGTCGTCGACGAAAAGGCATGTACACGTTTCAACGTCACGGTGATGAGCGGCATCGTCGTGGGGCCGTCGCCCGACCATCTTGCACGCCGTGTGCTGGCTGCAGGCATGCGACCCATCAACAACGTTGTGGATGCATCCAATCTGGTGATGTTGGAGTGCAACCAACCAAATCATGCTTACGACGCCACCAAAGTGGCGACCGGATTCCGCATCCGCAAGGCCAAGGTAGGGGAGGTGGTCACCACGCTCGATGGGGCGAGGCGCACGCTGGACCCGAATGATCTGCTCATCTGTGACGGCGATGACCGCGCCATCGGCATTGCCGGTGTGATGGGTGGCGCAAATACGGAAATCAGCGATGCCACCACCGAGATTGCATTGGAGACTGCATGGTTCGAGCCGACCGGGATACGCCTCACCAGCCAGCGCCTGGCGCTGCGAACGGAAGCCTCCGCCAGGTTCGAACGGGGAGTCGATCCGCTAGGTATCGAGTACTCGGTCGCTCGATTTGCGGCACTTCTCCGCGAGTCGTGTCCGAAGTTGGTGGTACACGCAGGTGCAACGGATGCGCGAACTCGTCACATGCCCAAGCAGCCCACCATCACGCTGCGTGTCGCACAGGTGAATCGTCTGCTCGGCACATCGCTCGGTGCCAAGGAAGTTTCGTCGTTGTTGGCGCGGATCGGTTTCGTGTGCACACCGAAGAAGGTCGCGGCGAAGAAGGGTTCAGCGGTGCCGAGTGGTGCCGGCTTCAGCGTGAAGGTTCCGTCGTGGCGCCCCGACTGCATCGATGAGATCGATCTCGTCGAGGAGGTTGCTCGTCACGTGGGCTACGAATTACTCGGAGAAACCATCTCGCAGTCCACGCAACCGGGCGGTCTGTCTCCTCTTCAGCAACGACGTCGCGCCTTGCGTGATGTGGTGCTCTCCATGGGCGCGAGTGAAGCCATGCCCAACCCGTTCTTGGCACCTGGCGATCACGAACGTGCCGGAGTAGCACTCGAGTCGGCGGCACTCGAATTGGAGAACCCACTCGTGGTTGAAGAGAGTCTCCTGCGAACATCACTTCGTCCGGGAATGTTGAAGGCGATTGCGTTCAACGTTTCGCACCGCGCGAACGACATTGCGCTGTACGAACTCGGACACGTCTATCGTGCTAAGGCCACGCCTGGCGCACCAGTGCACGGCGACGCTGCTGCCACGCACGATCTGCCGGACGAATCCGAACAACTCTGCATCATGGCAGTTGGCGTTGACGCCTCAGTTGCCGTCGGATGGTGGTCGCAGATCACCGCGGTATTCGGGGTTGGTGCTCAGCTGGACCAATCGCGTGTTCCTGCTGGATATCACCCCACACGTAGCGCCACATTGGCGCGCGGCAAACAGGTGGTGGGCTACGTAGGGGAGATCGACCGAATGGTGTTGGCAAACTACGGCATCGAAGAGCGTGTTGCATGTTTGGAGGTTGACGCTTCCGTTCTGCTCGGCGAGTCACCGAAGGTGCCGGTTGCCAAACCCGTCAGCCGATTCCCCTCGAGTGACTTCGACGTGGCGTTCACGGCTCCTGCGAAGGTGTCGGCGGCGGCGTTGCAGCGGGCAATTAAGCAGGCCGCTGGTTCGCTTGCCGAAGAGGTGTCGCTCTTTGATGTGTTCCGTAAGGCACCATCCGACGCCACGCGAAGTTTGGCCTACCGCGTACGCCTGCGTGCGGCGGATCGCACACTGACGGACACCGAGGTGGCTGCGGCACGGACTGCCTGTATCTCCGCTGCCGAGAAGCTCGGCTGCACCCTGCGCGCCTAGTCGTCCAGCGAGCGCTCTCCCCATTTGGTTCCGTTTCGCCGTCGGGGCGCTCCAGTGGTTGAATGGGGGTTGGTGGTTCACCACCGCTATGGCAGCAATGCAATAGTTCCCAAGCGATGAAGGAGATCTTCAGTGTCAACGAAAGCACCGGTGCGATTGCACCACACCGCATATCTGTCCAAGGATCTTGAAGCAACCCGCAAGTTCTACGAAGATCTCGTTGGACTTCCGTTGGTTGCCACGTGGTCGGAAACCGACGAACTCTTTGGAGCTTTGCGCGTGTACTGTCACTGCTTTTTCGGCATGCCCGATGGCAGTGCACTGGCATTCTTCCAGTTCGCCAAGAAGGAAGACCAGGACCAGTTCGATCCGCCACTCACACCATCACCGTTCCGACACATCGCGTTGAACGTCACCAAAGAGGCACAGGACGACATCTTCAAGCGTCTGCAGGCTGCCAATTGGAAACCTGAGGGTACGTACGTGCTCGAACACGGGTACTGCCGTTCGCTCTATACCGAGGACCCCAACGGCATGCTGTTGGAATTCACGGCGGATGCACCGGGCGCGGACAAGATCAATGCCGATCGACGTAAGGACGCGCACGAAACACTCAAGCGCTGGCTTGCGGGTGATCACACCAGCAACAACACGTACCGCTAATCCCGTCTTTCGCGCGAGGATTCGCGCCACACCCGGCGTGATTCAGGAAGGATCGGAGCCAAGATGACGAATTCCCGTCGCCCTCTCGAGGGGCTCCTGGTTGCCGACTACTCGCGTGTCCTGGCTGGGCCGTACTGCTCGATGCTGCTCGCGGACATGGGTGCGACGGTCATCAAAGTGGAAGGCCCGGGTGGCGACGACACTCGCACCTGGGTGCCCCCGGTGAAGGATGGCGTTGCGACTTATTACATGTCGATCAACCGCAACAAGCGTTCGATCGTGCTCGACTACGGCAAACCAGAGGATCGGGCCTTGGCCGTGGAGTTGGCGCGTCGCGCCGACATCGCACTCGAAAACATGAAACCAGGCGGCATGAAGAAATTCGGTCTGGATTATGAGTCTCTTTCAAAGGTGAATCCACGACTCATTTATCTCTCGATCAGCGGCTTCGGTACCAGAGAGGGAGCCTGGCTTCCCGGTTATGACCTCGTCGTGCAAGCAGTGTCCGGACTGATGAGCCTGACCGGAGAGCCGGACGGGCCACCGTTTCGTGCCGGTATCTCGGTGTTCGACGTAATGACCGGATTGCACGGCACCATCGGCGTGTTGGCAGCGCTCAACCAGCGTCAAGCAACGGGTCGTGGACAACATGTGGAGGTCAACCTGTTGTCATCGGCCATGTCGGGATTGGTGAACCAAACCGGGGCATATTCGGCGGCTGGAGTCGTGCCTTTCCGCATGGGCAATGCCCATCCGTCGCTGTTTCCGTACGAGGCAATGCCTACCAATGACAAAGACCTCATCATCGCCGCGGGCAATGACAAGCAGTTTCGTTCACTCTGTGAGGTGCTCGGCATCGAACATCTCGCCGACGACCCCCGTTTTGCGATCAATGCCGACCGCACGAAGAATCGCGAAGAACTCCGACCGCATCTGCTGGAGAAACTTCGTCAATGGAATGCCGACGACCTCTTCGTTGCCCTGAACAAAGTAGGTGTGCCCTGTGGACCGATCAATTCCATCGGTGATGGAGTGGAGCTGGCCGAGAAACTCGGTTTGCAACCGCGGGTGAGCGTGGGGGAGGGTGACCGCGCCGTGAATCTGATCCGCAATCCGATCGATTTCAGCGACGCCACCCTTCGATACGACTTGCCACCACCAACTCTCGGCGAGCACTCCGATGAAATCCGGGAGTGGCTCTCCAAGCCCGCAGATCCCGCAACTGCCTAGTGTCGACCACACAGTGAAAGGCTGATCATGACCAAGCAGACCTACCGAACCGGACTCGGCACCTCCAACGCCGACAGCATCACCTTGTTGGGTCATGATCTTGCGAGCGAACTACTCGGCAAGACATCGTTCGGAGAATTGGCGTTCTGGCTCATCACCAAGCGCCGACCAACAAAGTCGGAGTTGGTGATGTTCGAAGCCGTGCTCACCGCATTGGCGGATCACGGGTTCACGCCCACGGCAATTGCGGCGCGTCTCACGTACACCAGCGCTCCCGACTCGCTTCAGGGTGCGTTGGCGGCTGGGCTACTGGGCGGTGGCTCACGCTTTTTGGGGGTCACGGAGGATTGCGCGAACTTCCTCTCGGCGACACTGCACGCACAGCTCGGATTGCCGGCAACTTCTGCGTTGCCGGTGAACGGCGACGGGCTTCCGGTAACTGATGGCGACTGGGATGCACTCGCCACCAAGGTGATGGCTGCACGCAAGGCCGAGGGCAAGTTCGTGCCCGGATTGGGTCATCCGGTGCACAAGGTGCAAGATCCCCGCACCCCGGTGCTCTTTGCCTTGGCTCGCGAGCATGGCACGTACGGCCCGCATTTGGCGCTGTTCGAAGCGTTGGGACGTGTGGCGCCAACGGTGTTGGGCAAGGCGCTGCCGCTCAATGGGGCGGGTGTCTGCGGTGCCGTATTGGCCGATTTGCGCATGCCCATGGGCGTGCTTCGAGGGGTGGCGCTGCTCGCTCGTTGTGCTGGATTGCTCGGCCATTTGGTGGAGGAACAGACCGATCCGATCGGCATTGATGTGTACATGAACGTCGACCGGAACATCGACTACCAGCCGCCATCGCGCTGAAACCCTTGCAGCGCAGGGGTTTGCGCTGATGTCAATTGTGTGACAATCATCACCTAGAGATTGTGCGGTCGTTACTGTCGGTGCTGAGGCGTCAATCGACGTTTCGTCAACTCACACATAGGGGTAACACCACATGGCATCACTAGCACCTAGCGCCTCACAGCGCTGGCACAACTGGGTTGCAGCACATCCGGTCGGCGGTCTCGCCGTCATAGGTGTGATTGCCACCCAACTCGGGACGTACTTCGGTTACGTCTTCCCAGCGGTCGGACTTCCGACCCTCCCTTGGCCGATGTACAACGGCGCATTGGCGCTGGGCATCAATGGTCCAAGCTGGGGCAGCTACTTCAACGCAGATTTCACCATTGCTGGCACCAATGCCGGCTGGTTGTTCTTCTCCGGTCAAGCGCTGCACTTCGTCAACGGAATCGTGTTCGCGATGCTGTTCGGCATCTTCGCGCACCATGCAATTCCGGTGAAGGGGCACGTGGCAAAGGGATTGGTCTATGGCGTGGTCATGACGATCATCAGCGCCGGTCTCCTGGTGCCGTACGCCTACGTCGCAGAACAGGGCTACGGACTGTTCCTCTTCGATGGCCCGGACGGATGGAAGCTCCCAGCGGGCATCCTCATCTGGCACCTCATCTACGGTTTGTTCATCGGCTTGCTCTACCAGCCAAAGGACAACGCCTAATCGGTTCCATGCGGGTCGTCTGACCCGTTGAATTCAACGCGAACTTCGGTTCGCACGATGAACCCCGGCTCACTTCGGTGGGTCGGGGTTCTTCTTTCGCTCTTTAGCGGAAGAGTCGTCGGCCAGCGATTTCGCAACCTTGTGCGAGCGATGCCAGCTTGGCGAACACCACGTCCGGGTCGATGTTCTTGATGCCGACGTGCACCGAGAAGCCGCAATCGACACCCGCCATCAACCGCTCGGCATCGACGACTTCGCCCCATTGAACGAGCCGTTGTGCAATCAGCTCGGGATGTTCGATGTAGTTCGATTGGGGTTCGATAACCCCCGGGCAGATGGACTTGTTCTTGGGTACGCCAACTTCCTTCAAGACGTGCCACTCGTGAGCGTGGCGCGGGTTTGCTCCCTCGAAGAGCACCGTTGGTGGCTTGGCCTTCCACACGATGTCGATGATGTCGGTAATCGGCACATCATGGTTGTGCGGGCCGGGGTAGTTGCCCCAGCACAGGTGCATGCGGAGTTGGCTTTCAGGAATGTTGCGCACTGCATGATTGAGCGCTTCGACGTTGAGCGTGATGGTCTTGCGGAACTCCTCGAGGGAGAGCGCGGCATAGGCGGAATGCCGACCCATTGCCAAGTCCGGACAGTCCAATTGCACCGTCGCGCCAGCAGCCGCAATCGCTTCGTACTCATGGCGCATAGCTTCGGCGATTGCAAAAACATATTCTTCTTGGGTCTTGTAGTACTGATTCGCAAAGAAGATGGAGATCACGCCGGGCGAGGCGGCGCTGGTGAAGATGTGCTCGTGACCGTACCGCGTGGCTGCTGCCGACAACCATTCCATGTCCCGAACTGCGGATCGTTTGTCGATCACTTCGATTGGCCCGGTGCATGCGGGCGCATTGCGCTTTTGGCGACCCGGGTTCTCGTTGACGGCCTCGGCGCTGCGCGGGAAGTCCACGAGGTCTTGGAAGTGATAGTTGCGAACACTCTCGCCATTGAATCCCGAGAGGCGGTCCTTCACGTAGGTGGCATAGGACGGTTTGGTCATTTCACCGTCATTGATGACCGTCACTCCCGCATCAACCTGCTTTTTCACGATTTCGTCGATTGCGGTATGGAAACGCGATTCGAGTTGCGTTTGATCGACGGGGACACCGTCACCAAGTGCCCACATGGTTTTGATGAGGTCGTCCGGAC
>Ga0075458_10000810_pt1 | contig 10213 bp, 8 predicted proteins | sample DEB3_08_DNA_FD_77576 | JGI IMG/M metagenome (GOLD analysis project Ga0075458, IMG submission 77576) | Aqueous microbial communities from the Delaware River and Bay under freshwater to marine salinity gradient to study organic matter... | ecosystem: Environmental > Aquatic > Marine > Coastal ... | reverse complement strand
GCCGACAACCAGGCCTATGACTGGGCGATTGAATTTGACCAAAAGACCGCAGCGTTGCTGAGTGGCGGTCAGGGCCACGCGCTGGCCGACTTTCGTCAGTGGGGCCGCACGGCCGAGCTGGCCCATCCCAGCTGGGAGCATTTCCTGCCTTTGCTGTATGCGACTGGCGCCAGCAACCCGGATGAAAAGCCTGCGTACTTCAACCTGGGCTTTCAGGCGGCAGCCATATCGATGCGCTCAGCGGTCTGGGGCTAGTTGCCCTCCGGTAGCAAACACGGTTTACTTTGACTCAAATCAAGAAATTTTCAGCGTTCGTTTCGTGCAGGCAAGTACACCTTAACTAATATGCCTGGATGGCCTTTCGCTTACGAACCTGGATGTTGCTTGCCGCAGCGATCATACTGATTCCCATGGTGGCCATCCTGGTGCAAGGCTACCGCTATGTTGAGCAGTCTGAACGTAACAGGGTCGAGGCTGTGCTACGGGCTAAGTCAGTTGAATTGCGAGCCAACATTGAGCGTCGCTTGGCGATAGCGGTCCAGGCTTTGGAGGTGCTTGCCCTATCGGATGAGGCGCAAAAGCAGAACTGGTTTGGCTTGCATGCATTGGCCAAGAGTATGGCGGAGGACAACCCCGCTTTCCAGGCCGTGTCATTGGTTGACGCACAAAATAGGCTGGTTTTCGTGTCATCGACTGCGTTTGGGCCGCCCGGCTTCAACACCAGCTTCGTGGACCTTGTGAACAAGGTCCTGACGACGGGAAAAGCCAATGTGTCTGGCCCGTTCAAAGTGCCGCTGTCAGACCACTACCTGATCGCGGTATCGGTTCCTGTGAAGCATGAAAGCCAGATTAAGTTTGTGCTGCGCATGATTTTGCGTGTCGTGACCTTGCATGAATTGCTGAGCGCAGAACATTTTCCCAAAGACTGGGTGGCGACCCTGGTCGATTCTAAAGGGACCGTGATCAGTCGATCCAATAACGTAGAAGCGTTTATTGGCAAGTCAGCGCCTCAGGCCTTGCTCAGCGCGATAGCAACCCAAGATGGCCACCAGTACCTGTACCGTGGCCGGACCGCAGACGGAACGCCCACCACTGCTTTTTTGCAGCCTGTTTTTGATCGCGATTGGTGGCTTAATGTGGCGGTGCCAGAAACCGTGCTGGAGGCGCTTTTCCGTCCTTTGATGCTGAAAACGGGCGCCTTGATTTTGATGTTGATTCTCTTGTCCGTGGCGGTGAACCTGGGAATCACCCAATTTCTCTATTTGCAAACCAATGCGCTGGAGCAGGTGGTCGCTGCGGGCAAAAAACTACTCGACTTGCCTCGGCCCTTGCGTGTCACTGAGCTGGCTGAAGTGGATCGACGCTTTCGCGCTGTGAGCGCGAGCGAACAGACTGCCCAATCTGCGCTTGTTACGGTGACATTGGAGAATGAGGAAATCTCTAACCTCTATAACTTCGCGCCGTGTGGCTACCACTCCTTAGATGCCAAGGGAATGGTGGTGCACATCAACCAAACAGAATTGAACTGGTTGGGTCGTCAGCGGGATGAGGTGCTGGGCAAATCCTTCACGGAACTGATCACCGCTGCCAGCCGGGAGGCCTTCAAAGCCAACTACCCCAGGTTTCTTGCCGATGGTCACATTGAGAACCTGGAATACGACATGGTTCGCGCCGATGGATCGGTTTTTCCGGTCGCCATCAATGCCGTCTTGGTCCGCGACGCGTCGGGTCAGCCAATAATGAGCCGTAGCACCATGATTGACATCACTGAGCGCAAAGAGTTTGAACGACGCTTGCAGGCGCTGTCCAACACAGACCCTTTGACCGGGCTAGCCAACCGGCGACACTTTTATGAGTTGCTAAATGCAGAGCTGGAGCGCAGCAAGCGGCATGGTGCGACCTTCAGCTTGGCCATGTTAGATATCGACCATTTCAAGCGCATCAACGATCGTTTCGGCCACGCGATGGGTGATCAGGTCTTGAAAACCCTGGCCGAGGCGTGCCGAACAGAGTTGCGACAACTCGACGTCATGGCCCGTTTCGGTGGCGAGGAATTTGTCATCTTCATGCCTCATACCCAGTTGGATCCGGCGGTTGCCGTTTGTGAGCGGCTGCGCGAGGCCCTGCAGGCTCTGTCTATTGACGCAGACAAGGGCCAAGCGCTGCGTTTCACGGTCTCCATTGGCGTGGCTGAGCAAGTTCTCGGCGAAACTGATATCGACGCCATCTTGATGCGCGCCGACGGTGCTCTGTACGAAGCCAAACGTCTTGGCCGCAACCAGGTGCGCATGGGTTAAGAGCTTAGGTCAGTCTAGTCCATGGCAACCGGTGAGCTCAATTCAGAGCCTGACCACAGCGCAAGGCCGAGCACACAGCACACAAGGTGCTTGGCGTAAATCCCCAGGCCAGGGCCAGGGATCGTCGTCCGGCACCAAACCCCGGCAACCCGTGCTTACATCACCTTGGCAATGGCCTGGCAGACGTGGTCGATGTTCTTGCTGTTGAGCGCTGCCACACACATGCGGCCGGTATCTGTGCCGTAGACACCGAACTCATTGCGCAAGCGCACCATCTGGTCTTTGGACAAGCCCGAGTAGGAGAACATGCCGATCTGCTCGGTGATGAAACTCATGTCCTGCTTGACGCCTGCCGCTTTGAGGCCTTCCACCAGCTTGCTGCGCATGAGCTTGATACGTTGGCGCATTTCGCCCAGCTCCTTTTCCCACAGGCTGCGCAGCTCAGGGTTGTTCAGCACAGCAGCCACCACCGCACCGCCGTGGGTGGGTGGGTTGCTGTAGTTGGTGCGGATCACAATCTTGAGCTGCGACAGCACGCGGTCGGCCTCGGCCTTGTTGGCGCACAGTACGCTCAGGCCACCCACCCGCTCGCCGTATAGGCTGAAGCTCTTGGAAAAACTGGTGGAGACAAAGAAGTCCATGCCCGAGGCGACAAACTTGCCGATCACCGCGCCGTCCTCGGCGATGCCGTGGCCAAAGCCCTGATAAGCCATGTCCAGAAACGCCACCAGCCCCTGGCTCTTGATGGCGGCAATCACCTGGTCCCACTGGGCGGCATTGATGTCGTAGCCGGTGGGGTTGTGGCAGCAGGCGTGCAGCAGGATCACCGTGCCGGCTGGGGCGGCCTGGATGTCTTGCAGCATGCCGGCAAAGTCAATGCCCCGCTTGGTGGCGTCGTAATAGCGGTAGCTTTCCACCTCAAAGCCGGCATTGGTGAATAGGGCGCGGTGGTTTTCCCAGCTGGGATCAGAAATCATCACCTTGGCTTTGGGGTTGAGCCTTCGGATGAAGTCAGCGCCAATCTTCAGGCCCCCGGTGCCGCCCAGGGTCTGTACCGTGGCGACCCGGCCGCTTTTCACGGGTTCGCTGTCGGCGCCAAACACCAGGCCTTTTACTGCAGCGTCATAGGCTGCAATGCCATCGATCGGCAGGTAGCCGCGGGCCGTGGGCTTGTCCATCATGGCCTTCTCGGCGGCCTGCACGCACTGCAGCAGGGGCAGCTTGCCGTTGTCGTCGAAATAGACGCCCACGCCCAGGTTGACTTTGTTGGGGTTGGCGTCAGCAGCAAATTGCTCGTTCAGACCCAGAATAGGGTCGCGCGGTGCCATCTCGACGGCAGAGAACATGGACATGAAAGTTCCTTAGAGAAGTTGGATTGTTACCAGCAGACCAAGTCGGCCGCGCAGCGCGGCCAAATGGCGTATTCTTGACGGTTGCCCCGATTTTACCGGCCCCAGAAATCAGTTTTTCATGCAAGACCTATCAGCTCTCCCGCAGCAAGACACACAGGCAATGTTGCCGGGACAATTTGTCAGCTATCCCGGTTCGCCCTTCGAGTTGTACCAGCCCTATCCGCCGGCCGGCGATCAGCCCGAAGCGATCGTACAGTTGGTGCAGGGCGTGCAGGATGGTGAGGTGTTTCAGACCCTGCTGGGCGTGACCGGTTCAGGCAAGACCTTCACCATGGCCAATGTGATCGCCCGTCTGGGGCGGCCGGCCATTGTCTTTGCGCCCAACAAGACCCTGGCGGCCCAGCTCTACAGCGAGTTTCGCGAGTTCTTTCCCAAAAACGCGGTGGAGTATTTCGTCAGCTATTACGACTACTACCAGCCCGAGGCCTATGTGCCGCAGCGCGACCTATTTATCGAGAAGGATTCGGCGATCAACGAGCATATCGAGCAGATGCGTCTGTCCTGCACCAAGAGCCTGCTCGAGCGGCGCGATGTGGTGATCGTGGCCACCGTCTCGGCGATTTACGGCATTGGTGACCCCAGCAGCTACCACCGCATGGTGATGACCCTGCGCACTGGCGACCGCATCAACCAGCGTGATGTGATTGCCCAGCTGGTGCGCATGCAGTATGAGCGCAACGAGCTTGACTTCTCGCGCGGCAAGTTTCGGGTGCGGGGCGACACCATCGATGTGTTTCCGGCCGAGCACAGTGAAATGGCGCTGCGCATTGAATTGTTCGACGATGAGGTGGACAGCCTGCAGCTGTTTGATCCGCTCACCGGCCGGGTGCGGCAGAAAATCCCCCGCTTTACGGTCTACCCCAGCAGCCACTATGTGACTCCGCGCGAACAGGTGTTGAAGGCGGTGGAGGGCATCAAGGCTGAGCTGGTGCAGCGCTCGGCCGAGCTGGTGGCCATGGGCAAGCTGGTCGAGGCGCAACGGCTGGAACAGCGCACCCGCTTCGACCTGGAAATGCTGACCGAGGTTGGGCACTGCAAGGGCATCGAAAACTACTCGCGCCATTTGAGTGGCAGTGCGCCGGGCGAGCCGCCGCCCACCCTGACCGATTACCTGCCGCGCGATGCCCTGATGTTTCTTGACGAAAGCCATGTGCTGATTGGCCAGCTCGGAGGCATGTACAACGGCGACCGCGCCCGCAAGACCACGCTGGTGGAGTACGGCTTTCGCCTGCCCAGCGCGCTGGACAACCGGCCGCTCAAATTTGAGGAATTCCAGACCAAGATGCGGCAGGTGGTGTTTGTCTCGGCCACCCCAGGCGATTGGGAAAAGCAGCATGCTGGCGCGGTGGTGGAGCAACTGGTACGCCCCACCGGTCTGATCGATCCTGCGGTGGAGGTCCGCCCAGCCACCCACCAGGTGGACGATGTGCTGCAGGAGATCCGCCTGCGGGTGCAGCGCCATGAGCGGGTGCTGATCACCACGCTGACCAAGCGCATGGCCGAGCAATTGACCGATTACCTAAGCGACAACGGGGTCAAGGTGCGCTACCTGCACAGCGATGTCGATACGGTGGAGCGGGTGGAAATTCTGCGCGACTTGCGCCTGGGCAGCTTTGATGTGCTGGTGGGCATCAATCTGCTGCGTGAGGGTCTGGACATTCCCGAGGTGTCGCTGGTAGCCATTCTGGACGCCGACAAGGAAGGCTTTCTGCGCTCGGAGCGCTCGCTGATCCAGACCATCGGCCGCGCCGCCCGCAACCTCAACGGCATGGCCATCCTGTATGCCGATCGGGTGACGGATTCAATGGCCCGTGCCCTGGGCGAAACCGAGCGCCGCCGCGAGCGCCAGCAGGCCTTTAACCAGGCCCATGGCATCACCCCGCGCGCCATCGTCAAGCAGGTACGTGACCTGATCGACGGGGTCTACAGCGAGAAGGCCGGGCGCGAAGCTGAACGGCTGGAGCGCGAGATCCGGGAGCAGGCGAGGGTGGAAGAAATGAGCGAAAAAGACATTGCCCGCGAGATCAAGCGGCTGGAAAAGCAGATGCTCGAACATGCCCGCAACCTGGAGTTCGAGCAGGCCGCCCAGGCCCGCGACCAGTTGCATCTGCTGAAGCAGCGCGCTTTTGGCGCCCCGGGTGCTGACGCCCCTGCGCGGTCTGCTGGCTGATACCCCCACCCCTCTTGGGCTTATCCCGATTAAATCCGTAGGTTTTTGGTATACTTGAGCCGATTACTCGGATAAGGAGTCTGACATGCGCCTCACCACCAAAGGCCGCTTTGCGGTCACAGCCATGATTGACCTGGCCCTGCGCCAGGGCAGTGGTCCGGTGGCGCTGGCTGCGATCAGCCAGCGCCAGCAGATTTCCCTGTCCTATCTGGAGCAGTTGTTTGGCAAGTTGCGCCGCCATGATCTGGTTGAGTCCACCCGTGGACCCGGCGGGGGCTATTCCCTGGCCCGCCAGCCCGGCGACATTTCTGTGGCTGAAATCATTCTCTCGGTCGATGAGCCGCTGGATGCGACCCAGTGCGGGGGCAAGGAAAACTGCATGGGCGAGGCCGGCCGCTGCATGACGCATGACCTGTGGAGCAGTTTCAACCAGCACATGGTGGATTTTCTGGGGTCCATTACCCTGAAAAAGCTGGCCGACGATCAGCTTGCCAAGGGCGTGCAGATTACAGACAACCCTAGCGCCCGGCGCGCCATTCTGGCTGCTCCAGTGCTTCAACCGGTGCGCGTCAATGCACCCAATTCGGTGTTTGCCCTAGGAGACACCCTGGCCAAGTGAAAGCGCTGACTTGCCTGCCGGGCCAACAGCCTGAGCGCAGACGCCTCTGACCTTAGCGATGACTTTTTAGACTTTGTGAGCTGCCAATGGACTTAACCCCTCATTTCCCGATTTACATGGACTACGGTGCCACCACGCCCTGTGACCCCCGCGTGGTCGATGCCATGATCCCCTGGTTGCGTGAGCATTACGGCAACCCGGCCTCACGCAGTCATGCCTGGGGCTGGGAGGCCGAAGAGGCGGTGGAAACAGCCCGCCAGCAAGTGGCTGATTTGATCGGTGCTGACCCGCGTGAGATTGTCTGGACCTCCGGGGCCACCGAATCCAACAACCTGGCCATTAAGGGGGCCGCCCACTTCTACCAGACCAAGGGCAAGCACTTGATCACTGTCAAGACCGAGCACAAGGCAGTTCTTGATCCATGTCGAGAACTCGAGCGTCAGGGCTTTGACGTGACCTATATGGAGGTCCAGGAAGACGGCTTGCTTGATCTGGAACACCTCAAGGCGGCCATCCGACCCGACACCATCTTGATGAGTGTCATGTTTGTCAATAACGAGATTGGCGTCATTCAGGACATTCCTGCCATTGGTCGCATGTGCCGCGAAAAGGGCGTGCTGCTGCATGTGGACGCGGCCCAGGCCACCGGCAAGATCGAGATTGACCTCAAGACCCTGCCGGTTGACCTGATGAGCCTGGCTTCCCACAAGACTTATGGCCCCAAGGGCATTGGCGCCCTGTATGTGCGGCGCAAGCCACGCGTACGGCTGGAGGCCCAGATGCACGGGGGAGGTCATGAGCGTGGCATGCGTTCGGGCACCTTGCCGACTCACCAGTGCGTGGGCATGGGCGAAGCCTTTCGCATCGCCAGGCTGGAAATGGCACAGGACTATGCCAAAGCCAAGGCGCTGCACCAGCGCCTGCTCGATGGCCTCCAGGGCATTGAGCAGGTCTTTGTCAACGGCAACCTGCAACAGCGCGTGCCGCACAACCTGAACATGAGCTTCAATTTTGTCGAGGGTGAGTCGCTGATGATGGGCATCAAGGGCCTGGCGGTCTCCAGCGGCTCGGCCTGCACCTCGGCCAGCTTGGAGCCCAGTTATGTGCTGCGTGCCCTGGGGCGCAGCGACGAACTGGCGCACAGCAGCCTGCGCATGACGATTGGCCGCTTCACCACCGAGGAGGAGATCGACTACGCCATCTCCACCATCAAGCACAACGTGAGCAAACTGCGCGAATTGAGCCCCCTGTGGGAGATGCATCAGGAAGGCATTGACCTGAGCACCATCCAGTGGGCCGCCCATTGAATAGAAAGAGGTAACAAGACATGGCTTATTCAGAGAAAGTGGTAGACCACTATGAAAACCCCCGCAATGTCGGGTCCTTTGACAAGGGTGACGAGAGCGTAGGCACCGGCATGGTGGGCGCGCCCGCTTGCGGGGATGTGATGAAGCTGCAGATCAAGGTCAATCCGGCCACCGGGGTGATCGAGGATGCGCGTTTCAAGACCTACGGCTGTGGCTCGGCCATTGCCTCGAGCTCGCTGGTGACCGAATGGGTCAAGGGCAAGACCCTGGATGAGGCCGCCCAGCTCAAGAACAGCCAGATCGCCGATGAGCTGGCCCTGCCTCCGGTCAAGATCCATTGTTCGATCCTGGCTGAGGACGCCATCAAGGCCGCGGTGGATGACTACCGTAAAAAGCATAGCAACTAAGCCCTAAAACAGCCGGGCATCCCTTGAGTTCAAGTACACAGTGAAGGCATCTGCAAGCAAATGGCAGTAACCATGACAGAAGCGGCGGCTCGCCATGTGGCGCGCTACCTGACCAAGCGGGGCAAGGGAGTAGGGGTGCGCCTGGGCGTCAAGACCACCGGATGCTCGGGCTTGGCCTACAAGCTGGAGTATGTCGATCAGGTCGAACCGGAGGACATCGTCTTTGAAGAGGGTGGTATCAAGGTGCTGGTCGATCCCAAGAGCCTGGCCTATATCGATGGTACCGAGCTTGACTATGTGCGCGAGGGCCTGAACGAAGGCTTCAAGTTTCACAACCCCAATGAGCGTGATCGCTGCGGCTGCGGCGAATCATTCCGCGTCTAATGTCCCGGCGCCTGTGGCTGGCCAGAGCCTGGCCGTGTCTTGTCTCCTGAACTCGCCTGATCCAAGTGACCTCGCTTCAATCCAACGACTTCGAACTGTTTGATCTGCCTGAGCAGTTTGCACAGGAGCGCTCGGTCATCGATGCACGCTGGAAAGAGTTGCAGCGGCAAACCCACCCCGACAAGTTCACTACGGAGGGCGCGGCTGCCCAGCGGGTGGCCATGCAGTGGTCGGTGCGGGTCAACGAGGCCTACCAGCGCCTGAAAGATCCGCTGCGGCGTGCGGCCTACCTGTGCGAACTGCGCGGTGCGCCGATCCAAGCTGAGAACAACACGGCCATGCCAACCTCTTTTCTGATGCAGCAAATGCAGTGGCGTGAAGCGCTGGAAGAAGCCGCCGATCTGGCTGACCTGGACGCCTTGCAGGCCGAGGTGACGCTGGCGCGCCGTGGCCTGATTCAGGCCTGCGAGCAACTGCTGGATCAGGCCGGGGATGTGGGCGCTGCTGCCCAGCAAGTGCGCGCGCTGATGTTCATCGAGCGCTTTGCCGCTGATATCGAAAAACGCTACGACCAGTTGGAGAACGCATCACAAGGACATTGAGCCGAGCTGGCACCCCGTTGCTGCAAGACGGTTTTGCCAGTCATTGATGACAAGCACCATGGCGTTACTTCAGATTTCCGAACCCGGGCAATCCCCAGATCCACACCAGCGGCGCATTGCGGTGGGCATTGATCTGGGCACCACCCACTCGTTGGTGGCTTCGGTCCGCCATGGCGTGCCCGAGTGCCTGCCCGATGACCAGGGTCGGGTAATCCTGCCCTCGGTGGTTCGCTATCTGAGTGACGGCGGTCGCCAGATTGGCCATGAGGCGCTGGCCGCAGTGGCACAAGACCCGCACAACACCATCGTGTCGGTCAAGCGCTTCATGGGGCGGGGCGTAAAAGACCTGGTCGGTGCTGACAAGTTACCCTACCAGCTGATTGACCATCCGGGCATGCTGGGCCTGCAGACCGCGCATGGCGAAAAATCACCGGTCGAGGTCAGCGCTGAAATCCTGGCCACCTTGCGCTACCGTGCCGAAGATACCTTCAACGACGATCTCTACGGCGCGGTGATCACGGTGCCCGCCTATTTTGACGATGCCCAGCGCCAGGCGACCAAAGACGCTGCGCAACTGGCAGGTCTGAATGTGCTGCGCCTGATCAACGAGCCGACGGCCGCTGCCATTGCCTACGGTCTGGACAATGCCGCTGAAGGGGTGTACGCGGTGTATGACCTGGGTGGCGGCACGTTTGACATTTCCATCTTGCGCTTGGCCCGGGGCGTGTTCGAGGTGATCGCCACCGGCGGCGACTCGGCCCTGGGCGGTGACGACTATGACTTGGCTCTGGTGAACTGGGCCTTGCAGCAGGTGGGTCAGCCCGACATCAGTGCCGCCGACAAGGCCCAGCTCAAGGTGGCTGCCCGCCAGTGCAAGGAGGCCTTGACTGATGCGACTTCGGTCCTGTTTTCCGCGCGCCTGAGTTCTGGTCAGCAGATTGAGTTGCCTGTGAGCCGGGACGAGTTCGAGCAATTAAGTGACAGCCTGAGTGCACGCACCTTGAGCGCAGTGCGC
>Ga0075458_10000805_pt1 | contig 10245 bp, 13 predicted proteins | sample DEB3_08_DNA_FD_77576 | JGI IMG/M metagenome (GOLD analysis project Ga0075458, IMG submission 77576) | Aqueous microbial communities from the Delaware River and Bay under freshwater to marine salinity gradient to study organic matter... | ecosystem: Environmental > Aquatic > Marine > Coastal ... | reverse complement strand
GATTCAGCGGTCACCTCTCCCTGCGCTCCATCCTCTAAGCGAGGTTGCAAGGTCACGCTTGTTCCGCCGCGTAGATCTAAACCGAGGTTTATATTGGTGGCACCTATGGCACCGGCAACTCCAAATAGCACCGCGGTCAAAAGAACAGTTACTGTAATTGCGCGGACTGGACGGGCCTTTTTTACATCCCCTGAGTTACGTTGATTGTTTGCGTAAGACATGAGGCGAGAGTCTAGGCCCGCTCTGCCTTAACTGTCGAAAAGCCCAGGGTTTTGAGGTGGCGGTGTCTTTCCAAGATGATGCCAGGCCGCCGGAGTCGCGGCTCTGCCTCGTGGAGAGCGAACCATAAAACCTGATCTAACCAAGAAAGGCTCGGCTACTGACTCCACCGTCTCCCGCTCCTCACCAACAGCCATCGCCAAAGTATTTAAGCCAACAGGTCCACCATTGAACTGTTCGACTAGGGCACGCAAAATCGCTTTATCCAATCTATCCAGGCCAATTTCGTCGACTTCATACATCGATAGGGCGGATTTCGTAACTGATAAATCCACCTTTCCATCCTCATGAACCTGGGCATAATCGCGAACCCGCCTTAGCAATCTATTGGCGATACGCGGAGTTCCCCGAGATCTCTTTCCTAATTCAGTGATTGCCTTCTCATCAATCTCCACCTCTAACAACTGCGCGCTGCGCTGGATAATCTTTGAAATATCAGAATCATCGTAAAAATCTAAGTGCGCAGTAAAACCGAAACGATCACGCAAGGGTGCGGGCAAGAGTCCCGCTCTAGTTGTGGCACCAACTAAAGTGAAATGTGGTAACCCCAGAGGAATCGCAGTTGCACCAGGACCTTTTCCAACTACAACATCAACTCGAAAATCCTCCATCGCCATATAAAGCATCTCTTCGGCGGGGCGGGCCATACGATGAATCTCATCAAGAAACAAAATTTCGCCTTCGACCAACGAAGAAAGTATCGATGCCAAGTCGCCCGCGTGTGTAATTGCTGGGCCGCTCGTAACACGAATCGGTGCCTTCATTTCGCTAGCAACAATCATTGCCAAGGTGGTTTTTCCTAATCCAGGTGGACCCGATAACAGGATGTGATCAGATGGGGCGCCTCTTTCTCGCGCTGCTCGCAAAAGTAGATCGACCTGATCTTTAACTCTTTGCTGTCCAACAAACTCATTAAGTGTGTGCGGCCGGAGTGCTTGCTCCGCCGTAATCTCCTCAGAAGATAATGAGGAGTTCATTATTTCCTCACTCATTTACTTCTACCTGATTGCGCCAGTGCCAACTTCAAAATCTCCGGTAAATCTTTCTCGCTGGGCGAATGACCCAACCCCTGCAGCGCATTCTCCAAAGCCAACTCTGCTTCTTTGTTTGAGTACCCCAAACCGGTCAAGGCACCGATGATTTGACTTCGCCAACTTCCAGAGAGAGATATTTTGTTTTTTATAACACCAGAATACTTATCCTTCAACTCTAGAAGTATTCGCGAAGCTACCTTCTTGCCAATCCCTGGAACCCGCTCCAAAGCCGCGTTATCTTGTGCTGAGATTACATCACGCAAATCGCCAGGTTGGTAGACCGCCAATAATGCATTTGCCACCTTTGGACCGATTCCCGTTACAGACCTAAGCTCCTCAAAAAGAGATTTACCGTCCAGGCTTTCAAATCCAAACAAACTCCAAGAATCCTCCCTCACTACAAGTGAGGTGAACAGTGAAATGGTTTGGCCCAATTTTACTGAGGCGGCAAAATCTGGCGTAACAATTACCTGATATCCAATTCCAGAGACATCAACAGTGATCATATTTAGTCGCACATCCAGTACCGTGCCCTTGATTTGCGCAATCATTTAATCCTCTTCAAACTCTTTAATCGCTGTCTCTCTTTGGCTACTGCGTTGGTAATTCTTTTTCCGCTTTCGCCACGCCAATGATGGCAGATAGCAAGAGCTAAGGCATCAGTGGTGTCCACCGGTTTTGGAACTTCAGCCAGGCCGAGAATTTTCGTAACCATCAGAGCGACCTGCTTCTTATCAGCTCTTCCCGAGCCTGAAACTGCGGCCTTAACCTCACTTGGAGTATGTAGCGCAACTGGTAATCCAGATTTAGCGGCCAACAGTAAAGCAACGCCAGCAGCTTGTCCGGTAGCCATCGCAGTTCGTACATTCAATTGAGAGAAGACCCTCTCGACGGCGATTACATCAGGTCTATATTTGCTAATCCATTCCTCTAACTCATCATTAAGTTGAAGTAGCCGAAGTTCTAGAGCGGAATCGACATTGGTTCTAATCACACCACAATCCACCATGGTTAGAGTTTTGTGGCCTTTGGACTCAACTATTCCAATACCACAGCGGGTCAAGCCTGGATCTACCCCTAAAACTCGCACAGGAGAAGCCTATTCTCGCGTTAGAAGCAATTAAGAAAGGCTCGCCATTACCTCCTCAGAAACATCAAAGTTTCCGTAGACGTTTTGTACATCATCACACTCTTCAATGGCGTCAATTAATTCAAAGACCGCCTTTGCGTTTTCGGCATCTAAGGGAATTGACATTGAAGGCAGAAAGGAAACATCAGCTGATTCATAATCAATTCCTGCGCCTTGCAATGCCGTTCTAACCGCAACCATATCGGATGCAGAAGAAATAATCTCAAAGTTTTCGCCCAAATCATTGACCTCTTCAGCACCTGCTTCCAGAACAGATTCCAATATTTGATCCTCGCTAAAAACTTGAGCACCCTGATTCTTCTTAACGATTACTACGCCTTTGCGATTAAAGAGATAGGAAACTGAACCAGGATCAGCCATATTTCCACCATTGCGGGTTATCGCAACTCGCACTTCAGAGGCTGCTCTATTTCTATTATCAGAAAGACATTCAACCAGGATCGCTACGCCACCTGGTCCATAGCCTTCATACATAATGGTTTCCCAGTTAGCGGAAGATTCATCCTGGCCAGAGGCGCGTTTCAATGCTCTTTCAATGTTGTCGCTTGGAACCGAATTCTTTTTAGCTTTTTGTATTGCGTCATAAAGAGTTGGGTTGCCATCTGGGTCAGCGCCCCCATTTCGCGCTGAAACTTCAATTGCTTTAATGTATTTTGCAAATGCTCGTGAACGCTTTGAATCAATCAAAGCCTTCTTGCGCTTGATGGTTGCCCACTTGGAATGGCCCGACATTATTTAACACCAACCTTTAATAATTCCTTACACACCACATCAATGAAGTAGCGATGTACTCGATTATCGCCGGTTAACTCTGGATGAAAGGAGGTAGCAAAAAGATGATTTTGTCGCACCGCTACTGGATGGCCATCTACCTCAGCCAATACCTCAACACCCTCTCCAACAGATTCAACCCAGGGAGCTCTAATAAATACCGCCCGCACCGATGGCTGCGTGATTCCTTTGAAGTTCAAATCTGTTTCAAAAGAATCCACCTGGCGGCCGAATGCATTTCGACGAACCACCACATCAAGGCCACCAAAACTCTCCTGACCTTCAATCGCATCCAGAATCTGGTTTGCAATCAAAATCATTCCAGCGCAGGAACCGTAAACCGGCATACCTTGATTTATGCGGGAGGAAATAACATCGAAAACTGAGAATGCGCGAGCTAATTTGGAGATAGTGGTGGATTCTCCACCCGGAATTACTAGCGCATCAATTCCATTAATTTCATGAGCGGTGCGAACCGCAAATGCATCCACACCGCAATCTCCAAGAGAGCGAATGTGTTCTCGAACATCGCCTTGGAGTGCTAAGACTCCAACCTTCACCTTCTCTACCAGCCTCGCTCCGCTAGACGATGTGGAACTGGAATATCGGCAACATTAATTCCAACCATGGCTTCGCCCAATCCTCGTGATTGTTCAGCTACAACCTTAGGATCATCATAGAAAGTTACCGCCTTAACAATCGCCGCAGCGCGCTTGGCGGGATCTCCTGATTTAAAGATTCCTGATCCAACGAAAACGCCATCTGCACCAAGTTGCATCATCATCGCCGCATCAGCAGGAGTTGCAATTCCACCAGCAGTGAAAAGAACAACTGGTAGTTTTCCAGTTTGTGCAATTTCACGGACTAACTCATAAGGAGCCTGTAGCTCTTTAGCTGCAACATACAGCTCATCTTCACGCATAGAAGTTAAACGACGAATTTCATCGGAAATCGATCGCATATGAGTTGTTGCATTTGAAACATCACCTGTACCCGCTTCCCCCTTAGAGCGAATCATCGCTGCGCCCTCATTTATACGTCGGAGCGCCTCACCCAAATTAGTTGCGCCACATACAAACGGCACTGTGAAGTTCCATTTATCAATGTGATGCGTGTAGTCCGCTGGCGTAAGAACCTCTGATTCATCGATGTAATCAACGCCGATCGCTTGCAGGATCTGTGCTTCAACAAAATGTCCAATTCGAGCTTTGGCCATAACTGGAATGGAGACGCTCTTCTGAATCTCCGCGATCATGTCTGGATCAGACATTCTTGCAACTCCGCCTTGGGCACGGATATCAGCTGGGACTCGTTCGAGTGCCATAACCGCTACAGCACCGGAGTCTTCGGCAATCTTGGCCTGCTCAGCGTTAACGACATCCATGATGACGCCACCCTTGAGCATCTCCGCCATGCCTCGTTTGACTCGAGAGGTACCTATTGTGTGCTGATTCTTATCGGTCGTGGACATGCGCGGATTCTACTTTGAATCGATAGAACTGCGAATTTAGGGGTTATTTCCTGCAGTGGGGCGCTTAGAAGCTTGATAGGTGAACTCGGGCTCTTGATCGGTGAGGAAGAACCACACCTGGCCATCTGCAAATTTTGCCTCTGTTCCATCTAAGAGGGTCCATTTGGTTTGTGAGCTCGCAGTTTCGCGAGACCAAAGCGCCTTGATTACTCGACCATCACGAAGGAGAAATGCCTCCCCCTGTCCTACAACATGATTCTTTGGAGTGATTCCGCCGAATTTGTCCCCATATTCCGACGGAGTTATTTCTATCTTCTGGATGACCATCATATTTGAACCTAATGCAACACCTGTTGAGGAAAAGTTTTCTTTCCCATTGTGTTTAAGCAGAAAAAGCTTCTCACCTTTACTCCAATAGGCCTGGTATTGAGCGTTGGGCCAATTAATCTCTACCGACTCAATTCTTTTACCCTTATCTGATCTCTCGCCATGACTCCAACCCACACTTTGAGCTACGGCCAAGCTCTCCGATTTTTCCAAAAGCAAATTGGGTTTAACCATCATCGCGTAAGGAGGTGTACGAGAAGGATCATTAAAATAGATGGTCGGCGGATTTCGTTCCGCACTTAAATTAACCAGATTAGATTGTGCAATGACGGGGCGTAACTTGCTCTGTGCGCCACTGTAGAGAAAACCCACTCTGCCGAACTGAGCCAAAATCTCAAGGTCGCTAATTCTTGCAGAGCGTACGGGACCGATGACTTCGGGATAGTTGGAGGAATAAATCCCCATCAGCCGAGTTAAACCTGCTTCCACTTGAGTTACAAAAACAATGTCGGCAAACTCCACACCTTGTTGGGGATGTGCAGCATTTGTATCATCAATTTTTACCGCGATTATCTCTCCATTGGATCCGGGAAGGTTGGTATATACATTTCGTTCTACCTCTGGTTCTGGTTCTGACTCATTCACGTTAGGAAGGCTAGAGCAGGCTGAAATCAGCACTGGAATTAAACAAAGCAATAAAACACGTATACCTTTAATATTCATTTAGCGCGTTATCTCCATCAAAGAGTCATCCTCAAAGGCATATTTGACTGGCAAAGGAGCATGTCCTGCCAATCTAAAAATACGGTAAATCAACTTCTCGCGGCGAGCTCGAGCCGCATTGACCGCTTCAATATGCAGCGAAATCGCAATCTTTAGTCGCTCAGTGAGCGTATCTAACTCTTGAAACAACTCTGGATATCTGCGATTCAAATCACTCTCTTCAATTATCAGCAACAAAGCCTGTGTCAGAGAGCTCTCGGCCTCGCTCCTCTCTGAAATCTCCGCCTCTCTTGCTTGATGTGCAGCGGCAGTTATTAACAACCCAGTGGCTGGATCAACCGCTCCTGTGTGAGCGATATCCAGAGCTAATGCAGCCCTGCGTTGCAGTATCGCATCCAAGTTTGCCCAAGAAGTCTCTGCTCTGTGATGCAATCTATCTAATCGATTTGCGCTAAAGGTTAAATACCAAATAATTAACAGGAGGGTTATCGGAAGCCAGATATAAGTGTTGTTCATCAAGTACCTCTATTCATCCTCTCGAGAGAAAATCCGATTCCACAGGCGGGTCTCTGAGCTCAATCCAACCTTCTCCCCTGGTTTCAGAGCATGCAAATAGACATTCATAATCTCATCGCCGACTTGGGACCAATCAAAGCGTCGCGCGTATTCAACTCCGGAGGCTGACATCTCATCTCTTGTCTTCTGATCCTTTAAAAGCGTTATAACTTTACGAGCCAAATCTTCGGAGTTTTCATTTTCGAATAGCTGCCCGTATTTTCCATCTTCTAAAAGATAGCGGAACGCTTGAATATCACTGGCAACGATTGGAACACCGGATGCCAAAGCTTCAGCCAATATTATTCCAAATGACTCTCCGCCGGTATTGGGGGCAACATAAAGATCAAGTGATTTCAGGAAAGAAGCTTTTTCGGCATCATTAATTCTTCCCAAAAACACCAATCTATTTCTCAATGCGGGATTTATTTTCTGCATCGCTTCTAAACCCTCACCAGGACCGGCAATCAAGAGTTTAAAGTTAGAATGAACTCGAGCGATATTCGGTAACGCATCAAGCAGAATATCGAGCCCCTTCCGAGGTTCAGAGAAACGGCCAATAAAGCCGATGTTTAAAGGTCTTTGCCACTCTGGATTAGCGGAGGCCTCCGCGAAGAAAGGGACACTAATGCCATTTGGAATAACAACAGCATCGGTTTCTAAGTGGATTCTCAATGTTTCTCTGGCCACCTCGCTCACTGCAATACGTGCCCTTAATTTTTCTATTACAGGTTCCAATAGCGGAGCGATAGCAAAAGCAACTTTCTGACGCGGAGCTGCAGCATGAAAAGTTCCAACCATAGCTCCTTCAGCAATAGAGCAAGCTAGAAGCGATAGTGATGGAATCGCAGGCTCGTGTAAATGCAACACATCGAAATCTCCTGAGGAGATCCATTGTCTAACCCTCGATGCAGCAACTGGTCCAAAAAGCACTCGTGCAACAGCGCCGTTATAAGGAATTGCAACCGGACGTCCGGCAGTGACTACAAAATCATCGGAGATCTCAGACGCATCGCTGGCCGGTGCTAAAACAGATACCTCATGGCCAAGTTGTCGATAATGTAAAGCTAAATCACGAATATGCGACTGAACTCCACCGGGAACATCCCAGGAATAGGGAGATACAAAACCGATTTTCATGATCTCTCTACAAAACTTTCATCTATGAAGATTCTCTGTTGCATATGCCAAGAGGATAAGTTATTTGAAATATCATATTCAAATTGATTGGCCAGCAATTGCGTAATCCGCTCAATCTCGATTTTCTGCTCTGCTTGATAATCAATAGCAAGTGGTTCTGCGAACTTAAGGTGGATTCCTGAAGTCGTATACGAAACATAAGCGGTTATGAGGTCAGCCTTTGTTTTATAGGCCAGCAAAGCCGGACCTGCCGGCATACGTGCAGTTTTTCCGAAAAAATCGACATTCACTCCCGATCTACTCAAATCTCTATCAGCAACCAAAGCTACTAACTCTCCTTCATTGAGTATGCTTTCAAGCTCTGCAAATACGCCAGCATTCAAATCCAAGACCTGCATTCCCATTGCTTCCCGGTGCGCGAGGAACTTGCGAAACAGGCGCTCAGGCTTTAGGTGCTCCGCAACAGTGTTTACTCTCACTCCACGTGCACAGATGTACGCGCCGGCATGATCCCAATTCCCAGCGTGTGGCAATGCAACAATCAAACCTCGACCCTGCTCTATTGGCCTTAGTAAATACTCTTCATTCTGAGTTGTAACTGTTGTGAATACTCTCTCCTTACTCCAATCAGAAATACGAAAAGTATCGCACCAATATCTCATGGCAGATTTCAATCCCTCTTGCACTAACACCTCAAGCTCTGACGCTGGCAACTCCGGTTTAACAGCGCGATAATTACTGCGAAGTCTGGAAACACGTTTACCGTTTCGCTTATATGCCAAGGTTGCTAGTAGGTTAAAGATTGCGTAGGCCGATTTTTCCGGAACTATACGAACTGCGCGCCATAAGGCGCTATATATAAGGTAAGTCAACCAGGCCATAATTCTTTTCAAGCCTTAGCGACCACAAGAATCCGTTGAATAACGGTTATTGAACTTGCCAAACAGATTACATATAAGGAAAGGCTAAGAGCCCATTCGATTCCCAATCCGAATAAACCTGTTCCTACTAACATCAAAATTAGTCGCTCGGTGCGTTCTGCAATACCAACCGAGCATTCAACTCCCAGACTCTCCGCTTTTGCTCTTATGTAGGGGATTAATGTTCCTGTGACTAAGGCGACTAATGCTGCGTAAGAAATAGCACTCAAGTTCTCATTATGGGCAAACAACAGAATTCCAATAAAGATTGCAGCATCTGAAACCCTGTCCAGTGTCGAATCTATTAATGCACCTAGCTTTGTTGGACCAACTTGAGATTGACGGGCCATAGTTCCATCCAATAAATCACTCAAAACAAAGAAGGTGACCAGAATTGTGCCCAAGAAGAAGTTTCCCTGTGAAAAGAAAAATATGGCACATAATGAACTGCCCAGCGCTCCAATCACAGTCAGAACGTTCGGAGTTAAACCAATTTTCAGCAGCCAGCGAGCCACTGGGGAAATAATTGCCGTTACCGGAGCTCTAAATCGATTCTGAAGCATCGGGCACATCGTAGGCTTTATTAGTGACCACGACCAACACCGAAGCGCAAACGTCGCCAACTACTATGCGATGGCTATTCGCCGGACACAGCAGTGCGAAATCAATTGAAGTGGCAGCTGCGTTTGAACCGGGCTTCCCGGGGAGGATCTTGGGATGTGATTTGAAAGATGACGAGATCAACTATTCCGAGATTTTGAATGGTATTTCCGCTGTCGCTTTGGTTATTAGCGCACAAAGCGGTGTCTCAAAATCGATGATTGATTTTTGGAGTTTTGTTAGTGAACGTCAATACCCAAGGCTGATTATCGTTACAGGACTCGAATTCAGTGAATCGGATTTTGATGACATCGTACTAATTGCCAATCGAATTCTGGAGCAAGTAACCACTCCATTCCTTGTTCTTCATGATGAACTAGGCGAACCTTCAGGTTTGATTTCACTGACTGATTTGACCGTTTTCGATTACTCGCAAAAGCCCATGACCCAATATAGAGCCGATGATGAATTGCAAACCTTGGTCAATGAATTCAAAAGTGAGTTTGAGGTTCAAATGCAGGAGTTTGAGAGTGATGGATTTATGAGTGGCTTGGAAGTTCCTGCAATTCCCCTAGTTGTTAGCAAAGAGATCGGTCTTGCTCAGATAAGGAAATATCTAGATCTAGTTATCAACTCGAAGTTTTAGGACATTACCAAGCGGCTGCGATTTCATCGCGCGTAGTAGTCAACAATTTAGGCAGAACTTTGGTTTGCCCAATAATCGGCATGAAATTAGCATCCCCGAACCAACGCGGGACAACATGTTGGTGGATATGGTCGGCTACCCCAGCACCAGAGAGCGCACCTTGATTTAAACCAATATTGAAACCCCCACAATTTGAAACCTTGCGCAGCGTTTTCATAGCATGAGCGGTGAAAGCCTGCATCTCATTTCGCTCGGACTCTGTTAAATCAGTTAAATCCGCAACATGGCGCTTTGCGCAGATAAGTAAGTGACCAGCGTTGTATGGATATAGATTCAATACCGCGTAGACCTCTTCACCGCGGGCCACAATTAAAGCCTCTTCATCGCTCTTTCTTGGTATTTCGCAGAAAGGACAGGGCACATCATTGTCTGGTTTCGGTCTATTTTCTCCGGACAAATAAGCCATGCGGTGCGGGGTCCAAAGTCGCTCCCAGTTATCAGGCATCCCTGCCCCACCGGTAATCTGCTGATCAGACATTAACTAAACCTGAGTTCTATTTTTAACCGCAGCCTGAATCTCATCAATAGCCGCAGCAATTGGAACACCGTTTTTCTGTTCGCCATTGCGA
>Ga0075458_10000804_pt1 | contig 10247 bp, 10 predicted proteins | sample DEB3_08_DNA_FD_77576 | JGI IMG/M metagenome (GOLD analysis project Ga0075458, IMG submission 77576) | Aqueous microbial communities from the Delaware River and Bay under freshwater to marine salinity gradient to study organic matter... | ecosystem: Environmental > Aquatic > Marine > Coastal ... | reverse complement strand
TGCAGCTCCGGCCGACCAAAGTAAATAGGAACCTATGGCCGCCATAATCAGAATAGCCTTAAAGTTATTCTTTTCCTCTGTCACGAGCCTTACTGTATTGCGATTACCAAAGGTGCCTGCAGAATATTTTGGGCAATTCTCGTGACTTTTGCGATTTGTTCCTCTTTTCGCATGGCGGAAAAATCGTGTTCGCTTGCGAACTTCTGAGAATCTTGAAAATCTAGTGTGAGAATTCCATCTGAATAACTAGTCAATCGTGCATCGAAGAAGGACAGCCAGAGAACACGATCTACTCGAAGCAACTCATCAAGAACGTCATTCCAGCGAGCCTTGATGGAATCTAAAGTTAGTGATTTGCTCACGCTAGAAATGAGTAAATGATTGCAACTGCCGAGAAGGCAAGTGCCAGAACGAATCCAACGCCTTTTTCAATCTTGCTTTGAAGGGGTTTAATAAGTGTTGCAAACAGGAGTAGAGATCCGACAACTATGGCAAAGCCACCCGCATTGAAATCTATGTATCGCCAATTGATCAATCCAACGGCGAGTGAGGTGTAGGCGACAAGTCGAATATTCGTCATGTCAGCAATTTACCAAATCGTCCATCCACCATCTACTACCAACGCTTGCCCGGTAATGAAAGAGGAACCTGGAGCTGCCAAGAAAAGGAGCGCAGTCCGCAACTCTCGATCGGTACCGATTCGCCCCATAGGTGTCGCTGCGGAGACAGCATCAAGTAGCGGTCCAGGGGAGAAGTACTGGCGATTGACTGGACTATCGAAGCTTCCTGGGCAGAGCGCATTTACCGTTACGCCTGACTTGGCAACCTGAGCGGCGAGAAATTTTGTCAGGCCGATAAGTGCGTGTTTGCTGGTGAAATATGAAGGCATATGGACACCAAGTCCCGGATAGCGTTTTTCATCACCGGCGACTACGCCGTAAATAGAAGAGATATTGATTATTCTTCCCCAGTTCTTTTCAATCATCCTGGGTAGAAGTAATTGCGAAAGCCAGAACGGCGCCTCAACGTTTAGAGTCATGATTCGCTTCCAGTCCAGCGACTGCTCTTCCCACCAAGGAGCACGGTGGGCCAATCCAGAGCTATTGACGAGGATATCTATATGACCAACGCGACTGGCTAAGGAGCGCACATCTTCATAATCAGTTACATCACATTTCTCAGCAGAAATACTCTTATATTTTGCACGCAACTCCACAACCACGCTATCTAGAAAATCTTTCCGTCGACTGGCTATAACCACTTCTGCACCTGCATCTAAGAGAGCTTCAGTGAATTGTCTTCCGAGGCCATCGCCGCCGCCAGTGACAAGGGCTCGTTTTCCAGTTAGGTCAAAATCAGAGAGATCAAGGTGATGAGACATACCTATGACGCTATCAGGTTGGAAGATTAAGCAGAAGCGCTTGGGTTGTTCTCAGGCTTCGGAGCCGGCTTTACTTTTTTTCGATCTTTATTTTGCTTGTCGCGTGGCCCTGGCTGCTGCAGCCCAGGTTGGCCCGGTTGTCCAGGCTGAGGAGGTTGAATCTGACGTTTACCATTTTTATTTAATGAGGGATCAAGTGGCTTCATTGGCTCAAGTGGTCGTGGAGCAATTCTCGGACGTGCAGGCGGAATTGGTGGCTCGCCCAGCGCCTCAAGGGCTATTTGTCGCGCCGTCGTTGCAGCAAGGGTTGCCGCACCAAGCGCATTTCTTGCCGCAACTTTAGCTTCAGTACTTTTTGCTGCGGCGAACGCAGCTCTGAAGTCGGAGCGCGCCTTATTAATATCTTTTTTAAATTCACTATCAATTTCTTCGATGAAAGATCGATTCTTCTCATCCCATTCCTCGCGAGCAAGTTTGAACTTATCCATTTCAATCTTGAAAGCATCTTCAGCGCTCTTGCGAAGAGCGTTCCATTTTTCGAGAGCTACCTTGAACTCTTCTAATTTAACTTTGTAAGCATCAAGTTGTTGCTGATAGCTCTGAGGTGACGGTGTTGGTGAGGCGGTTGGGTTTGGGTTTTGAGTTGAGTTCGGCGCTTCATCAGCGCGCGCACTCACCGGTGCAAGCACCACACCCACCAGAGTGAGGGTCAGCGAGAGCGAGAGAGAAGAGATGAACCCTCGTGCTGATTTCATGAGTAACCGAACCTTTCCTTATCCAGATAAAGAGATGGTTCTATGAGAATATGTGAAGATTCTGTGAAAACCGTGGCGACAGCTTTGGAGTTTGCCTGGGAGAACCCCCACCTCTCCTCAGCGGAGCGCTCGGCGGGTAGCCTGTCCAGATAGGTGGGTCGGCCAGGAGAGTTCTTGAGCCTGCCAGGCTAGATAGGGAGATTGCTATCGTGAATTCGACGAGCCCTAGGGCACATATCCTCGTAGTGGATGACGAGGAGGGGGTGCGCGACTTGCTTGGCGATGCCTTGCGGGTAGCCGGCTACTCAGTCTCTGTCGCCTCTGAAGGGATGTCGGCTCTCACCGCCCTTCGGGGTGCGGCTGCCGATTTGCTCATTATTGACATCAACATGCCTGTTATGGACGGCTTTGAATTGCTAGAACAACTTCGAAAGAAAGGCGACCTAACACCAGCTCTCATGCTCAGCGCCCGAGGAGAGAAGGCTGACATAACGCGCGGACTACGCCTGGGCGCTGATGATTACGTCACTAAGCCATTTGGATTAGAAGAATTACTACTCAGAGTTGGCGCAATCCTGCGTCGCACCCAAGCTGCAGTCGTTGAGAACAGTGTATTGCGATGTGGTGCACTTGCTCTTGACGAAGATCAACATAAGGTCTTTTATGCCGAGGAAGAAATTGAGCTTTCACCTACAGAATTTAAACTTTTGCAAGAGTTGATGCAAAACAAGGGTCGAGTTCTAACAAAATCTGCCCTTTTGCGTGATGTATGGGAGATAGATTTCGAGACCGAAACAAGCGTTCTTGACACCTATATTTCATATTTACGCAAGAAATTAAATCGAGATGGCCTGGAGTTTATTCGAACTGTGCGTGGAGTTGGCTATCAAATCGTGGAACCTGCGTGAGATTACAATCTCGTTTTGCTCTAATTGCGGGTGCAATAACTACTCTAATCTCATTATCTATTGGTTACTTTGCTATTTCAACGGCGTTCAACTCTGAAATTGTCCGGGTTGACGACTTAATTTCCAACGTTTCCACCCAATTAGATCCTCGAGACCCCTTATCAAGCGCAGTTTTCTTGGCAGACGAAAGTGATTCTGAGTTACTTGTGGCGCTCCTAGATAGCTCCGGAGAAATAATCACAGTGCGAACTTCGGCTGAGGGAGAAACACTTAAACTTTCTGCGTCAGAAGTGAAACGAGCAGTCGATAATTTGCAAACACTTGGTACCGACGAGAGATATCGAATTGAAACTCTTGAGTTACCTCAAGGCTCCTATCTTATTTTGGCTTACCCTATCCGAGACATCTATGACAACCGTATAAATAATGTAGAGCGGTTAGCTGTCTTTTTGGCGGGAGCGCTTCTGTTGGCATTTTTTGCTACGAGGGTCCTTATACGACCAGACATGAAAAAGATTGAGCGACTTGCACATCGCGCACGAGAGATTGCAAATGGTCGGACGTGGGAAGTAGAAGTTTCTGAAGGTGGAAATTCTGAAGTGAGTAATTTGAGTAAGGCGCTCAATCAGATGGTTGGTTATTTACAGAATGCACTTGAAGGGGAGCGGCGAAATAGTCAGAGGATGCAGGAATTCATTGGCGATGCCTCACATGAACTTCGTACACCCCTTACTGTGATAAAAGGATATGTTGAATTACTGGGGCGCTCAGAGCAGTTAGATAACGAAGGTAAAAAGCGAGCCATTGATCGTCTAACAACTGAGATAGCTCGAATGGAGAGATTAATCTACGACCTCTTACTCCTAGCTGAGATTGGGGAGCGCCAGAGAGTATTAGAAGATGCAGTGAATATCTCAGAATTACTTAGAATTCAATTAACTGATTTAAAACTTCTCGAGCCAAATCGCGAAATAGAAGATTCAATTACCTCAGAAGTTTTCATAATTGGACATCTACCTCATATACAACAATTGCTATCGAACATTTTCTCAAATATCAGACGCCATACTCCGACAGACTCTCCTTTGTACGCACAGCTTGACTATGTGAGTGAGGGTGTTCGAATTCGAATCGGTGATGGTGGTTCAGGGCTTCCGGATGAGGTTTACCATAGGGGTGTGCAACATTTTCAACGGTTCGATAGTTCGCGTTCGCGCGAGAGCGGTGGCTCAGGTCTTGGCATGAGCATCATGCGTGCAATCGTCGACGAGCACCACGGCAAAATGGAGTTTCGAAAGAGTCGGCTTGGCGGGTTGGAAATCGATATTTTCTTTCCACTAAAAGAAAATTAGGAGCGGCGCACTTTCATTACTGCGGAGGTGCGCTGTGTTCTATTGCGCTTCGATCTTCTTCTTCAGAGGTAATTCTATTGGCTGGCTCCAACAGCTTTCTTCCAAAGAAGAGCACTATCAGGCCTAGTAAAACGGCAATCGTGGTCGCCAAGAGAGTAATTCTCGGTGAAAACTCGCTGGCGATAACGCCACCAAGTGCGGCACCAAGTGCCATGAATGATCCATCGACAGTCCAGATCCACCCTAAAGCGCTCACTGCCGTTCCTTTTGGCCGCACCGCTTCAAGGACTTCCCAATAAAAGACTTGAACTGCGCCACCAAAGAAGCCGATAAATAGGGCGATTGTCGCCATACTCCAACCGGGGTAGGTGAGCGCAAGGGGGATAGTGGTAATCATCCATAGTCCGTAGGTGCGTAGGAGTCCTTTGAGCGCCGAAGTTTTTCTTGAAATTAATCCTGCGGTCAAGCCACCTATTACCGACGTTAGTGCAAGACAGGCAAAAATTGGTCCGCTCCAACCAGGAATTTTCTCTATCGTCGCAAAGGCGGGAATTCCCACATCGAATGCGCCCCAACCGAAACCCACGAACATTGCTTCAATCATTAAAAGTTGCATCGCAGGTATGCGCCAGACTGATTTATGAGCTTCGCTTTTCTTCTCTGGAACCCATGTTGAAGAGATTTTTGTAAATCCTAGGGAGAGTCCACCCACTGTAATTAAGAGTACGCAGAGAATAAGTGCGCTACTTGGGTAGGGCGATAGAGCAAGAGTTGACGCAAGGAGAGGGCCAAAAACCCGAGTTGAATTTATAACTGAGGTATCCAGCGCATAAGCCGTTCTTAGTGAGCTTTCTGGGACAGCGACTTTCCATAATGGGCGCACTGAAAGGTTAATGGGCGGAGAGACTAAACCCATTAAGAGAGCCAGTGGCAATATCCAGGCTTTACTAGTCGTGAACTCCAAGACCAGAAGTCCGGAGGCATAAAGTGGAACAAGGATTCGGATTGGCCACTTTTGACCCCACCGATCAATAATTCCACCTCTTAGACCAGCGGTAATCGAATTTGCAAAGGTGTTGAGTCCGAGCGCAATTCCGGCATACGCGACCGAGTCGGTTAAACGTTCGACTTTAAAGAAGAGTGCGAGCCCGACCATCGCATAGGCAACACGGGCAGGAAATGAGGTAAGGAGGAGAATTTTGGTATTTCTGATTGCCAATAATTCCCGATATTTCCTCACTTAGGTAAGGTACAACCATGTTCTCTCGATTGAAACCATTGACTGTGATTGCGGCCATGATTTTTGCAATTAGCACCGCATCGAGCGCGCTGGCTGCCATAAATTACACGGTCGAGTTCCGTGATCACTATGGCGTCGCGGGCGGTTTAGAGAATTCATATATATCCAGTGGAGTTCCTGGCTACAACCTTCAAGGAGAGCGCCTTTGCACTTCACTCTCTGATCCTAACTGCGCAATGACGGCAACCATCTTTGCAGTCCTTCCATACTGTCAAAATGCGAGCGAGGGAAATTGCGTTGAGGCGCTCGCTGTGACTACACCTAGTGTCAAAACCGGCGCTGCGACATATCTGCGAACAGTAGGAGAGAAAGTATTTGAAGCCGATCCTGCAAATGGCCTGCCTGCCGGTGCGAATTGGTCGCTCTTCGAAGTGCCAGGGCTAAAGAGTGCCGGGGTGCAATCTACTTTTGGCGTAAAGGTCCGCGTCGAACTTCAGAAGATTCCTTTAGTAGGCGTGAAAGCAACCTCATTCTCTGCAATTGTTACACCGTACGAAATTGGAACTACTTCAGCTGCCGATAGCGTGTTGTCGAATTTCATCAATCCGTTAGGACGCTCCTCGATTAGGGGAACTGGTGGAGATATAACCTGCCTGTGGGTGAAATCAGGGGAGTGCGGTCGCGAGAAGACATTTCCAGCCGATGCAACAGTGACGCTAAAAGTTAGAATTGGAAATTACTTAACTTCATGGTTGCATGGCAGATTGGCTGAACCCACAGTATCAATTTCGCCTCTTGATCAACGGCAAAATGTTTTAACTGTTTCAGGGAAACCGGTAGTAGTGCCTGGGGTAAAGGGGAGCGCAACTACTGAAATAATCCCCGGGAAAACTCCCTTACAAAATGGTGGCGGAATTAAATACGACTCATCGCAAGATAGTTCCTTGGATCAATTCCTATTCTTTGAAAATTTCTTCAATAAAAAGGCAACCGTCCTTGATGAAGTCTGGTCATTTCGATCATTGGGATTGGAATCTGTTGCCAGTGCGGCTGCCGATAACTTGGGTGTAGCCAATCCACTAGGAAGTATCTCCTCCGCGCTAGGCGGTGGAGGTTCAGGTGGCTTAGGGGGATTGAGTAATCCTCTGGCGTCAGGCTCGAAATCGATAAGCGATCTCACCGGCTTAGGTGCTAGCGCGGCAAAATGCGTGCCTGAGGCAAGCCAGGTAATTGGCGCCATTCTCGGCACCGATTCGGTAAGTTCATTGATTGGTTTAGTGACCACTAATTCTCTTACTTACGCAGCCGGGCCACCGAAATACACCGATGGATTTTTGAATTACAAAGTAGCTGGCTTACATCTCAATCCAGATGGATCAGTTTTCCAAGGTTCTTATGATTTAGTGATGAGCTCAAAAATTGCGCGCTGCATCTACGGTTTCGAAGGTGCGAGCCCGCTATATGCCACTGTCTCTGTGGTCAATAGCGATGGTGGCGAAACGACTTTAGCGACCGAAAGCGTGAAAGAAGAGGGTGGATGGCTTCGACTTAAAGCGCGAGGTTTTACCTTCTCATCACCAACTTTGAAGATTAAATTAACGCAGAATGCGCCAACAGCTCCAACTCAACCGGCTAAAACTGAGGTTGCTGCTCCCGCAGCCGAGAGTAAAAAGAGCGCTGCAACACCTGCAAAGAGAATTTCTATTACCTGCGTCAAGGGAAAAATCACTCGCAAGGTCTCTGGTACCGCGCCGAAATGTCCGACAGGTTTTAAAAAGAGGTAATACCTACTTTGTGAGCGCGAGTAGAAGTGCGCTTTCTACTCCTTCGTTGATAATTTTTTCGAGGTAAAAAGCTACGTCCTCTCTGAACTTAACAATAGCGCCGAGTTCAGGAGCAAAAATTTTCCCCTCGCCAAATAACTTTTCAATAATTGCACTAGGTGAAGAATCTGCTTCACCGAGAGCGCGAAGATATTCCAGTGATGGGTCATTCATAGCGGTTGCGACTTCTCCTGGTTCAAAGGAGGGAATCGACGTAACGCAGGCAACCCAAGCTGCAATTGTGAGCGCTGTCAATGGCGTCGACTTCCCTCCTGCATAGTGCGCAATAGTGGTCTGAGTAATTCGAGGGGGAAGTTTAATGGAGCCGTCAGAGCCAATTCGAGCGATTTTGTCATTGAGTACGGTGTTGGACCAGCGAGAGAATAAATCCGTTACATACGCGGTGAATTCAATCGTTGATGGCATGGTAAATGTTGGGAGCATCTCTTCTGTCATGAATTTTTGCACCGCTTCTTCGATCAAAGGCGTATAACGGGCATCGGGAACGGTAACTTTGTGCAGAAGTGCTCCGACGTAAGCAATAAGCGAGTGCGAGCCGTTTAGTAGGCGAAGTTTCATGGTCTCGTAGGCGTCAACCTCGTTCGAAAAAATAACGCCAGCTTTCTCCCATGCCGGTCGCCCTGCGATGAAGTTATCCTCCAGAACCCACATCGAAAACATCTCTGCTGGAACTGGCGCTAAGTCGACTACGCCTAGGCGCTCCGCAACCATTTCGATATGTCGATCTTCAGTGCTGGGGACAATGCGATCAACCATCGAATTAGGAAAAGAGGTGGAAGTTTCAATGAATGTGGTAAGTCGTTCTCGTTCCAGCAAAGACAAGCGCTCGGCAAACTCTAGGAGTACACGTTTTGTTGTCGAACCATTAGCGGTGAGATTGTCGCAACTAACGATTGTTACTGGCGCATGATTTAACGCAGCCCGATTGAGCAGAATTTGTGCAAGGAGTCCCACAACTGATTTAGGTGAAGCAAGATTTGCTATATCGTGAATAATCTCGGAACGAGAATGATCGAGGCCACCAGTTTGGGTTGAGTAGCAATATCCACCTTCGGTAATAGTGAGCGAAATAATTTTTACCGAAGGTTCTGATGCGATTTCAATAATTTGACTAATAGATTCTGGACCACCCAATGCACCAACATGAATATTTGGAATAATTGTTTTATCCGAATCAGGGTGAATTTCTAAAACGGTGTAAAGAAAATCCTGTGTGGCAAGTTGATCAACGAGTTTCTTGCTGCGAAGTGAGTACCCGAAAATTCCCCAATCTCCGCCCATTTCTGCTACGGCCTCTGCGGTATATACCGCAAAATGGGCTCGATGGAAATTACCCATACCAATATGAACAATACCTAGAGCAGGCCTCGTGGAGAACACAAGCGCATTTTTTGGAGCGCTTGCTGAAGAGAGTGCAATGTCTTTCATTTCCTCGCCATTCTTTCACAGTTCACAGCTTCGGTATACGCTTCCGGATATGGCCGAGAGATATCGACTCTTTGAGATTCACGGTAAAAAAGACGGTCGGATCGTCAACCGTGCACTCCCAGAGCCGACGGCTGATGAAATGCGAGTAAAGGTTTCATACGTGGGAATTTGTGGATCGGATTTGCACTATTACTTTGATGGGGCTAATGGAAGCTTTGCCATTAAGGAGCCACTTGTACCTGGCCATGAAATTTCAGGATTAATTGACCACGATCCGCAAGGTGAATTCACGCGGGGAACCCCCGTTGCAATTTTTCCAGCGCATTCGGGAACCGCAATTAAAGTGTTGGCCGACCGCCCTAATCTGTGGCATGGCGTTCGTTACATGGGGAGCGCAGCGACAACTCCTCATACCCAAGGTGGGATGGCTGAATACATCATTGTGAAACGTGGGATGGTTCGACCATTACCGAAAGGGGTATCGCTTGCAGCTGGCGCTTTGGCTGAGCCACTTGCTGTTGCACTCCATGGTGTGAAAATTGCTGGTGACTTAAGAGACAAGAAGGTGCTCGTTTCGGGGTCGGGACCTATTGGCCTACTCTCTATTGTTGCAGCGAAGAGCGCCGGAGCACAGTTAATTACTGCAACCGATCTTTTTGATGAAGCTTTAGCGCGCGCAATCGATGTAGGCGCTGACAAAGCTGTAAATGTCAGCAGTTCATCTCTCTCAGATAATTCGTTTGACGTAATTTTCGAGTGCAGCGGCAGCTCTCGAGCGCTCAATAGCGCCATTTGCGCTGTGCAGCGCGGTGGCGTAATAGTGCAAGTAGGGATGCTTGGCCCAGGGCTCCATCCAATTGATATCGGGGCAGTGGTTACGAAAGAGCTCCGCATCAACGGCGCTTTTCGATTTAACGATGAAATGGAAGATGCGATTAAGTTATTACAGCAAGTACCCGATCTTGCTAAGTGCATTAGTCATCAATTCTCCATCGACAACGTTTTAAATGCATTCGAAGTAGCACACGATGCTCAAGTATCAGCGAAAGTTTTGGTAGTTTTTTAACTATTTTTGCATCAAGAACTTTTTTGAAGAATTATTCAAATTTTTTGTACGACGTGAGTTGTGATGGCTAATTTTCCGAAGGTGAGTAGTGAAGTATTTGAAAGCGAAGGAAATATCCGACGATTGAAATTGTTGCTGTGAAAAGTGTAATCGAAGCCACCACTACCACCGGACCAGGGTCGTCTGCCTGAATTGCTGCAAAACAAGTCACGATAGCTCCGTAAAGCGTGCCACCAAAAAGTGCTCGAGTGAGCAGATTCATCCATCTGTCCC
>Ga0075458_10000803_pt1 | contig 10255 bp, 24 predicted proteins | sample DEB3_08_DNA_FD_77576 | JGI IMG/M metagenome (GOLD analysis project Ga0075458, IMG submission 77576) | Aqueous microbial communities from the Delaware River and Bay under freshwater to marine salinity gradient to study organic matter... | ecosystem: Environmental > Aquatic > Marine > Coastal ... | reverse complement strand
ATCAGGCAGCGATACAGCCCCGGATGCACGACATCCGGGTCAAAGAGCGCCGCACGATACCAAATCTCGGTATACGGCACTTGCGGATCGGCCTGCGCTGACCCCTCCGCCGACGCCTGATGCGTGAACCGCGTTTCGTCCCTCTCCGTGGTGCCCCGATAGTCGTCAGGGATGTCCCACCCCGGCTGCTGCCGTGCCAGCGTCAACGGCATGACGCCCTTGATCCCCAACCACGCCGCGTCGTCGTAGACATGGCCCTTGAAATCGTGGGGGATCAACAGGCGCTTGGGCGGGATCTTGCTGATAAAACACCGCTCCCAGACGGGGACTTCGACCGGGGGCAGTTCCATGACCTGCATCTCCCCCGTCATGGGATCAATGCTGATCTGCGGTTCCTGTTCCACCTCGACCGTGCGGGTTTCATAGCCGATTTTGAGCGCCAAAAACCCGGAACTGGACAGGGCATCGAACAACGTGGCGTGGACTTCCCGCTTGACGTTCGCCGCGTCGGGGCCGAGCTTGTAGTTCAGCACCTTCTGTCGCAGCGGGAGAAACTGCTGGATCGGCAGTTTCTCAATCTTGGGATCGACCGGGATCAACTGGACTTCTGGCGTCTGGTAGAACAGTTGCGCCTTCTTCGCCTCGACATGGCGGAAATCCAGCAGCGGGTTCACCGCGTGCGCGTCCGCCGCCCGTCCCGTGGTGTAGCGTTCCAGGGAGGCTTCCCATTGCAGGTGATACGGTTTGGCAAACCGCTCCGCCCGCTCCACCCGGTCATCCCACGCCGACTTGTCCTCGTCCGACAACGCGACCGGCTGGCCCGGTGTCCACTTCATGCCAATACCCCTTGACGGTCACGCTCACGCCGCGCCTCAACCTGCTTCCACCAGCCCACCGTGTACGGCGCAAAGCCCTGCTTGACGCGAATCTGCGTCGGGCTGGGACGGCTCATCGCGCCATACCTGAGCGCGTCACACGCATGGTCGTCCTGTGTCGTGTCCACATCGTCCGGGTCATGCTTGGCCTGCAACATCGCGGGAAGCGTCCGAATCAGATACCGGCAGGACGGGTCAATGGTCAGCCACGGCTCCTGATCGGTCTTGTCCCGCAAGAGTTCATGCACGCGCTGCCAGCCAAGAAACCGGGAATTGTCTGATTTTCTACAGGGAATGCGATAGCGCAGCATGGTTTCCGCAATGCTTTCCCCGCGTCCAGCGCCGGTCTGCTGCCACATCGCCGGGTCACACGCGACATAGCGCAAACGATGGACACCCAAATCGCGCGTTTCGGCCCGAATCGCCCGTGACACCGCCTCAACGGTCATGTACTGGAACTTGTACTCACGAATGATGTGATAGCGCCCATCCGGCAAGCACAACCACCACAACACGCATCCTGGCGCGTTATAGCCCCAGTCGCATGAGGCAAAACTTTCGAGTTCACTGAGGATGCCCATGCGTGTGTGCAATGGATAAAAGTATAGCATTCCCTGTACGCATGTTAAAACGCCAACTCCCGCACATGCCACGGTTTGCCGTGCCGTTCCGCCCGGAACTCGCTGAAAAACGCCCCCTCAAAGACGTTCCAGTCCCCCTCCAGCAGTTGCCGCCGTCGCGTCTCCCGGAGGCCCATCAGGGCTTCCTTGTAGCCGGGGGCCATGTAGGGGTTATCGTCCAGCCGTGCCCCGTAAAACCGCCACCGCCGGGGGTCGTAGGCGGGAAATTCCTCGGGGTCCGGGTTCTGGTCAATGAAGAACTCCTTGACCCACAGCGCCCCCCGCCCGCCGGGATTGGTCGCCGTCATCACCAATGACCCGTCCAGCGCCTCTGCCGCGTTCCCCCGAATCTCCGCCAGGTGCGTATTCGTGCTTCGGGCACGGGTGAACAGTTCCAGCATGGCGTCCCGCTCAAACGTCACCAGCTCGTCCGGGGCAATCGCGTCGTATTCCGCCGAAAGATAGTTCTCAATCGCCCCGGAATCTTCCATGTGCCCCGCACGGATCACGCTTGCCGGCTGTCCAGGGTGCGGGAACTCAATCACCTTGTCGCCCTTGAACCACTTGCCCCCACGCCGCTCCACCTCATACGGCACAAACCGGAGATGCGACTGATCCAGGTCTTTGTGGGTCTTTCTCAGCAACAGCCCGTGAAACCCCGGAATCACGCGGGCCAGCTCATACAGCGTCTCTCGCAGCCAGCGCGACTTCCCCGGCCCCGCCTGCCCGCCCACCAGCAGCCGCGTCACCTCGGGGTCATACACCGCCTCATGCCACACCGTCTGCACCGGGGTCGGGACATACAAAAACTGGAGCGTTTTCCCCGATCCCGTAAAACTGGCATGGGTCACTTGGCGCTCCCGATCCGCCTCCGTGTCCCGGCACCACCACGCCCCCTGGCTCTTGACCAACGGGCCGTGGCACCAACAGCAGGTCGCCATCAGGCCGAGACGCTACGGCGCTTCCCGCGACACATACCGGCGCAGATCCACATTCAGATCCCGCCCGTTGGCCGTGCCGTAATACGTCGCCAACTGATCCCGCAAATTCTCCTGCCGAGGCCCCGCAATAAACGCCGACCCCGCCAAGTTCCCCTCTAACGCCTTCCCCAACTGCGTCGTCACATCCCCCGCAGGGAGCGCCACTAACGCCATCTCCTCCCCCCTCTCATCCCAGATATCCCACGATCTCTTGCGTCCGTTGCGTCCGCATCGTCAGGCCGCACGGCGCTGACAGGCTGGCGCTGACGGGGTGGCGCTGGCAGGCTGGCGCTGACGGCTTGGCGCTGACGGCTTGGCGCTGGCAGGGTGAATATACGCACCTACGGGTAGGGTCCCCTGCGGGGTGGCGCGCCGGAGGCCACCCCAGCCCGGCCCGGCCACCCCCACCACACAGCCCGCGACGCCGCCCACAATGCCCACCAGACGCCGCCAGCGCCCCACCACGGCCCACCAGCACGACCATGCGACCACCCCCCGCCAGCGCCGCGCTAGTCCTCATCATCGGCCTGTAGAGCGTTTGTGGGGGACTCCGGGTCGGGCAGGGCTAGGTTCGCCCGAACCGCCGCCAGCACCCCGGCACGGTCATCGCGGCCGGACGCAATGCCCAAGCCGACGCCGACTTGTAGTTGGACTTGTGGGGCTTCGTTCCGTGCCCACCGGTCTCGGAAGCGCCGCTCAAGGATATGCGCGGCTGCGCCCCAATGCTTTGAATCTGCCCGGGCCGCATCATCCAGGCGTGCGACTAGGCGGGCTTCGGCTTCGGCTTCCGCGCGCGTAATCGCGGCCGTGAGCACTGAATATCCCGTGTCGCGCCCGGCCCGTAAATCCTCGCGCCCACGTTCCTGCCATCCCCGCAACGTCCTGTCGGTGATCCCTACCAGGCGAGCAGCGGTGCTGGCGTAATTCCCTGCACGAATGGCAGTTAACAGGGTATAGGCGGTCTTTCCGCCGAATTTCCTGCCGTTTGGGCCGCTGTTCATCGTGGCGGCGGCACGCTCGCAGGCATCGGCCACCGGCCCGATCCAATCTGCTACCGGTTCACCGGACATCAGGCACAGTGTAACACCACCACTAGATGTTGTGGTCGCGGGTTTTCGGGCCTGTATCTTGTGGGGTACAAAACATACCTACTTGATACAAGATGGATAGCAGTCAACCGCGGATCGGACTGACTGACTAACGCAACAGACAAGGAGACAATCAGATGAAGCATCGTATTGTCGTGCGTCGTTCGGCCTTGATCTTTGATCTTCCTCCCACGTGGGAAGTAGTCAACCTTGATCTTGACTACGCGATCGGATGTTACTCCTCCTGGGCTGATGCTGTACGCGCAAAGTCGTGGATGGCTGAAAGGGATAGCGCCAGCTATCCGGGGTCGTCCCTGCGGGAGGAGGATCGCCATGATGAGCTCTGATCGCATGTTGTCCGCATGTGCGGCCGTATGTGCTGCGGCCGTGTGCCTGTACGCGCTCGTGCGTGGGCTGCTCGGGTTCTGAGCGACCGCGCGACACACAAGGAGGATCAGATGAACCGAGGGTTCAAAAAGCCTGCCTGCCTTGTGCCGGCCGACATGGCCGGCGCATTGAGCAAGCTATCGAAGCAGGCATTGCTCGACATCGCGTGGGACTTTGCCAGCATGGGGATTGACGACACAGGGACGCACGAGTCTGACAAGGCCGTATTCGCGCGTTTCGTGGAGCAGGCCGAGATTGTGGCCCGTCACCGCGGCGACAAACTGCCGAAGGAACTGGGATCTGACAGATGAGCACCTACGCACAGGAGCAGGCCGCCAAGCGCGCCACCGAGCGCGCCACGGCCACGCGGTACCGTTTCACGCGCGCCGGATGGGATCTCATCGACGCGCACGCGCGCACTCCGCCGGATGGCGCGATCGTGGTGAAAACCCAACCGTACGGATGCCCTAAAAATGGGACTCTGGGCCATTGCTACGTGGAAAACGCCGACACGGGCGAGTTTTACGGCTTGGTACAGGAAACAAACCTGGCGCGCGTCCGGCGCTAGCGCCACACAGGAGGATCAGACCATGAACGATGAGACGTACAACGGATGGGCAAACTACGAAACCTGGAATGTTGCACTGTGGATCGGTAACGACGAAGGCCTGTATAACATGGCCCGAGAGTATCGTTCGGCGCGCGATCCCTATGCGGCATTTGTGGACGCCTTGCGAGAGTTTGGCGGGACAATCGCAACCGAAACACCAGATCGTGTTGCGTGGAACGATTCATCGGTTGACGTGGACGCCATTAACGAGATGCTCGGGGAGCTATAGCGCCATGCGCCGGCGCCGGGGTTTCGACTCCGGCGCCGTCTGGATGGCACTAGCGCCACCAAATGGAGGATCAGACCATGAGCGATAAGACGCACGCCGACAGGTATACGCCCGAACATCTTACCCCGTACGAACGCCCGCGCGACTACGCGGGTGCACACTTCCCCGAGTACTACACGGTGTATGGCGTATATCATGGCTCGGACACACTCGCCCAATCCAACTGGCGCGTGCTGTTGCGCGCGTGCGGATTCACGGCCGAACGGCTTAGCACGGGAGAGATCCGCACAAACGCGCCCGACGGGCACGCGCCCGATCTGGTGATCGTGACTCGCGCCGGGCATTGTGCGGTCGGCTGGGTTGATACCCTCCGCGTGCACCAGGACGCGCCGGCGGAACTGCTGCAACGGCTCGACGACATGATCGGGAGCCTCAATGACGATCCGATCCTCGACTGGTCCGACTACAGCGAACTGGAATGGAATGAGGCCCGCGAGCACTGGGAACACATGAGCGTGCGTGACCGCGCGGAAATGATCCGGGATCTCGGCCCCGATGCGGGGATCTCGGTGTTTGCGGCCCGACGTGCGGAAATGCCAGAAGATCCAGCCGGGCGCCTGTACGAAGCCTTGGCGCTCGTGTAGCACGCACCGACGCCGGGGTTTCGGCTCCGGCGTCGTCTGGATGGCGCTATCGCCACCACAACGCAAAGGGAGAGTAATACACCATGAAAGCTATTGAAACGCACTATCTCGGCGCCACGAACACGCGCGGGAGCCGGATCAAGGCCACCGAGCCGGACGGACAGTCCGTCACGATTCCATATCCGTACGAACTGAGCGGAGAAGCGGTCCACAGGCACGCGGCTGAGGCCCTGCGGGATCGGATGGGGTGGGCCGGTGAGCTTGTCGGGGGAGCCACGAAGCGCGGGTACTGTTTTGTGTTCGTGGCGTAGCGACAGAAGGGAGACATACACCCACGCGCGGGGTGTGTGTCTACTAAAGGAAAGGTAAGACGATGGACGACATGACGACGATGGGTGACGACAATGGCTAACTATCTGCTCCGAGTGCCCGATGACTTGTACTCGCAGGCCAGATCACAGGCCAAGCTCCACGGGCTGTCACTCCGGGCGGCGTTAGTGCTGCTGCTGCGGGCCTGGATCGAGGGGCGCGTCACGATTGACGCGCGGGAGTAGGAAAAACGGGGGGCGGGGTTCTCCCAGATGCGGCAGCGGGGGGCTACCGCCCCCGCCCCCGAACTTGAGTATAACTGACAGATCATCGGCGCGGTTCATGCTTCGTCCTCTTGGCTCCACCGACGCGACTTGATCCGCGTCATCTGCCGCTCGTTGGCCGTCGCGCCCTCGCTCCAGTGGCATCGGTAGTCCAGCGCGTTCCGCCCCTCGACGACCAGCTTGCCATCCTCAATGAGCCGATGCTCGATGGCCGAGCAAATGAAGATGTTAGTCGGGTCGGCTATCAGCCCACGGTCACGGCTACGCTTGACGAGATGGTGATGCTCCAACCGCAGTTGCAGATCGACATGGCCCTTGACGAGATACACACCGCTGACTTGGCTGCGGTTCGCTTCTCGCGCTTCAGCTTGGGCGTAGGCCGCGTCCATCGCGCCCTTCAGGGCCACCTTGCGCTGGTGGCGACGGATTGATCCGCGCTCGCCCTTCCGCAAGTGCTCAGGGAAGGCGGGGTGATTCATGTCCATGCGCTTACGAGAACGGCCCCGGCCACGACCACGACCGCGACTGCGAACACGACCACCCCGACCACGACCCCGACCGCCCCGGCCACGTCCACAACCGCGACCGCGACCCCGACCGAAACCACGACCAGTCGTAGCCAGCCCTGAGCGTAGCCTGATTCACTTCTGGCTCCGAGGCAGCACGTTGATCTGCACCGCGTCGATCACCGCGCCACGCCCCACCACGACACGACCAGCCGGGAACGGTTCAACCTCCCCGAACTCGGCATTCTCGACCGCCTGCGCGAAGCGGCCGGTATCCGCGATCCATGCCGCGTCCTCCAGCACCAACTCGTGCGGCGTCACCGCCACGAGCCGCCCCGTGTCAATCATCGTGACCGTGCGAATGAGGTAGTTCTTCCCGATCTCCCATGCGCTGTTGTCGCACCCCGACGCGCCGCCCACGAGACACGCCAGCGCCTTTACGTCGCCAATCGTCAAATCGTCTAGCTTGCTCATCACTCCCCCTCATCCCTGCCTCGGCTCCGTCTCTGGCGCGCCGTGGAGGTCTACCCAATCGGCCCAGGTCAGCACCACCAGCGCGTCCTCGTCGCGCTGGCGCGGCCGACGCAGCACCAGCACCCCCGCCTTCCCCTTCCGCTGTCCCGTGCCGCAGATGCCACTCAGCCAGCCCCACAACCAGCCGGGGATGGCCTTTCGCACCTTCAGTTGATAGCAGGCGATGGCGTCCTCGAAGTCCGCGCCGTGGCGCTCGCCGGTCACGGGAATCCGCTCCGTGCCCACGTCTCGCGCCATGCGCCGTTCTGCGGCTTTCCACGAGCCGTTTCTCAAGCTTCGTCCACCAAGCTATCGCGTCGAGCCGTTTCATGCTTGCTGGCCGGTTCATCGCGCCCAGCGAGGAATACTGGCGTGGCACGGCGCATCCGCTCGCCGTGTTCTCTTTCAATCATCGCCGTGAACCCGTCGCGGCTTGCCGTCGTCCACCAGGAGTCCTTCGGAGCCGACGGCAGGGCGTGACGCCGAGGGAACAGGTAGCGGGGGGTGAGATAACTCTGGTCTGCTTCGTCTGACACGGCTCCAATCCCAGCACGGCCCATCAAACTCCACGCGAGACGAGCGACGGGCCTGCTCATTCAACCAACGCTCACTGACGTACATGGTCATCGCCGGCCGTCCTTCCGCAAGAGACGAGCAATCTCACGGCGCACCCGCCAGCGCATCAACCACCCGCGCGCCAGGGAGACGACCTGCACGACCGCCAAGCCCAACGCGGCGACCAGCGACAAGACAATGATGATTTGAAACGGGTCTCTCATCACAGCTCCTTACCACGCGAGTCTTTGCGATTTTTCGTCGTCCGTATGAACTCTAGACACAAATTCACATTGCGTTTCGCGCGGCGGTAGCAAGCGTATTCGTCACTGGCTTCCGACTCGTACTGCGCCCGCGTCGCCGGCAAATCACGCGCAAATGACGCCCGCAAGCGTTTGTATTCAATCTCCGCACGAACTTCGGCGTCAGTGGCGTTTGCCAAGATCGCGTTCAGGTGCGACAGAACCGTGTCAAGATCCAGGACAGAGGCGTCCATATCACTGAGCACGGCCGCCGCCCAAGACAGCGTGACCTCCACGACCCCACGCGACACACACGACGCGCACTCACAACTTGGCTCACACGGCTCATCGGGCCGTGCATGGCACGAATCGCAAGTTTCATTCATTCTGTTTTAGCCACCTATGCAAACTCAACGCCGCCAAGAACGCATCGAACTGCTGGCCGAGGTCGTCGCCCCCGATCTCCATCGGCTCCACCGTGTCATTGGCGGTCTTGGGTAGGCGCACGATCATGCCAGCCTCGGGCGTCGGCAGCTTGCCCATCTCGGTAACGGCCGTGCGATACGCGGCTGATTGGAGGGCGTGTTCGGGATAGATCCCCCCGCCGCGCTTCGGTTTGCTGGTTTTGAAATCGATCAACAGCACCCGCCCACCAACGCGGGCCAACAGATCCATCGTGCCCGCGTACTGATGCGTTCGGCTGTAGACCACCTGCTCCGTGGCAATCGGCTCCAGATCGACCTCACGCGCCCAGCCGAGAAACGCCTGATGCGCTTGCACCGCGGCCTGGTGCGGGTCCGTGACATCGGATTCAACAGGCAGCCTAAGCCTGGATCTGATGCTGTTCTCCACTAAACGGTGAGCCTGACTCCCGATGTCTGCGGCTTTTTCGAGCTGCCGCTCGTGCGCCCTCTGCTTGCCCAAGCGGTCGAGCAACAGCCCCTCGAACGCCTCGACCGGCATGGCCCCGTTGACCCCCTCGCGGTGCAGGGCGACGGCCGCACGCACGACCGCCTCCCGCTCCTGCTTCGCCGCCCAGTCAATCAGCGCGCGCTTGGCAATCACACCCAGAATGGTCGTGACCGACGGATACTTCTCACCGTCCACGACGTAGTGCCGGCCCCGCGCGCCAGTGACCTGCGTTACTCCCACTTCAGGGCCTCATCGGTGACGGGCGTGTCGGGGTCGGGCGCTTCCATGCCCTTCGGGAGCGGGGCCGCGGCCACGATGTCGGTGAACGTGCGGTTCCTGCCCTCCTTCTGCTGAATCGTCAGCAGCGCCCCCTTACCCACGATATCGTCGGTATCAAACTCCGACGCCTCGGCATCGCTGAAACGCTTGCCCCTCCACGCCTCAAGGAACAATCTCAGGCCAGCCCGCTCGTACATCGAGGCGGTGAATCGACGCGATACCCGCTGCCCTTCGCTGGTGAAGAAATCGAGCCGCAGCATGGGCTTCGACTTCGTGACATCCTGCCACGTCACCTCCACCATGCCCAGATCCTCCACCCCAGTACATGTGGCGGCAAAACTGCCAGCCGGGTGAAGCGCCGCCGACCCACCGTTCATTGGAATTTTCATCGCCCCCCCGCCTTCTTCCGCCACACCGACTTCATCCGCTCGCTTTGCAGCGCCCGCCGTTCGTCCGTCCACGCGCTTGTCCGGCGCTTCGTCTTGACGGACAGACCCGGGAACTGCGCCTCAACGTCGCGCGCCATCTTGAGATAACTGTCGCGGAGTTCCCGCGCCGACTCCAGCGCCGACATCCGCATCCCTTCCGCCTCCAGCAGTTGCAACTTGATTTCGTCCATCACGCCCATCGTCATTCTCCTTGTCTCGACGCCAGCATCGCGTCACGATGCTGCGCCCACTCACGCCGCCCGTCGTCTACTTGATCGTTGCTGATCGTGCCGTCCTGCACCCGAAGCACCGTGTTCAGCGCCAGGATCGCCGCGTACACCCAGTAGGCCCGCTTCTCCAAACCCGCAGCGTCCCACGGCAGACCGCCCAACTCGTCGCACATCCGCCGCGCCATCAGGATCGTCACGCCATCCGACCAGCGACCCACCTCACCGGGATCGCCGTCGCCCTGTGCGCTACTCATCGCTGTCCAACTGCGACACGATCCTGGCGTAGATCGCTCGCTCGTCCGCAACCGTCAGGCTGGCGCTGCACTCGTCGCAGACGAACCGCGGCAGCGTCGTCCAATCGTCGTCGTCCTCGCCTTCCGCGGCGTAATGAACAATCGTCGCACGATCATGCAGCCCGCAGACCCCGTAAATCTCGGGGCCGTCCTCGGGCCGCAAATCCACCACCAGATCACGCCGCACCGGATGCCTATAGATCATCATCGCGCCCTCCGATACGTGACCACGCCCCGCGCACTCACCACGCGGCGCAGCCCCAGCAGTTCC
>Ga0075458_10000799_pt1 | contig 10276 bp, 6 predicted proteins | sample DEB3_08_DNA_FD_77576 | JGI IMG/M metagenome (GOLD analysis project Ga0075458, IMG submission 77576) | Aqueous microbial communities from the Delaware River and Bay under freshwater to marine salinity gradient to study organic matter... | ecosystem: Environmental > Aquatic > Marine > Coastal ... | reverse complement strand
GCTATGCAGAAAGCTGGCCGAAGTGCTGCCGCTGTGCGCTCGGGTGCTTTCGGTGGCTCCAGGCAGGCTATTCAGGAAGGCATGGCCGAGGAAGCTCTTCAGCGCCAGTTGGGTGACATTGAGGCAGCAGGTACTCAGCGTGCATTCGAGTCTGCTCAGGCTCAGTTTGAACGCGACCGGGCCGCTTCTCTCGCCTCCCAGCAGGCAAACCTTCGGGCGAACCTGGAGGCTCAGTTGGCTAACCAGCAGGCTGGACTCACGGCTGGTCAGGCGAGGCTACAATCGGCTCTTGCTACTCAGCAGCTTGGGGCTACCACTGGCCTTGAAGCGGCAAAAGCAAACCTTGGCGCTCAGATGGGACTGACTCAGGCGAAGCTGGATGCTATCTCCAGAGCCTCGCAGGAGCAGCAGCAGGCTAGGCAGCAAGCCTTCGGCAACAAACTTGCGGCGCTACAGCAGGCGCAGGCTGGCGCTCAAGGTCTGGCTGGTATGGGCGGCACACTGATGGGCATCCCTGGCATGGCACAGCAGCTTGAGCTTCAGCGTCTTGCCGCTATGCAGCAGGGCGGCGGGTACATCGACGCCCTTACCCGTCAGGCTATGGATCTCCAGTACCAAGACTTCATCAATCAGCAGAACTTCCCGTATCAGCAGATGAACTTCCTGTCTGGGATCCTTGGCGGGGTGCCGACTGGCATGCAGGTTGAGGGTGTCCAGTTTGCCCGTCCCGCTGGCGGTGGCCTGAGTGGCCTCCTCACTTCCGGCGCTGGTCTACTGATGAATCAGTTGAACAAATAACACTAGGTGAAGCATGAATCTCGTTAAGGCAGCAGACGATCTCAAGAACCTTTCGGACCAGCAGCTTATGGCGGCTGGGCAGAATCCCGTTGCGATCCCTCCTTATCTGGTGCTTGCCGAGATGAAGCGCCGGGAACAACTGAGGGCCAGCTTTGCCAAGGCGCAGCAACAGCAGCAGCCGCCTGTAATCCAGCAGGTGGCGCAGAATCTGGCGCAGGGTCAACCTCAGCAACCTCAGCAACCTCAACCGCAAGGCCAGGGGATTATGCAGGCGATGCCGCAGGGTGCCGTAGGTATGGCAGGTGGGGGTCATGTTGCTCGGTATGCGGACGGTGGTAAGGGTTCTGGTTCAATGGATCTGGGTCCCTATCAGGCGATCATCGATCAACTCAACAGCATGAGATCTGCTGCGCCGAGGGAGGCGACCTCTTCTGCGCCGTTGACCAGTGAAGAGTTCTACAAGCTTTATCAGTTCCCCAATGTTCAAGACAAGATGGCTGTAGCGGAATCCATGCTTGGTAGGCCAGATTACTCTCAGTACCAAGAATTCTTGAACAGACAGCGCCAGGAAGCAGAGTCCAGGAAGGTTAGGCTTGGTGATGCTTTGATCGCCGCTGGAGCCGCCATGGCTTCCAACCGAGATCCGCGAGTTGGGATTGCCAATATTCTGGCGCAAGGAATCGGCGCTGGATCTGAGGCATACAGGTCTGCCCAAGAGCGCAAGAAGAAGGATGTCCAGGCTGCGATGATGGCCGACATGGCCCTCAAGAACATCATGCAGCAGGATAAGGCCAAGCAGGTTCAGCTTGCCTCTGAGCTTTACGGGCAAGAGCGTGGGCAGAAGATCGCTGAAGCTCAGACCCTTGAGGCGAATCGCAGGGCGCTGGAAGAAAAGCGGGATAGAGCCAGGACCGAAAGCGAGAGGCGGAATGCTGAGATTGAACTTCAGAAGCTCAGGGTTCTTCAGGCTTTCGTTACAGCGAAAGAGCGGGCGCAGCAGGCTAGAGAAATCGCGTCCATGCGCATCGGTGCTTCTTCTGGTAGGCCAATGTCTCAACGCGAAAGGGCGAACGAAGAGGCTTCGAGCTTGATTCAAGATGCTCTCTCTCAGGCCCAGACCTACGCTTACGAATCCGCCAAGGAGCGCAAGGCAAAGGGACTGAGCGAAATTGACCCCTACGAACTGGCAATCAAAAACATCAGGAACCCAGGCTACTTTAAGGGGTATAGTGATGCGGCTAGGCAACTTGCGGCTTCTGCCTTGATTGGCGAGATGGCAAAAGTGAAAGCCATGGCTAACGCCCAGAGATCGCTTGCCCTCAAGGAAGGAAAAGCCGCAGCGCCTGGAATCGCTCAGCTGATTCAAGGGGCCCAGCAGTCCAGAATGCCATTCTCCCAGCAGGAGCAGGCACTCGCAGAGCAGTTTGGTGAAGCCATTCCTTAAGAGTGATACGCTTCAGTAAGGTGAATGATGCCTGAAGAACAGGGTGTTTATCGAGTAGTTGGCGGCAGACGGTACAGGTTCCCGAACGAAGAGAGGGCAAAAGCATTTGACTCTGCGCGGGAATCCCTTATGCGCCAGTATGCCAGCGAGGAAGGGTTTCTTTCTCAGGCTGGAACTGCGCTAAAGTCTGTTCTTCCTGGCGTTGTTCGTGGCACTGGCTTAGCTGCTACTGGCATTGGATCCATCTTGGAATCCGAAGCAGCAAAAGAAGCAGGCAGATACCTGGAAGAAAAGGCGAAGCAGACTTCTGAGTTGTTCATGGAGCCGTACCAGCGGTACACCACTGGCGCAATGCTCGGTGAAACTCTTGGTGCCATGGCCCCTGCCGCACTGGCGACTGCCGCCGCTGCTGCCGCAATTCCGGAGACTGGTGGCCTTTCTGCTACCGTCATCCCTGGAATAGCTGGCGGTGTTATTGGCATGCTTCAGGGTGCCGGTGAGGTTGGCGAGGACATCCAGCAAGCCCGTGAGCGTGGAACACAGGTAAGCCCAGAGCAGGAGCAGAAGCTGGCGCTAACTCAAGGCCTGATTACTGGCGCTCTTGAGGGGCTTCCCCTTGGAAGACTGGCGAAGGGTGCCAGATCTCTAGCCACAACCGGAAGAATCGCGATGAGCAAGCCAGCAGAGGAGGCGACAAAAGAAGTTGTCGATCTTCTTATGGCTGGCCGGGGGGAGATCGGCAGGAGAGCTTTGAAGTCTGCCGGTATCGAGGGCTTGACCGAGGGTGCCCAGCAGTTGTCCCAAAACCTGCTGGCTGCTGGCGCTATTCCTGGACTTGGCCCTGGGTACGATCCTACTCGTGGGGCATTTGAAGGAGTCCTTGAGTCTGCTGCCGTTGGGTCTGTCTTTGGCGGAACGCTCCAGGGTGGCATAGACCTTTACAACAAGAAGAAGTTGGAAGGATACCTCTCTAAAGAAAGAGAGAAGCAGAAGGAGAGCGCCGAGGTTGGCCGTCAGCTTGAGGACGCTTTCATCTCCCGAGAGATCGAAGGTCAGCGCCAAGCGGAAGTAGCCCAGGGAATTCTTGCCGAAGAAGCACAGAAGGCTGCTCAAGAAGCGTCCAAGCAAGAGGGCATCAAGCTAGACACATCACTCACCAAGGCGCTTGGAGTGTTCTCTAAGGAGAAGGCTACTCCAGAAGACAAGCTTGACGCATACAGAGAGTTTGCCGCACAGGATATGTTTGAGAAAACATACGGCGAGCTTAAGGGCGCTGAGATTATTCAGGCCAACAAGAAGGCCTATGGATTCTTTAAAGACAGCGTGAACCCTGAATCCCTGGCACTTGGCATTCAGATGAAAGAAAGGGAAGCTCCTGGCGCTGTCGAAATGGTACGCACTGAGGCCCCTGAGGGAATGGGCGGGGTGTTGCCTTCTGTTGAGGTCGCGCCAACTCCAACTGGAGAGGAGAGGATCCCGGCATTTCAGGATCGGATTTCCAGGCGCTTGTTTGGAAAACCTTACTCCAGACTGGAGCCAGAGCAGATTACTGCTGTTGACACACAAGTGGAGCGAGAGGTCGGGAGACCGATTATCGCGCCAAGGATTGAAGAGCAACAGCGTCAGGCTGAACAGAAGGCTATCCAAGAACAGCAAGAATCCGAGGCCAGGAGGCAGAAGCAGGATGCCGCTCTCTTTTCGGCGCTTGAGATTGCTTCTAGAGAGGGAGCCACCGTCAGCGAGAAGAGAGCTGCATACAAGGACATCATCGCAATCAGTGAGCTTGGGTCTACCTACGGAGATCTCCGTGGTAAAGATATCAGATCAGTTAACGCCAGGGTTCAAGGGATCATAAAAAACAAACAGGGCGTTGAGGATCTTGATGCCGTCAAGGAGTTCCGTGCGAGGCAGGCCGCTACTGAACCTGTCGCTGAAGCTCCCGCTGCTCCCGAGGTTGAGATCGCCACGGCCCCAGAGGTTCCTCAACCTACCGCTCCGGTCGAGCAAGTGCCGGAGATTACTGAGCCTGTTGCTGACAGGGAGACTGGCGTCGTCTCCAGGCCGGAAGACTGGGATTCCATGCTTCCATCTCAGCAGTTGAACTGGGCGAAGAGGGCTTACCCGTATGCGCCGCAGAGCGAGATAGAAAGCTTTGTCACGAATACTGACCCCAGGCTTGGCGCTGAGGTTCTTGGGTATGCCGATAGGCGCATAGCGAAAAAGAACGAAGAGTTCAGGGTGAAGTTCCCTCCCGCTACCGAAGAGGGAATGGCGAAGCTCCCTAAAGGGAAGCGCCCTGTTTCTCCGGTTGAAGCCGCCGCTGTGCAGCCAGAGCGCGGCACTCCGATTGAAAGAGCGCCGAGAAGACTTCAGCCTGAGCCTGGGTTGAAGTTGGATGTAGAGGCTGCGCGTGGCGTATCTGAAAAAGCATACGAGCAACTCAAGAAGCTCAACGTAAGCGACATCTACTCTACCGTTGTTGTGGATAACTTCCTTGATGAGAAGGGTGAGGTCAAGCCAGACATGGCGCAGTTCCTCAACAACGTCATCAAGATCGCGTCGAAGCAGAATGATGTCGCCACTTCCGAGAAGAACCTGATAGACACCGTGAACCATGAGGTAGTACATGGTATGCGGAAGTCTGGTTTCTTCACGGATGCAGAGTGGAATCTCCTGACCTCCAAGTTCAACCCCAACGAGGAGTTGGATAAGGACACGATTGCTGCGTACCAGGAGCGGTTCAAGGCACAAGGACCTGAGGCTGTTCAGGAGAAGCTGCAAGAAGAGGCTGTTGCTCACGCTATCGAGCGCCTCTCCGATGCCCCTGCGCGGGAGTTGGATATCCCCAGCGTGTCGATGTTGACCAAGGTGAAGTCCTTGGCGCGGCTTGGAACCGCTGCCAACAATCTCGGATACAATGCCGAGGATCTGATCTCTGCCGTTCGTGCTGGTCAGGTTGGGCGCAGGGCTATCAAGGGAGCGCCGACTGTTCTTGAGGCCGTCAAGGAAGGCAGGACCCCAAGGCAACTGGTGCCCCAGGGGCGGCTCCAAGTAGGAGATGTTCCAGAAGAACTGCCGGAGATGGCAGCTGGACCTGTCGATGAGTCTGAGATTCCTGCCGAGTTGAGAGGGGAAGCGCCGGAAAGAATATCCAAGGAAGCCCCAGAAATCACCGAGGAATCAAGGGAAGTTCCTGGCACTGAAGCATCTTCTCCGATGTACAAGATCCGGCCACAGAAGCCTGCCGAATTGTTCGTAGAGAGAAAAGATGACTCTCTAGTTAACATGGTCCAGCGCGGTGTTAGCAGTGGAAGTCCTACTCTTCAGATCCTGAACGACATCAAGAACTACCTCTTCGAGACCAAGGTAGCCAAAGCAGCCCTTGGCCCAGAGAGCGAGTTGGGCAAGGCCGTCTCGGCACGACAGTCTGTTCTTGATCAATTTGCTCCGATTGAGAAGAGCGCCGAAAACTTGAGCCAGTTCCTTGGTCCAACTGTAGACAAGTACACAGCAGCCAACAGTGCAGCTATCGTTTCCATTAGGCAGTCCCAGAAAGTCAGTGAGCTACTGTCCACCATGCTCCTTGAGGGCTATGCCTTCTTTGATCCCAAGACTGGATTCATCCTGGTCAAGAAGAGCAAGGACCATGCGCTCATGCCTCAGCTTGAGAACCTTGCCAAGAAGGGGAAGATCAATCAGGCGCTTGACGCTGCGTTTGCCAGGGGATTCATGGAGACCCAGCGGGCTACTGGAAATGCGGAGGCAATCCTTGGTGGCGTCTTCTCTGTGAAAGACTACCAAGCGATTGAGGCCAAGTACGCCAATGACACCGACATCCAAGAGTTCCTTCGGGTGTATCGAAACCTAAACGATGCACTGCTTGAGTTGAATCGCTACGTTGGGAACTTCGATCAGGCTACCACCCAAAGGTACAAGAGGTACTTCTACACTCCTCGATATCGCGTCCCGGTCGATAAGGATGGATACCCGCTGGCCCCGACTGCGTCGAATGCGAAGATTGCCAACCTGCAAGGGTTGAAGCCAATCAAGGGCGCAAAGCTCCCTGTTGCCGATGCCTTGGAGAATATAATCTCCAACGCCCAGTTCATGCTGTCTTATGCCATGAAGAACGAGGCTGGCGTCAGGACTATTCGGGATGCGGTAGACGCAAACATAGCCAAAGCTACCGGAACAGCCAAGGCCGTCAAGGTTCGTGAGCCGAAATTCGCAGGAGATCCTGGTCGAGTCGTCAGGGTTAACGTCAAAGGCAGGCCCGAATACTACGAGGTCCTCGACCCGCTCCTGTATCAAGCCATGGTTTCCTCTGGGTTCACACCGTCTGCCATGGATATGGTTGGCAGGTCTTTTGGCAGAGTCTTCCGTAGCGGTATAACCAGATCGTTCCCGTTTGCCTTCGGGAACATGTTCCTTGACTCCATCAACCTCTGGTCGCTGGGGATATACAAGGGGTCGCCGATTGTCGCTATTCCCAGGAACCTGATTGAAGGCGGGGTTTCTGTTTTCAATTCTGCTTTCTGGAAGACTGATCCGGCACTACAAGAACTCGCCAGCGCCGGTCTCCTGCCTAGCGATATCGCTGCGAGAAACGCAATAGATACCGCCAAGAACATAAAGAAAAAGTTAAAGATAGAGCAGGATGAGTCTTTAAAGTATCTGTTCTCGAAGGTGTGGGATGGTTCCGTTGGGTTCATGGAGAAACTTGCCAGTGCATCTGAAACCGTGAACCGAGTTCAGGTGTACAAGAACGTACTGAAAGACATGCGGAATACAGGCATGTCTGCGGAAGAAGCAAAGGCAACGGCGCTCTACGCCACGATGCAGTACCCGGTCAACTTCGACACGAGGGGAAGCGGCCAGATCGCGAGTTGGGTTGCCTCTTACCTCCCGTTTGTTTCCGCAAGCTCCCAAGGAACTGACGTATTCTATCGGCACATCAGGGACATCGTAAGAACTGGAAAGACCAGAACGCTTCCGTCTGGCAGGGTCATTGGCGGCAAGCAGATGTCCAGCCCTCTTCAGAAGTCCATGATTGAGGCCTCTAAGACGGCGCTGTATCAGTCTATTGGCTTTGGCGCGGTTTACTCGCTGCTTATGGCGGCTTTCGGCTGGGAAGAGTGGAAGAAATTGCGCCTGGAGGAGAGGTATAGGACCCTACTGGTCCCAATTCCTGTTGCTGGTGGAGGGATGATGAAGATTCCTGTCCCTCCGACACTCGGCGCTATATCTCTCATGATCCCAGCCGCTCTGGCGGAAAGCATTAAGGGCCACGAGAATGGAGCCGAAATTGCCAAATCCATGGCGGCTTTCTTTGCTGGCATGTTTACCTTCGACCCAACCCCTCAGTTCATCAGGCCAGCAATCGAGGTGGCAACCAACAAGAACTTCTTCACATGGAGACCGATTGAGAATGAGTCCCTACAGAAGCTCCCTCCCCAGTATCGCTATGACGAAAGGACAAATCTCCTCAGCAGGTACATGAGCAAGTTCCTTAACGAAGTGGCTATACCGATTTCGCCTGTTCAGTTTGAACACCTAGTCAGGGGCTACCTTGGCACCCTGGGCGTATTTGCCAACGAACTCATCAGCCAGACTGTCGACATAAAGAGCCAGGACGAGCCTGAAAGATTCAGGCCCTTTACTGACCCCCACCTGCTGCCCGGTATCGGCAAGATATTCCTCGATCCTGACGTAGACAGGAAGGCCATCGACGACTACTACGCCATCAGGAATGCCGCCACTCAAGCCGCAAACGCCCTGAAGATAGAGGCTGCTTCCGAAGAGTTCCAGAGCAACCCTGAGGCGCTCAGAGAGATGCTCATCCTCTCTCGGATCAACGAGGCCATGGAGGCCGGACCAGAGAAAGAAATGCAGGAGTTGAGGAAACTAAAGAGGCAGGTTCAGTCTGCCCCTTCGAGCCAGATCAGCCCGTCCAGGAAGACAGATGTGATCAAGAAGATCAACGCCAGGATGAGCCATATTGCTGGAAGCGTTCAGCCCCTAAAGAGGTACGTTCCCTTCAACGCTTTCTAGCTTTTTCTCTGGCACTGACACCCTGGTAGGTGTAATGTTGATGACAACCTTGCGCCTATCACCCCTTACATGCTTAACCGATATATCTTCAACCGAGTTGCTCGACATGCACTCGATTATGCACGCACGGTATAGCACCCTCAATACGGAATCAAGCAGCAGAGAGTAATCCTTCAGCTTGTTCCTGTCGTGATACTCGACCCTGAGGGATACTCCCTCTATCGGCAGGAACTTGATCTGCTTCGAGATCTGCTGCGCCACTCGATACAGGTCCTTGCTTGCTGTCTTGCTCAGAAGCATGTCCCCGGATTCGTTCTTCACGAACATAGTAATAGGAAACGACGGATCGTTTATCACAATCCTGATCGGCTTGAGCAGCGCCGGAAGAGACTTCCCTTCTTCTACAGCGTCTCCCACCTTCCGTCCCACGGTACGTCCTTGTTGTTCAAGTACTTCCATCTCGCTTTAGTCTCCCTCTTGTCGCAGTGTATAAATCCACCCTCGATAGACACACCAACTCCAAGGAAGCGCCGGAACTCCTCCACCTTTCTGTAGAGATCTTTCAGGCTCATGCCAGGGCTGTGGATATCTACCGCTACTCCCATCCTGTGCCGACCAACTCTTCCCTTCTTGGCTACTTCCACAGGATGCAACTCACATCGATAACCGCTGGTAATTACAACTGGCGCTCCAAGGAAATCACGGAACTGCTGGAGTAGATCTACGAACTCCTGGCTCATCCCGTTCTTTCCGCAATGTTTGCAAGCAACCTCAGATACCTTGAAGTTCTTGGACACCATCCACGCTGGGCTTCTCTGTATCGTTTGCATAATACATTGTAACCCCTCGGCACACAGGATGCCATCTAGCCTCCCGTGAACCCAGGGGTCACCTGGGTAGTCTCAGTGGATGTCTAGCGTAGCGTTCTCTATTCCTCTCTCCTTTCTATTTAGATTTGGTCTCTTGACCGTTAAAGATCTACCGGACTCCGGTAGAACCAAAACCGCCGGAGCCACGAGAGGACTCCGATAAACTCTGCGCCTGCTCGAAGGCGATAGGCTCGTACTTGGACAGCACCATCTGGGCAATCCGCATGCCCTTCTCGATCACGAACGGCTGATCTCCGACCTGCTTGTATCCATTCCAGCAGAGGATCACTCCGACCTCCCCACGGTATGCCGGATCAATTGTGCCGGGAGAGTTGAGGACTACGATACCATGCTTCAGAGCCAGACCAGAGCGGCTTCTGATCTGCGCTTCGCATCCAGGGGGAAGCTCGATGTGTAGCCCGGTCTTCACCACCTGCGGCTCGTTGGGGCGCAGGAACACCTCCTCGTCAGCGTACAGGTCCATGCCTGCGTCTTCCATCGCCCCGTGTGCGTAGACGGGGATCTTAACCGATGCACTTGTTGTCTTGAGTTTGACGATCATTCCATTCTCCATTCTTGGCTTTGCCGTATCCCCGGAATGGCTTCAAGGGCGTCTCGCTGTAGCATAATTACCGCCCAGCACGTCCACAGATCCATGTGAATCGGATCGGCAATAAGCATTCTCGCTTCCCTCATGGGGGTCTCGTACGGAGGGAAGGGATTCTCATCACAATCGTCGAGAATATGAATCAGCGCACTGGCTAGGTGATTCCCGCCGATCATGATTTTCTCCAGAGCCTCCTTCAGTATCTCGATGTGCGCCACGAGTTGATCCCTCTCCAAGATCGCTTGCTTCAGATACAGCGCCTTGTCCTGCGCCTCCTCGTACGCATCCAGCAGGGGATCTCTGCCGTTGCCGACCTGAAGATATGTGCCGTAGTTCTGCTTCCCCACTTCTGCCCGGCGCTTGATGTCCTCGATCACCTGCTCGTGGATCGGCTGGGTGTCGTTAGGCTTTGGCGCTGGCTGCATCGTCCACCTCCGGCGCGTTCATCTTCAGGTACTCCTGCTTCCGCTGCTTGCGGAGAACACAGGCGTCACGGTTCGCGGCACA
>Ga0075458_10000797_pt1 | contig 10280 bp, 16 predicted proteins | sample DEB3_08_DNA_FD_77576 | JGI IMG/M metagenome (GOLD analysis project Ga0075458, IMG submission 77576) | Aqueous microbial communities from the Delaware River and Bay under freshwater to marine salinity gradient to study organic matter... | ecosystem: Environmental > Aquatic > Marine > Coastal ... | reverse complement strand
ACCTCTTGTTGGTGTGGACTGCGTGTATGAAGGCTCAACCCCACTAATCGCCGCCATGCGGTGTTATGTTGCGTCCAAGTTGGGCGATGAGGTTGATGTACCTGATGAACTTATGAAAGGAGAAACGATATGAAACAGATTGAAGATGACAAAACCCTCGACTTCATCGGTGGTGAGGGTGACACACCTGAACATGCTACCAAGACCAAGTATGTGTTCTGGATTGAAGTGGGTGACATGGAAGTGGAGTGGCGACCATTGACCAAGACCCAAGCTGTGCGTATGCACAAATGTACCCAGCGCACTACACCGGATGGTGTGACAAGGTATGGGTGGGAAGTGATAGATTGACATGGCTGTGTTAATCTGTTATAATGTAGTTTGTGTTAGTGGAGTTATGTGTAAGTTGAATCGGTTTCATACCGTATGAAAGGAGATCATTATGAGTAACATTGAAGTAAGTAAATTGTCTGGTTCCGCAATCATTGTGAACCTTAACTTGTCTGTGTGGACTGCCCGTAAGCTGGACAAGCAGGTATCGCAAGAGATCGACAAGGACAAGGCGACCAAGACCCGTGCTGGTAACTATCACAAAAACTTGTTGGCAGGTAGCGGCAAGTTGGAGGAAATCACCAAGCTGGCGGGTGCTGTGCGTACATGGCACTACACCTATACGCAACCGTGGAGCGATGGCGGTGATCGTGTGTTACCTATGACCATGTTTGCAGACTACCGTGCCAAGCTGAATGAGTACGAAACCCAATTCGGAACGGCAGTAAATAGCTTCCTGAATGAGTACGACACCTTGGTGACGGCGGCGGCGTTTCAACTGGGTAACTTGTTTAACCGTGACGATTACCCTGCCCGTGAGCATATCGTGAGCAAGTTTGGGTTCCGCTATTCGTTTGCCCCATTACCAATGGCAGGGGATTTTCGTGTGGACATTGGTGAACAAGGGCTGGCTGAGTTGCGTGACCACTACGAAGGCGTGATGGCTGAACGCACGGCGACCATGATGAAGGACGCATGGGACAGGCTGTATGAAGTTGTGTCCAAGATGTCTGAGCGTTTGTCTGATGATGTTGTGGATGGTGAACCCAAGCGCAAGATATTCAGGGACTCGCTGGTGGACAACGCCATAGAAGCGTGTAGGTTGTTAAGACATTTCAATGCGACCAACGATACCAAGTTGGAAACTATGCGTAGGCAACTGGAGGATGCGTTGCATGGAGTGGACGCACAATCCCTGCGTGACTCTGACTTGTTGCGTGAGCAGACCAAGCAGAAAGTGGATGCCCTGCTGGATAAGTTTTCTCTGTAAGTGTAAGTGTGTAAGTGTGTGTAAGTTAACTCGGTTTCATACCGTATGAAAGGAAATCATCATGTCTCTCTATAAATCAATCTCTTTGCAACAAACTGCTGACCTGATCGCCGCTGTTGGTGATGTGCAAACTATCCTAGCGCAAGGTGAGATGGGTATTGGCAAGTCGTCTATCCTGAAGATGCTGAAAGCCAAGCCGGAGTTGAAGGATTACTACTTCTGCTATGTTGACATCACTACCAAAGATGTTGGTGACTTTATGGTTCCCAAGATCAAGGACATTGATGGCAACGAAGTGTGTCGCTTTGTTCCTAATGAGGAATTCGGTCTGCACTTCAAGGGACGCAAGGTTGTGATGATGCTGGATGAGATCGGCAAAGCCAAAGGCGGTGTGATGAATGCCTGCCTGCGTCTGATGCAAGAGCGTATGTTGGGTGTGTATCAACTGGACGGCATTATCTTTGCCACAACTAACTTAGCTGTGGAGGGTATCGGTGACAATGTGCCGCCTCATGCTCGTAACCGTGTGACCCAAGTGCGCGTTGCCAAGCCTACGGCAGAAGAGTGGATGACCTACGCTATCAACAACGGCGTCAATCCAATCGTGATTGCCACGGTGAATGAGTACCCTGATATGTTGGCATCGTTTGAGGACTACGAATCGCCACAACAAAACACCTATATCTTTGATCCCCGTGATGTGCGTCTGGCGTTTGTTACGCCCCGCTCATTGGAGAAGTCGGGTCACATCATTGATCGTTGTGCTATCTTGGGTAAAGATGTTCTGGCACATGCACTCAAGGGTACAGTGGGAGATAAAGCCGCGTTCAATATGCTGACTATGTTTGACATGGACTCACAACTTGTCAACTGGGAGGAGTTGATTAAGAATCCCACAACTGTGACAGTACCACGCAACGGCGCGGCGTCATGTATGTTGGTGTCTAAAGCGGTACAGCGCATCCGTAAGGACAGCATAGGTGCATGGATGGACTTCCTGCCCCGCCTGTCTAAAGAAGCACAGGGTTTGTTTGCGCGTAGTGTGATGAGTAAGCAGTGTCCTAACCAGCAGGTTGCGGCAACCAACACTAAGTTTGCTAAGTGGGCGGCAGACAACAACTATATGTTTGCCCGTTGATCGACAGTTCATACCGTATGAAAGGAAAACAATCATGTTTATTACACAGATAAATCAACTGACTGCGCTACAAAAGATAGAGCGTGCCCATGTTGAACTAATGGCGCATAAGGATACTATGGAGTACGCAGGTGTCATCATGGTGGGGAACTACGCCGTAGATGAGAATATACCAACCGCTAAGACCGATGGCGTCAACTGCACTTATGGTAAGAAGTTTGTGGAAGGGATGAGTGAAAGTGACCTGCGTGGCCTAATCATGCATGAGAATCTGCACAAAGCGTTCCAACATACTTTCCTGTGGCGGCATCTGTATGAGCAGAACCACAAAGCCGCTAACTATGCATGTGACTATGTGATCAACCTGATCATCCATGACATCAGCAAAGCATCAGAGGGTTTTGTTACTTTGCCCAAAGGTGGATTACTTGATGAGCGATTCCGTGACATGGACTCCCAACAAGTGTTTGATATCCTCATGGAAGAAGGTGGCGGTGAGGGTGGCGGCAGTGACGATGGCGAAGGTGAATCGTTAGATGAACACGATTGGGATAGCGGTGAGCAACTGAGCGATGACGACAAAGAACAAGCGCAGAAGGAAATCGACCAAGCGTTGCGTCAGGGTCAGATACTGGCTGGCAAGATGGGTGGGCGATTAACCCGTGAGATAGGCGAACTGCTTGAACCCAAGGTATGTTGGCAAGATAAGTTGCGCGAATACTTATCCAGTCTTGCGGACGGTAAAGATGTATCCACATGGCAACGGGTCAATCGGCGTTGGCTCCAGCATGATATGTATATGCCATCAACCCTATCCGAAACTATGGGGCGCATTGTCATAGGCGTGGATACATCAGGGTCAATCGGTGGGCGGGAACTCAATGAATTCCTAACCGAAGTAAAAGCCATATGTACCAACCTGCAACCTGAATTGGTTGACTTGTTGTACTGGGATACTGAAGTGGCAAGGCATGAAGTGTATGGGCGCGATGAGTTGGGTAAGCTGGTGGATAGCACTAAGCCAGCAGGGGGTGGGGGTACGGATGCGGCGTGTATACCTGCATACATCAAAGAGCGAGGCATCAAACCCGAATGCGCTGTAGTGCTTACCGATGGTTATGTAAGTAGCTGGGGCAAATGGGAACATCCTGTCCTGTGGTGCATTGTCAACGGGTCACAGGGCAACGCGCCCGTGGGTCAGACTATCCATGTGAACTAAGGAACAGGTCTCAACAACCGCAATGAAAGGAAAACATCATGGAACGAAATGGAACAACTGTTTATATGAACGCACTCCATCGTGGGCGCCGCATACGGATGGACAACTACAACACAGTTAAACAAAACTATGAGGCTGTTAAACCAATATCTGGCATTCGTAGTTCGCTTAATCTGCGCCCACTTACTGACCGTAGTCGTCCATATGAAGTCTGGATTGAACAAAATGGAAACTATGGGGCTGGGTTTCATTCAAGCCATATAGGCCCACAAAAAATAGCAAAGTCAAACGGTGTTAGGCCATTGCTGATGTTTAGCCCTGATAACACGCTAACCTTTACACCGCAATGGATGAATTCATATGCAACATGGGACTTGCTCTCAGCACTTCTGCCTGATGGGATTCATTTTGCCAAGAAAGGGGCGAAGCAATACTTTGAGTTGGCTACTCCTGATGGTGGGTTTAGTTACTTTTTATCCCCCTATCAGCGCATGCCCGGCGCATCTATTATGCGTTTCATACCGTATGAAATTAATGGTAAGCGTTACTTCAAGGTACACGCAGAGGATACGGTGACAGAAACTAAAACTTTAGTTGACAGAGAAGTCAGTAAGCAGTTGCGGCAAGAGTTTGAGGCATTTAAGAACTATTACGCGGCTATGGCTGGTCTCATATCGACAGAGGTTTCTCTAGCTGATGAGTTTAAGTTTGGGGAATCTCATGGCAAACACAAGAGTAGAGACTTCTTGAAGCTTACCGATTGGTTGAAGCGAGCCGAGGGGGAGGAAATCGGTAGCAGATGGGCAGATGCAGTTCGTGCGTTTTACATCATCAACAGCAATACAGAAAGTAGGTATGACTATGAAATGCAAACAACGACACGGGTCTATGCCCATGCAACAGTGGAGGACTTAAACAAACTCTCAACAAAAGATTTTTACAAGTACACCCGCCCCTATAAAGATGTGCTTATGCCACTTGGGGTTAGCTTTTGGGGTAACGGGCGATGAGAAACGATTGGAAAGAATTTACACGACCTGAACTGATAGAACGGGTAGTGTTTTTAGTGGCGCTTATTGTGCTGGTGTTTGATCTTTTTATATGGAGGGCGTAATGAATACAACCGTCAATACACAACTTGAGGACTACCATTTCAAAAATGGCAAATTTAAAACAGCATATGAAAACCTCATGTGTGACTTCAACACAGAGAAAGTTCAACATGATGCTTACATTGAAAACGCTGTGCCTGTCCCACCAAAGCTAAAGAAGTTTTACGATGAGGTTAAGCATAAGTACCCTAGCATAACCTTTGTTCTATCCAAGTATCCATTGATAATGACATCCAACTCTAAAGTTGAATACCCAGTGTACGGCTCAATTGACATCGCATTTTCTGATGCAACAGACATCATTGTTGGCGCTCTGTATTATGAAACGGATAAGAATGGGGATGATCGGTATGGGGTGATCAGTGACCGTATCAGCAATGAAAAATATTCACAATGGCATAAGTCGTACCATAGTAAATACACAAAAAATTTCAAGTCGGCAGTAAAAAACGCATTGCAATACATCAAACCCACGCAGATTACAGACTTGAATAACCCCTCAAGTGTGCGTAACTTTATAAATGAATCCATAAATGAGGTAGCCAGAGACAAATTAAACGAAGCAATGCGTATCCCAATAGCGGATTTAAAAACTGAAATACAAATGATGATAGCTTCTGGTTATGTGCCAAAGACACCTAAGTTTGTTAATGCGTTCAATATGGTTCGTGACGAGGGGGAAGAACTGGCACGGATTGAGAACTACAAACCTGACATGGTGTTTGTCTGGCTTAAACCTGATCGGGCTGAGTATATGGGGAAAGACGGTTCGCCTATGGTGGCTCATACCGTAGAAGAGTTGCCAGAAGAACTACGCAACAAGATCGCTGTGTTACAGATTAGTGAGATCAACCACCCCATCATGGATGTTGGCATGAAGGTTGGTGACACAAAGTATTGGGTGTTCTTATCTAAATGAAAGGAGAAAGCAAATGAAACATGCACAAATTAAACGCATCCTCATGGAGAAGGGATGGGAGGAAGAAGATGCTGAGGCAGAGGCTGATAGCCTAGCGGAAGCTTGGCTTGATGCGGAGAAGGACTATCAACTAGAGGAGAAGCATCGTGCCAACAAATGTCAGCATGAATCAACGAGTCTCAATTGACCCTACCCAAGACATACTTAGGGTTTCCATCAATGTAAATGGTAAATTTGACATTGTAGACTTTACAACCCCAACCAAGAATGGTAGAGTTTTGTACAGGGATGTTGGTCAAGAAAATGTGCCAACATGGATAATTGAAGCGATATCAATGCTACGCATTGCGGAGCCTCTTTTTTCCGTAGAAAGCGTCGGATACAGAGTGGGTGACAAGTTGTACTACATCATTGATAAGAGAGGTGAATATGAAAACCAAATCGCGTAAGCCCAGTAAGAATGACCCGATCAACCTGCTAGACCCTAGGTTCAAGTACGTCCCTGCGGCGGCGACAGATGTAACGAAGACATGGCGAAAGTTTGGATGGAAACCAATCGAACGAAAGGAAAAAATGTATGAAGGCGGTACTTGAATTTAACTACCCCGATGATGAAGTTAAGCTACGCCGGGCGCTACATGCAGAACAAGCGTTTACTGCATTGCTGGATATGAACAACAGTGTTAAGTACCGATGGAAAATTGGGGAGGAAGATGAAATGCTTGAAGCGTTAGACCATGTGCGGAATGTGCTAGACCAAGTACTAACTTTATGTGGAGAGAAAGCCCCCGTATGATCGGACAACTAAGCCACGAAGAGCAACTACATCTAGCCAAAACACAGGAGAGAATTAGATGCGAAAGGATCATTCAAAACTTTATGACACGGCACAAAGACAGCGTAAGCAAAGTAGCCTTGTTAAAACGCCTGCTAAAAAAACTCCGAGAGAGATAAGTTGGAACGAATGGAACCCGTTTGAAAGAGCAACCGGCAGTGCGTTAAAGCAATTGAACAGGAGGCATAAACAACTTGATACAGATTGGGAGGAAGCACTACTATGACCCCGGAAGCGAAAGTCAAAGCGAAAGTAGTAGCAACATTGAAGGCATATGAAGTGTATTATTTTTACCCTTTGAGCGGTGGCTACGGTTCCAGCGGCGTACCCGATATCGTTGGGTGCTACAAAGGAAAATTTTTTGCAATCGAGTGTAAAGCTGGGAAGAACAAACCAACTGCGCTACAAGAACGCAGTATGCAAAAGATCATAGGTAATGGTGGCGTTGCCATCGTTGTCAATGAAGAGAACCTGAACGATGTTCAGGATATGTTGAAGAAACTTTAAGGAGTGTATATATGGGAACCATTAGTGAGGAAATGAAAAAGATCATCAGTACGTGGGATAACGAAGTAAAGGAGAATGCCATGCCCAGAATAACTTACCGCGATAAGATTTACAAAATTGTTATGGATAACCCCGGAATAACCGCAAGAAAATTGCTAAGTATCTTGCAGAAAACCGACCCAAATCAGACATTCTCTACTGTGACTTCACAGTTGAATGGGCTTCACAATACTTGTTATGTGCGTCGAAGCGACTCAATATTACACGCAAATGGTGGCAATAATCACGCATACATATACTATGCAGTGCCAGTAGAAGAGGCTAGAGCAAAAAACGCACAACGTAAACGGGACGCCAAAATAAAGAGAGCAAAAGCCATCGCTAAAGCCGCCAAGATGCGTCAGGCTAAAGAAGAGAAAGCACAACAATCGTCACAGATGTCATTGCCTTTCAATGATGTGGTTGAGACGGCTGTGTCTGTTAATCTGTCCAATATGACGGCTATCCAGATTCTGCAACAAATTTCTTTTGCGCAAGCGAAAGCGTTATACGCAGAACTCAAGGGAGCCTTTGGTGGCTGACACCTTTCAGAACTTACAGACAAACATCCAACATAGCGAAGTAAAGTTACTCCAGATCGGCCAGTACATGCTGGCTGATTTTGGGGATAACAAACTATGGATTGCCCATACAAGTGGGGAAACAGGCGTGTTTAATAAACATGAACTTGAACCCTACATAGCGGCATTTTTTGGATTGCACTTCTGATGAACACACTAACAGTTGACCTAGAGACATACTACACAGACACAGACCTTGGCTTTAAAAGGCAGACAACGGAAGAATACATCCGTGACCCGCGCTTTGAAGTCATAGGCGTGTCGGTGCAGATAAATGACGGCGAACCACAATGGTTTAGCGGAACACATGCAGAAACCAAACAATGGTTAATGCAGTTCGATTGGGATAACAGCATGGCATTAGCGCATAACGCACTCTTTGACATGGCAATCCTGAATTGGCACTTTGACATTCGACCTAAAGCAATTGCTGATACCTTGAGCATGGCACGGGCTATTCACGGTACAGAGGTTGGTAACAGTCTGGCTAAATTAGCCAAGCACTATGAACTTGGGGTGAAGGGGGAAGAAGTCATTGCGGCTATCAACTTAAAGCGTACAGACTTTCCCAAAGAGCAGCTTGCGGCTTATGGTAGGTACTGTATGAATGATGTGTCATTGACATATGATTTGTTCCTGCATTTGTTGCCCCAGTTCTCGAAGCTCGAACTGCGTCTGATTGACTTAACTATCAGGATGTTTACAGAACCTGTGTTGCGTCTGGACAAGTCCTTGCTGGAGGCTCACCTTAAACAAGTGACTGAGCGGAAGGAGAAACTTTTGAAAGACTCCGGGGCCGCACGAGAAGATTTAATGTCCAATAACAAGTTTGCAGAACTTCTACGCAACCTTGGCGTTGAACCGCCCATGAAGATTAGTCCGACCACGGGCAAAGAGACGCTGGCACTGGCGAAGAACGATGAGGAATTCAAGGCGTTAGCTGAACATCCCGATGATCGGGTGCAGACTTTGGTTGCCGCTCGTCTTGGGAACAAAACCACATTGGAAGAAACGCGCACCATTAGATTATTGGATATCGCTAATCGAGGACAGATACCTGTTCCCCTTTCTTATTACGCCGCTCACACTGGACGATGGGGTGGAGCTGACAAGTTGAATTTTCAAAACTTCCCAAGCAGGGGTGAAAACGCTGGCAAGCTAAAGTCTGCCATTCTGCCGCCAGAAGGTCATGTAATCATTGACTGTGATTCATCCCAAATTGAGGCACGGGTGCTGGCGTGGTTTGCTGGGCAGGACGATCTGGTAAAGATATTTGAAGCTAATAACGCTGAGATTGCCGCCGGAGTCCGTAAGAAAGACATGCAGTTTGATCCGTACAAGCTCATGGCATCTGCAATCTATAACAAATCAACACAAGAAATATCTGATACGGAACGATTCGTTGGCAAGACCACAATTCTTGGTAGCGGGTATGGAATGGGTAGTGCTAAATTTAAAATGCAACTCAAAACATTTGGTGTTGATATTGATGAGGACGAAGCCGCTCGTATCATATCTAAATATAGAGAAACATATCCTTGGATACCTGCGTTGTGGAGATCAGGAGCAAACGCTATTGAATCCCTATCAAAAGGCAAAACGGCTAAGTGGGGGCGACAAGGGGTGATTGAAATCCATAGAGAAGGTATACTGATGCCTAACGGCTTGTACCAACGATACCCAAATTTACGGAAAATGCGGGATAAAGATGGTAAAGATCAGTACATTTATGATTCACGCAAAGGCGTAACTAAACTGTATGGCGGCAAGCTAACAGAGAACATATGCCAGAGTTTGGCGCGATGCATCATAGGTGAACAAATGTTGTTAATTGCTAAACGGTATAAAGTAGTGTTGACTGTACATGATGCTGTTGCTTGTATAGCACCGAAAGATGAAGCTGAAGAAGCACAAGCATATGTAATGAACTGTATGCGCTATGTGCCTAGCTGGGCGCACGGCATCCCATTGAACTGTGAATCTGGATATGGAGAAAATTATGGAGCCTGTTAATCGAATTACTGATTACGCATACCCAATGATGATGGCAGAAAAGGGTTTAAAAAACGCACATAACGCGCTATTGCATAAAGATGTTGATGTTGCAATAGGTGAATTACTCCAGACTCTCGTTGAAGTTAAGTTAGCAATCAACTGCATCAAACTTATGGAGGAGCAAAAATGATAGAGATGATGAAGTCCCTGACCGAACAAGTTATGGGCTGGCTCAAGGATGATCCAGTGCGTCCCTCGATACCGTTTCACATGCGGATTGGTTTGAACGCTGATGTTTACGCGCTAAAGGATGATAACGACTCGCCAAGAGCGATCACCTGCGTGTCCTACCAAGACAGAGTGCCAGCATCGGAAGACGAACTATTCAGGAGTGAATCAACGCCAACCGTGGCTGTGTTCTACACCATCTGGAGCTACCGTAAAGGCGCTGGGCGTGAGTTGTTGTTAGATGCTATGAACCACATCAAAGCAACGCGCATCAACATCGCCAAGTTTGTCACCCTGTCACCGCCAACTGACATGGCTAGAGACTTCCATATTCGTAACGGGGCGTGTGTGTATCGCATGAACGAAAACACAGTCAACTACGAATA
>Ga0075458_10000793_pt1 | contig 10314 bp, 10 predicted proteins | sample DEB3_08_DNA_FD_77576 | JGI IMG/M metagenome (GOLD analysis project Ga0075458, IMG submission 77576) | Aqueous microbial communities from the Delaware River and Bay under freshwater to marine salinity gradient to study organic matter... | ecosystem: Environmental > Aquatic > Marine > Coastal ... | reverse complement strand
CAGCTTGCGATCATCGTCCGCCTTCAAGGGAAGGACGCCATCAAGGCGGAGATCATTAGCGGTGCCCCTTATACGTTCTTCATCCGAAATACGTACATGATGAAGTTTGTACCGCCAAACTTTGAGGGCCGGTTCTACGGCTACACCAAACAGAAGAAGCTCTTCTTCTTCATCAAGGCAGACCCCGATCCGCCACGCACCAAGAACAAGCGAGGCGCTTGGAACGAGATCGTGCGCGGCAAGTTCGATCGGGTCAAGGTTGAGTTCGTGGACGCGATACAGTCCAACCTTGCAAGGGAGCTCCGCAAATGAGCCGCAACGCTTCGGCCTCGGTCGCCATTACGGCCAACATTCAGGGATACGCGCAGGAGATCAGCAAGATCCCTGACCTGACGTCAGACGCAGCGCTCAAGGCTGGCGCCAAGCTGGAGGCGGCGTTTCAGAAGAAGCTAGACGCCGTGGCGAAGGAGGCCAAGGAAGCGTCCCGCAAGGTGGCGGACGCAACCGAACCCGTGGCGACCAAAGCCTTGGACGCGGGCCGTGCGATCAGCGGCGTGGAGGGCGTGGGGCGCATCTTCGGCGGGACCATCGGAGAAGTCACGGGGGCGTTGGGCGACCTCGAAGCCGTGTTTGGGGCGCTGCCCCTGTCGCTTGGGGCGGCGGGCATTGCGGTTGCCGGCCTTACCACGGGCTTGATGTACCTGTGGAACGCCAACAAGGAGCAGGAACAGGCCACGCGTGAGACGATTGAAGGCCTGTACGACCTTGAGGTTGGCACCAAGACCGTGAGTGAACAGCTCATGGCGGCACAAGGCGTGCTCCAAGAGGCGTTTGTTTCGACGCGGGCGTTGGCGGACGCTGAGAAGTTCTTGGCCCTTGCCCAAGCCAACGAGGCGGCGCCGGCGCAGGAAGCGGCTAACTATGCGCGCATCGCAGCCATTGAGCTCCAACTCAAGCAGAAGGGCGCGGTCGGCCTGCTCACGGACGCAGAACGCAAGGAGATCGACAGCTTCGCCGTCATGGCGGCACAGCAGCGCGACCACGGCTCGTTCATGGAGGCATACAACAAGGCGTGGACGGACCAAGCCACCAACGTGTTGTCGGCCAAGTATGCGGTGGACGAGTACGGAAACAGCATTTACGACCTCGGCAACCAGCAAACACAGCAGAGAGATCAGGAGGCGGAAGACGCCAAGGCACGCGAGGAAGAGGCCAAGCGAGAGGCGGCAAGAGCCAAGGCAGAAGCAGACCGGCGGCAACGCCAGGCCGAAGCCGAACGCAAGGCGGCGGAGCGCAAAGCGGCGGCGGAGCGGGCCCGGGCAGAGTCACAGCGCAAGGCGGACGAAGAGGCGCGCAAGCTGGCGCAGGCACAGGCCGAAGCGGCGAAGCTCTTGGCGGAAGCGCTGGATCAACTCTACGAGATCCAAGGCCGTGGACAACTGGACTTCCTGAGTAAAGAGGAAGCGGTGGAGTCTGCCTATTGGCGACAGGTCGACGCGATCAAGGCGCTGGCAGCGGCCAACCGTGAGAACGTCGACGTGCAGCAGGAGGCACAAGCGGCGGAGCTCGCAGCGCTGGGGGAGCGCAACGCCAAGCTGAACGAGCTTGCGGCATCGAGGCGGCAGGCAGAAGCGGACGCTGAAGCGCAAGCCGCAGCCGAACGACAGGCGGCGCGTGACGCGGACCTTGCGGCCACGCTGGCGGCGGAAGAGGCCAAGCGCAAAAGCCTGTTCGAGACCATCGACACAGGTTTGAACGTGGCGGCGGATAGCTCGGCGCTTCTCCAAGACATTGTGGCGGAGTTCTCGCAGACCTACGACACGAGCACGGAGATCGGGCGCAAAGCGGCCAAGCGGCAGTTCGCGGTCAATAAGGCGTTCGCCATTGCCGACATCGGGATCAAGACGGCACAGGCGGTCATGGGCTTCTTGGCAATGGTCCCGCCGAACATCCCGGGCTCCATCGGGGCGGGCATCCTCGGCGCGACTCAAGCGGCCGTGGTTGCGGCCAAGCAACCGAAGTTTCACGCGGGCCGGTTCACGCAATCGGGCAACCTCGTCACGGACGAACAACCGGCCATCCTGAGGCGCGGCGAGGTCGTGGTTCCCTCCCCGATGGTCGCCAGCGCTGGCGGGCCGGAAGCGGTGCGGGAGCGGTTGCGGTCTCCCGTCGGTTCGGCCGCTCCGATGACGCTCGTGGCGGACTTTGCAGATCGACGGGTTACGGTCCCGCTGTCCCGCGCGGTCAGGTCGGCGCAACGCCCTGGCGCGATCGGCTGGAGGCGTTGACATGCCCACGGAATACAAGACCCCGATCAGCTTGCCTCTCGTTGCGGCGCACATTGAACGCGGCGGCATTTGGTACGACCAACTATCGGGCACGCCTTCACAGGCCGGCGGGTTCCAAGGATCGTTCAGGCCCAACACGAACCAAGCGTACAGCCGGATCACGTGGACCCCAAGCGGCCAACTGATCAACAGCCAGCCGGACAGCGTGCAGTTCGACACGTCCCGGTCAGGCGTGGCCGGCGCTGGGTTTGAGGCGACGTGGCAGAACAGCGCGGTCCAGGACGCCAACGGATACCCCGTCTCGGTGGGGTACGACGAACCCTCCATCGTCTCCGCGGCGGAGGTCGTTCTTGACGGTAACGGCCTGACGACGAACGACGTTTGGTCTCTGTGCTCGTTGGCGCTGCCTGACGGGTCGATCGCCATTGCCTACATCGTCAACGCCACGGGCATCACGGGCACATACGGCCACGCGGTGAAGGTGCGCAAGTGGACGCCTGACACGGGCTGGGCTGCGGCGGACACCATCGGGTACACCGTTCAGGACTCGCGGTGTTGGCTAGAGCTCGGGCCGGACGGGTATGTTCACCTGTTCTACACCATCACCTATGAAGACAGCATCCTTCAGGTCGCCGCGTGGACGGCCTTGGCAACCAGCAGCCTGACAGACTCGGACTTCCGCTTGGCCTCGGCTACGGCCCTCGCCACGCCCGTTGACTTCTCCGCGGTTGGGTTCAGCCTTGCCGGCGGGCTGAAGGTCAAGCACTACGGCGGGCAATGGCTCGCCTTGGTTGGCACGCTTCAATACTGGGGCATCGATGGCGCGTCGTTCGCCCTCGTTGGAGAGATCGACGGCGCCAACACGGTCAACGATACGGCCTGCACGTGTGTCGGCGGGGCGTTCGTCGTGGCTTACGACATCAGCACCGACGTCCTTGTCAAGCGGATCGGGTCGGCGGGCCTGCCCCTGAACGGGCTGGACCCTGACGCCACGTTCACGCAATGCGCAGCTTCGGCCAACGGGCGTCTCCTACAAAGCCTGTGCATGACGAGCACGGACGACGGGCGCTTGTGGCTGTTCATGCCGGACCCGATCGACACCGATCTTGCCTATGCTCGCGGCACCTTGGTCAGCTTCAGCACGGACGACGGGCGCAGTTGGGTGGACTACGGGCGCCTCTTGGCAGGGCGCACCTACGGCCCTCGGTACATGACGGCGATCCCGTGGCGCGATCGGGTGGTTGCGTTCCTCGCTTCGGCATCGGAAGGCGGCATCGTGCGCGTGGACGTTGGCGGCTATGCGGCGGGCGCGACCATGCCCCGGATCACAAGCGGTCAGCGCTACGACGGGCCGTCAGGCAACGCCGGGCCACGTGTGTCGTGGAACCTTGATTACGTGCCGGACATCGCGCCGTCGGTCGTTTACACGCAGACCCTTACCGGGACCGGCGCCGTCACGCGATCGGGCGGCGCGTACCAAGCGGCCAACACGGCGACCACGATCGGGCGCGTTCAATGGCACGCGGACACCACGACGCAGAACAAGCAGCGGGCGGCGATCGCCTGCGTCGACGTCACCACGGGCACCGCTCGCCTTGAGTCTGAGCAGCTTGTGGGCGTGACGACGTACCTTCCGCAAGTTCGGGTAAGCGCTACACGGGTCAGCCTGTACGACATGAGCAGCGGCACGGAGGTCGACGGCTACGACTATGGCGGCGGCAAGGTTGAGGTCATGCTTTGGCACAAGGAGAAGGCCGCGCGCGCGTTCTGGCGCATGGCGGACGACAACGAGCCGCGCGTGTGGAACGCCTTGAACGCAACCACAAACCTCGGGGCGGCGGTGGCGATTACCGCCAACGAGCTCCGCTTGTTCGGCGTGCGGTCGGTCACGGTCCCGGCTGACTTCTCGTTCGTAGCCTGGCGGTTCTCGTGCCTCGGGGTTGCCTCGGGTGGCGCTGCCCCGGTCTTCTTCGGCAACGCGGGCACAGGCCTTGCCACGGCGGACGCGCAGACGTTCGGCTTCGTGGTCGGGCGGGCGTTCAACGCATCGTCCGCCTACGTCCGCAACGGCTTCAAGGTGTCGGCGGTCGGCGGGCCGGGGCACATGGGCGAGGGCTGGGGCTCCGACGTGGACGCCACCTACCCGATCACGGCGTTCCCTTGGACGTCTGAGAGCCCTTCGCCACGTTCGTCTTGGCGGACCATCGACGCGTCGGAGGTGGGGATCGCCTTCCAGTTTGACGCCAAGACAGGCGCCGCGGTCAAGCTGCGGAGCCAAGCGTTCCTTGTCGTCATCGACGGCGACACCTCCGATTACGTTCACTTCCGTTGGCACGACGGATCGGGCTTTGGTTCGGCTGAGACCCTTGGGCGTGGCGTGTCTGTCGGCATGACGCGCGTGGGCTCGACGCTGACGCCAACGGCCGTTTCGTTGGGCGGCGGGTTCTTTGTGCAGGAGGACGAGCTTGCGGGCGGCTGGGTGGTCGACGCCAGCGGCAACAGCCGGCGCATCCTGACGAACACGGCGGGCGTGCTCGGCAAGGCAACCGGCGCGACCTACCGCACCACCGTCATCGCCTTCGACGGGGACGACACCGAAGACGCTGGCGGGACCTGGCGTGTCAACTGGCCTCGCGGCGTCTACTTGATCAAGGCCCCCAACTTTGACCCGGTGGGCTTCAAGATCACCCTCGGGCAGAACAGCGCAGACCGCAACCCGCCGGAAGGGTTCTACGAGTGCAAGGTCTTGGCGGGGGAAGCGTACCTTCTCGGGGAGCCTCACGGGCTCGACACCTCGGAACAGCTCGTGGGATACGCGCGGGCCTTCCGCGGAGAGAACGGGCAGCGCTGGAGCGAAGAAGCGGCGCCGTCAGAACGGGTCGTCACGCTGACGTGGCAGGCCTCCGCGGACATGCTGGACCAGGTCCAAGGGAGCGGGATCGGCGCTTGGCCTTCGAGCTCCACGAGCGGCCTGGCATCGCCGGATTACGTGGCATGGTTCACAGGCGGCACGGCGGCATACAGCCGCGGCGAGGCAGCAAGCACCATCCGCGCGTTGGTGGACCGGTGGGCGGCGAGCGGGACGCCCGTGGCCTATTGCCCCTTCTACTCGCGCGCGGCGTTCTCGGCTTACGGCGTGTTCTCCATGCTCGCAGGGCGCAACCTCGGCAGCATCGTCGGCACCCTTGAGCCAACGTGGACGGTTGACCACGCTGGCAGCGGGGAGGAACAGACCAACGAAGTCGTCCGCCTCGGCAGCCTCACGATTACGGAGCTCACATGAGCGGCGGGCTGGAAGTTTACGTGGATTGGGACGGCCGGACGTGGACGGTTGGCGGCGAGCTCGTCAGCTTCACGGACGCGTTGGACCTGTACGAGAATACGGCCTACACCCCGCGGCGGCTTTCGGTCTCGGTGCACCTCGGCAACGTCTGTGAGTTCATCGGGCAAGGGCACCACCCCGCCACGGCTTACGTCCGGGTGCGGGCTGGAGACAACATCATTGCGCGCGGCGTGGCCCGTCAAATGATCCCAGGGCGAGCGGGAGAGCCCACCACGATCACCCTTGAGGACGGCGTCAACTTCGAGTCGGCGCCGCTGCCCTCGGAGCGCATCATCCAGAGCACCCGGATCGACGTCCAAGCGACGCTTGACTACCGGGAGGAAGAGCTTGGGCAGATCGAGGCGGAACGGCAGAACGCCAAGAAGGTGGAGTCGTCGCTTTGGTTCACGTTCCTGTCCCGGGACGAGCGGTTGGCGGTCCTCGAAGCGGTCTATGCGCCGGCAGAGTCGACGTGGACGGCCTACGTCACCAAGTCCGAAGGCGTCGTCTATCCCATCGTCAGCGGCAACCCGGGGCGTGACGCGGCGGGGAACCTCTGGCCGGCCGGGAAGGCGCTCGGGGTTGATTCGACCGTGCCCACCCTCCTTGTGGCGGGGCACGCGTGCACGCCTGGCACCGTTTGGATCTACGGCCCGAAGAAAAACAACAAGGACCAACACGTGTGGGAAGAGTTTACCGTCAGCGTGACGAGGGACGGCGCCGGCACGGAGGTCACCGTGGTTGACATCAGCGGCGCGTCCATCGTGGAGGCCGATTGGGTCACGCACCCTGACGCTCAAGAGAAGGATTGGTTCTTCTCGTTTGGCGGCACCTCCACGGGCCTTGACCCAAGCGGCCCTGCCGTCTTTGAGTTCTTCTTGTCGCGTCTCCAAGGCGTCCGCGTGGACCCCGCAGGCCTCGGCGCCGTCCGGTCGGTCTTGTCGCGGTACAACTTCGACTTCGTGTTGGACGACGTACAACCGGCGTGGCGCCTATTCACGGAGGGCGTGCTTCCACTGGTCCCGGTTTGGGTCGTTTCGGGGCTGGACGGGATCAGCTTCCGCCACCTAGAGCTGGACCCGGAGCTCGCCGCCCCTCGCTTCGACCTCGAGGACGGGAACCGGATGGCCGTCACGTCCCGCTTCGTGTTCGGGAGTTCGGATGGCGCGGAGATTGTGAACGCCCTGACGCTGTCGTTCGGCGCCAACCGATTCTCAGGCGGCTACCGATACAACATGCGGGCAGACGCGCAGGGATGGTCTTGGGGCCACCTGTCAGTAAACCGCTTCGGGACCATTGCCGAACGCATGGAGACCAACATGGTCAGCCGATACGCGGACGCGCGGCTGATGGCTCGGGACATTCTGCACCGCAAGGCCGTGGACCGTCGGCGGGGCGAGCTCGCCGTTGACGCGGACTTGTACGGCCTCGGGGCGCCCCGGCAGATCAACGTCGGCGACTGCATCCGGCTCAATGCCCCGGACGAGGGCGTGAACGACGCGCCGTGCATCGTGACGAGGATCACCCGGGACGGTTCGCGGACCGACTCTGTTGAGGTTATCGTTCTGGCGTAGGAGGTCCGATGCTGCCGCTGTTGAACGCCGTTCTCCGGGCCGTTCTACCCGCTCCCGCTGACTTCCTGGCGGACGTCGTGACGGACTCCATCGAACACGTCCCGGGCATTGTCCGCGCAGCCAAGAATCCGGTGGAGCTTGAGGACGAGCTCTTCGCCTTCTTCGAGGACGTGCTGGACGATCTGCCCTTCATCGAAACGGCGGACGCCGTGGAGCTTGCAAGCGGCGCCGTGGCCCTCGTTGGGGTTCTGACCAAGGCCTGCCGTCAGGCTAAGCCACGGCCCTGGCGCGCGCGCCGTCGTGGTGTCGCATGATCTGCGACCGGCCCGGGCAGCATTTCACGTGGGCGGAGCTCACGGTCACCGGACAGCCGCACGCCAACGAGCCCGGGGAGCACGAGCAAGCGGCCCTCGTGGCGCTCTGTGCGGCCGTTCTGGACCCCCTTCGGCGGTTCATTGCACGCCCGATCCGGGTCACGTCTGCTTACCGTTCGCCCAAGGTCAACGCGGCGGTTGGCGGGGCTTCGAGCTCGCAGCACCTTCGAGGCGAGGCGGCGGACATCAAGGTTGACGGGTTGGAGCCCGAAGCGGTCGCCACGGCCATCGTCAAGGCGGGCGTGACCTTCGACCAACTGATCGTTGAGCGCAAGGGCGGAGGCGCGTGGGTTCACGTGTCCTACGCTCTTGGGCGGGCCAACCGTCGCCAAACGCTCAAGATCACAGACGCGGGCGCAAGCCCATGGACCCCGTGAGGCCCGCATGATCTCCATCGCTGCCCTGTGCTGTGCCCTTCTCGTCCTTTCGGCCGTCGCCCCTCGGGCCGGTCGTGGGCTCGCCATTCTTGCCGGCGGGGCGTTCCTCGCGGCGTGCGGCGGCGCTATCGCCCAAGAGGCCACAGGGGAGCCCGTGTTGCCGGGCGTGTCGCTGGAGCTCGGGGAAGGGCCCGTGTCTGCGGCGCTTCTCGCCCTCGGCTACTTCCTGCGGGACGGACTCTTGCGGACGGTCGTTGTGTTGGAGAAGGCCTTGGAGCTTGCCAAGGCGGCGCTCCCGGTGGTCGAGCGTGGCGTAGAGGCGGCGGAGCGGCTGACGTCTAAGGACTGACGGCGCCCCACAGGTTGAGGCGCTTGAGCACCCTGATCACCAGGCCGGCAGACCAGCGGGATCCGCGCGGCCTGTGGTGGCTCTTGTCGAGCGTGCCGCAAATGGCATAAGCGGATAGGCCCGCCATGTAGAGGCGTCCGATCTCGGCAATCGCGCGCTGTTCGTGCTCTACGGCCACCACGCTTCCGCCTTGCAGGCAGTACCCGTAGGGCGGACGGCCGCCAAGGTAACCGCCTTCCCGCGCCTTCCGCGCCTTGCCCTCACGAGCGAGCGCCACGCTGGAGGCGTCGTGCGCTAGGGCGTGACAGCGGCCGCACAGGGGCACCGTGTAGCGTCCGCCACGGCTGGCAGGGACAACGTGGTGTTCGTGGTCAGCAGACGCGCCACACTCGAAGCACGGACGGGCCATTCATCCCTCCAAGATCGCGAGCTCCAAGGCAGCACGGGCGAGCGCCTGCACACTGACGCCGGCATCCACCGCGCATGCCTTGAGTTCAGCATGGCGGGCGTCCGTCAGGAGCAACGGGAAGGCGGTGCGCACAAGGCGCTCGTGCGCCTCCGACTTGGCCTCTGTGGCGGCGCGGCGGAGGTCGGCCCGCTCTAGGGCGTCCCCAAGCCAAGCACGCACGGAGAGGCCTCCAGCGGCCTCCACGACGCGTCCGACAAGCATGGGCGGCAAGTAGAGGTCCGCGCGGGGCTCGGCACCCTGTGGCGCCTTACAGACGCGCGCACCGGGGCGGACGTCGCGGACAGACCGCAAGACTCGCCCCACGGACGCCACCTCGCCGGCGTTCAGGGCGCGGACAACGTGGCCGTCCTGGACAAGATAGCGCCTCACGTTGTCAACCCTCCGTCCGAGTTCCGCCATAAGTACCACGTGTGAACCTTAGGGGCAGGCTCGTCAAGAGGCAAACGCGCAAGATCGGCGGGCGTCACGTGCGGTTTGGCGCTGCACTCCAAGATCCCAGGCCCGACGGCTGGCGGTTCGGTACGCACTCGAAGCACGCCAGGACAACCCCGCTTGGGGCCGCGGTCGCCGGGACTCATCGGGCCACCGTCCTTGCGTACGCTTCGAGGGCGCGCAGGTGCTTGCTCCACTCAGAGACTTGGTGCTTGGCTTCCAAGATCTCGTCATCCAGCACGTGCATGGTCGGCGCATAGACAAGCCCCTTGGCCTTGGCGGGCTTCGGGCGGGCTGGCTTGTCGCAAGAATACCAAACGCCTTCGCGCACGACGGCACGGCCGGCCTTGTGTTGAAGCTTGAGTTCGGCGTCTACCGTGGCGACGTCGAGACCCAAGAGCAGCATCAGATCTTCCAAGGTGTAGCCGTCACCCTCGGGGGCGTCCTCCAAGGCGCGGAGCACCGGCCCGGCTGCCGGCTTTGCTTTCTTGTTCATGGGTCCATCCTGTTAGCGTCGATGGCGTCAGCGTATGCAAGCAGCGCATACAAGACGTCCTTGTTGGTTCCTTCCTCGGCAAGCCCAAGACGGGCTTTGGTCCGCAACCACGTGGCAATGCGGACGCGTTCAAAGTGGCGGGCGCGCTCGACCTCCGCGTGCAATGCCACGACGGACGTGGCGAGGTCGGGGGCGATGGCGGCAAGCTCCTCGTCGGTGCCGTGCAGGTACAGCGCCTCAGCCTCGGCGGCGGGGACGATACGAGGGGCGGTCATTTGCCACCTCGGTCGTCGGCTGCCATGGCCCGATCACACCACCCGGACCACGCGGGGTTGTTCTGTCCGTTGATGATGTCGTAGGCTTCATCCAGCAGGGCGTGCAGCGCCACCACGGAAGCGGCGAGGTCAGGCGCGGCGGCGATCAGCGTCTCGTCGGGACAACTAGCGAAATCTCCTACGCGCCCGCCATACCAGCATTCAACTGGCGCTTCGCCAAGGTCGAGAATGAACGCCTTGTCGCGGCCCATCAGCGTATTGACGTCGTAATGCACGCCGGCGATCTCGTACCAATGCCACGGCCCCGGCGTCGCGGCCTCCAACAGCGCGGCAGCCTCGGCGGCGGGGACGATGCGAG
>Ga0075458_10000792_pt1 | contig 10327 bp, 9 predicted proteins | sample DEB3_08_DNA_FD_77576 | JGI IMG/M metagenome (GOLD analysis project Ga0075458, IMG submission 77576) | Aqueous microbial communities from the Delaware River and Bay under freshwater to marine salinity gradient to study organic matter... | ecosystem: Environmental > Aquatic > Marine > Coastal ... | reverse complement strand
CGCATCAGGCGCGTCCTGCGTCGGGCCGCTGAACACGTTGCCGGGAGTGACACCACCCGCCTGCTGGTAGCCGGAACCGAGTCCGGAGAGGAAGTTGTCGAGCGCGCCCACCGCCCTACCCCTTGCCGCCGAGCAAACCCGCGGCTCCCCGGTTCTGGCTCCCCGCAGGCTGCATGAACCCGGCGAGTTGGGAGAAGAACTGGTCGCCCGCGCCTTGCGTAGACTTCTGGAGGAAGTCGCTCTGCATCCGCGTGCCAAGGGGAGTGTTGAGCGTGCCCGCCTGCGCCTGCGAATCGCGCAGTTGCGCGAGCGCGTTCACCTGCGCGCGGTCGAATCCCGCGTTCGGCTTGCCCTTGATGAACTGGCTGAAGATGCCGCCGGGGGAGAAGATTTTCCCGCCGATGGCGTCTTGCTGGCCGGGGAAGAACTCCGTGCCGGATTTGCTGCGTGCCATTTACTTGGCCCTCCCTTGGAATAGGGACATGAGTAGCTTGTTCATTTCGTCCTCGGGGTTGCCCGCTTGGGGGAACCTCCCCGCGTTCGGATTGGCCTGCGAAGGCGTGGCCGGGGAACCCGGCTTCAGTGCCTGCCCCGCCAGCATCGCGCCGCCTGAGGCCAGTGCGGGGTGCGCGGAAGCGAACGCGCTACCCTTCGCAAATAGATCGGATACCCCGGCAGCGCCCTTGGCCAGTCCAGCACTAAGGCCGGGAGCCGAGGCAAATGCGGGAGTGGAAAGGCCGCCTGCGATACCGGAAGCGCCTATCGAGCCGTTTAGGACTGCCGGAGACGCCAACTGTGCGCCAGCGCCGCCTGCGAGTGTACCTCCTGCCGTCCCCGCCGCACCTGCGCCACCTCCGATCCCCAGTGCGCTGCCGATGCTGGAGCCCGCTGCTCCAAGCCCACTCCCAATGGCGCTTGCCCCAGCTGCCAGACCTGACCCCACCGTGCCCGCTGCGGCACCAATGGCAGCAGGGATCGCCGCGAGAAACGGCATTACGCCACCTTCCTTGCCATCGTGATCCCCGATAGCTCGAAACCGGCTGCTTGGTAGACGCCCCTGAGCCAAGGGGCCGTGGCCTGCGCTCCCGCCGTTACCGGGACGACCCAGTGCTTCAGACCCATCAGGGTCGCCGTATCAATGCAGAACTGGACCAGGTCGGTCATAATGCCCTTCTTGCGGTAGTCCGCTCGAACAAAGGCGTGATCCCCCCAGCACGTCTGTTTGCCCAATAGGTTGTCGTTGATGATCCGTAGCTCGACCATCGCCACCGGCTCCGCGCCGTCCCAGCCGATGATCTGGAGGAACGTCCCCGATCGCTCCTTCTCCATCCAGTCCGACGCGAACCCCTGCGCGGACATCTCCTGCCCGTGCTCCTCGAGGCACCAGCGGTGCCAGTTGATCCACGCGCCCATCATCTGCTCAGGCGTGTTCGACGCGCAGAACGTGACGCGACGCGTCTCGGGCAGCCCATCATGCCCCCCTACGACTCTCATCCGTCCCCCAGCAGCTTCATAATCCGGCTGGCCAGCGCCGTGTCCCCTTCCGCCCGGCTGACCAAGTGCGCCGCCACCTGCCGGAGCGCCACAATGGCCACTGCCAGCCTCTCCGCGTCGGAGGCGGGCTTGGGTGCCACTTCCGCGCTTGCGCCCGCCTGCGGGGCTCCCTGAGCGTTTACGGGGCCTTCTCGTCTACCTTTCGCCATCTGTTCCCTCCTTGGGGGTTGTACCCCCGGTCCACCTGTCTAGGCAAGCCTCCAGCCAGTCCACCAAGACCATCCCCCCGGACACGACCGCGAAGCACGCGACCAGGATCGCCACTTGAAGCGCCGGGGGTGCCTCGTCACTCATCGCCTTCCGCCCCGTCCAGCCACCACAGTAGCAGCCAGAAAGCCCCGGCCATCGTCGCCAGACCCGCCGCCGTGGCCAGCGCAGCCGTCACGGCAACAACTCGGCAACCGCCGCAGCTTTGGCTTCGAGGTCTGCCGTCGTTTTGTTCACGGCGTCCAGATCCTTCTCGACGGATAGCTGCATCTTCACAGCGAAGTCCCGCAACAAGGCTACCCGCGCCGGAGCTTCCATCTCCACGAGGCTGATGAAGTCCTCAATGCTGGCCTGGGCGATCCATGCACGAAGAATGATTTTCTGGTTGTCGGTCAGTGTCATGTCAGACTCCCATGTTCCCGTTAGTTCCACGTCCCTTGAGTTTCGACCACGCCGCCAGCCCGACGCATCTCAAAAAGCGTTCCGACGTTAACGGACATCCTGCCGGTTGTAGCCCCGTCTCCCGGTGCCGAGTTCCATTTAACCTGTGGCGTCACTGCCGTTGTCCCGGCGGCCGTTAGAAAATACCCGTCGATAACAATGTCATATATTTCCGAGTTGGTGCCGCTCGTATTAGGCGAGCACTTCGCCGCCGCACTGCTGGAACCTGAGTTCACTTCGATTGTTGAATTGTTTACCGACGCCACAGCCGTCCACCAGCACTCAGATAGAGCAGAGCCGGATTCCGTCAGGGCGAAACGGACATCGTGGGCGTTTGTCCCGTTGGTTTTAGAAATACGGATTACAGCCCGAAAATAGTACGTCGAGGACGCAGAAACCGAAACGGCGTCGGAAGCGCCCGGGAAGATCGAGAACAGGGTTGTGTCGTAGTTCCCAGCCTGATTCCCCGTGGCAAGGAACATATAGTGCGAAGCCACCCCGACGACGCCCGAATCTATCGGCAGACCAGTGCAACTCGTCAGGGTGCCACTTGAAGGGGTGCCAAGCACAGGCGTCGTCAGCGTCGGGTTGGTGAGCGTCTTGTTCGTGAACGTCTCCGCGCCGTCGAGCGTGGCGAACGTGAACGTGCCGGTCGGTAGCGTGCCAACTGATCCCGTACCAGCGGCGGCTGGCGGTTTGATCTGCACGGTGCCACTGGTTGTGCCGCGCAGGTACAGCGACAGCCATTGCTGGTTCGTGCCGCTGAATCCTAGATCGTGGCCGTTGCTGAGGGAGTTGTTGCCGCTGTTCTCGGGGTAGAACGCCAATCCGTTGCCGGCACCGCCGCCGAACACCAGCGTGCCGTTGCCCACAGCGCCGCCGACGTTGCGGCGGAATATCCAGTTGTTCGATGAGTTCACGCCCAGCGAGTAGTCGTTGCTGCCGCTAGTCGGCTTGCCAAGGAACGCCTGGGTGTTGTTGGTGAGTTGCTGAATCGAAGTGACGGACGGCGTACCGCTCCATGCCGGGGCCGTGCCCGTGCCCGCGCTAGTGAGCACCTGCCCCGTGGCTACAGCCGCGCGCCTGGCCAGCGTCGTCGTCGTGTCCGCGTAGAGCAGATCGCCAACGGTGTAGCTGGCAAAGCCCGTGCCGCCGTTAGCTGCGCCTAGTGGAACCGTCAGCGACAGCGCACCAGTAATACCAACGGTAGAAGAGAACAGCGCCGCACCTGTAACGTCGAGAGGGACGGTCGGTGCAGTAGTGCTGCCAATGCGTAGGTTGCCTACATGGTAGGACTGCCCACCAGCAGACTGGATAGCCCAGTTGTTCGTTGCCCCGGTGATGTTCGGAATGTGGAGGGCCACACCGTTGGTTAAGGAACCTGAGCCTACAAATGATTGCAGGTATAGACCGTAAGCGGTCCCCGTTGTTGCACCGTTGTTATACGCAGTAAGCTCCAAACCCGTATTGGTTGCTGGCGTGCCACTGTTGGCATAAGAAATAATTGAAGCTGCCACAGCGGCATTGGAACCGCTGATGTACCGGGCTTCAATGTCCAGACCGTATTTTCCCGCGGAGGAAACGTCGTCAAGGTCGATTTCTAAAACGGTCGCGTTATTGCGCCGCAGTTCGAGCGCAGTCCCGCTGGCAACCCCAATCACGGGCGTCACTAACGTCGGAGACGTATCCATCACGAACTTCGTGCCCGTGCCGGTCTGCGAAGCGATGCTAGTAGCATTTCCTACGCTGGTGATCGGCCCCGTTAGATTCGCGTTCGTCGTGACATTCCCCGCCGTGAGGCCGGAAGCGGTGCCCGTCAAGTTAGTTGCCACGCCGCTGCTTGGCGTACCCAGCGCCCCACCCTTCACCACGAACGCGCCGTCCGTGCCGACGTTCACAGCCGCCGCGGTGTCGAAGCCTGTCCCGCGCGTGATTGCTGCCCATGATGTCAGGTCCGCATCGAGAGGCTGGTACACGCTGCTTAGGGCGCTGATGTCACTGGTCAGCGCAAGGGTGCCTGTGCTCGTGGGGCTCGTAAGCGTGATGTCACCGGACAGCGCACCTGCGACGAACGACGCAGTGTGGTAAGTGCCCGAGTACCCCAGCCGCAAGGCCCCCCAGCCGTCGCTAGCGCCACCCAAGTTCGCGTTTGCGTTGCCGGACGGGCGCAAGCCCTCGGTGTCGTAAACAAGGACTTGCCCGCCACCAGCGCCACCGTAATTCAGCCGCCACTCGAACGTGTCGTACCAGTTCGTGATGATGCTGCTCTCGCCGCCCGTGGCGTTATAGAACTTCACCCCCGTGTGCTGAGTGGTAAGAAGATAGTGGTCGCTGCTAGTGACCGTTCCCGTACTGACAGTTGTTGGAGTAATGTTTCCCAACGACAGCGCAATCGTCCCACTACTCGTAATCGGGCTACCGCTCACCCCGATCCCGTTCGCGCCGCTTACCGCAACGCTCGTCACGGTCCCGCCCGTCCCGGTGATCGTCACATCCCCGGTCGCCCCGCCATCCGTGATCGTGATACCAGTCCCAGCCGCCAAGACGCGGTGGTTGTCCAGACCGCCACTCGGGTTGATGAGCACGTAGGACGCGCTGTCGCTGGCGATGCTGTCGTCTGCGGTCCCGCTACCCGTGCGCGTCTGTGCGTCACGCGCAGCCTTGGGCAAGCCCAGGTTCGTGATGCGGAACCCGTTCATGTCCAAATCGCGCGAAATTGCCGGACCACCGCTGGTGCGCAAGTCCTGCACCGCGCGCTGCAATTCCTTGAGCGCCTGCGTCAAGTCCGCCGTCGTCGCGTTGTTGCCAATGCTCCGCAACTACGGCTCCTGCATCGGCGTGTACGTGAAGCCAATCGCGTAAAGGTCGCGCTTGTCCGTGTCCGCGCTGCTGATGGTCACCTTGACCGTCTCGCCCTTCATGTACGTCGGCACCTTCAACTTGGCGCGCTGACGACCCGTGGTAGCTACGCTATGCGTGCTGGTCTTGGTGTCCCCACGCTGGCGGCAAACCACCGTCACCGTCGTCGTAGCCCCGCCGAAGGATGCGTCCAGCACCACCTCGTCCAGCATGAACGCAGCCCCGCCGTTGAGTGGGAAGTCCTTGGTCGTGATGTCCCACGTCACGCTGCTACTGCCGAGCGCGTAGGTGTCGTCCAGCGTGTAGACCTTGCTCGCGCTCGTTCCGCCCACCAGCCGGTTGTCCGCCCGCTCCCGTGCCAGTGTCGTGTAGTACACCGTGTCCGTCGAGGACATGACGCTGACCTTCGGGTTCTGCTGGTCCTGGAAGTCCACCACCATGAAGCGGTTGTTCCCGCCGCTCGTCGTCGCGTAACTCATGTAGAGTCTGTCACGGGACGTGGCCAGCACCGCGCTGGTCATATACGTGGGGTGGATGTAGTCGGCGTGGCTCGAGTCAGTGAACATCGTCTCGATCGGAAAACTGATTTCCTGCACCCGTGCCCCGTCGAATAGGTACAGACCCGCCTTGGTCAGGAACAGGTGCCCCTGCTGCCCGTCCAGCGCCACAGCCCCCCATTCCGCTGCCAGTCCTACCGGGGACTCGATCTCCTCGAACGCGCTGTCCTCGAAGGTCAGTCCGACCTTGCGGACGCGGTACAGCCCCGCCGACGTGTAGACGATGATGTCGTTGTCGAACGGCAGCCACGAGTAGAGCGTCTCGCTCGTGCTGCGCCCCGTCGTGATCCGGTTGGCCAGCGGCCAGTGCTCCACGTTGTCAGCCGCGGAAAACGCCAGGTCATTCCCCACAATCCCGACAGCCGTGCCGCCGATCAGCCCGACGTGCTTGAGCCCCGTGGGCGGTGGGTCGTGCTCCACCCAGTCGCACAGCAGACCCAAGTTCGTGGACGTGATCTCCTTCTTGCGCTTGCTCGCCACCTTGCGCGTGGAGAATGCCTCCAGAATGCCCCTGCGGCGGCTCTTGCCCGGCTGGGAAAGGTCGTCCTTGAGCCCCGTAGGCTGCTCCAGATCGCTGATAGGATCGCCGGGCAAGGTGTTCGGATCGGCACCGGCCCCGAGCTTCGCCACGTCCGTGAACGTAGTCGTCGTGTTGTCGGAGAGTACCCCGATGCGGTAGAGCTGCCGGCCGTTCACGTCCGTGCGGTAGATGCGCCGCTCCGTGGTTCCGGAAGGCCCGACAAGGATGTCCGTCAGGACGACCTTGGCCCCTTGCTTACCGTAGATTGGGATTTGCGCACTGAAGTTGCTCTCAGCCACACCGTTGTAGAAGGTGTATGCGTAGTAGTAGAGCCCGCTGGCCAGTCCCCCGCCCGTGTCCGACAGCGTAAGTGTCGGCCCCTGCCGCATGAAGCCGATGCTCCCGCCACCGCCAGGCGGTTGGTTGACGGTAGACCCCGCCGTCGTCAGCGTCGCAAAAGTGAAGGCGGTTGTGCTGGTTATTGTGCAAACAGCAGCCACCGCACGGCTCTGCCGGAAGAAGTAGGTCTGCTTCCTTGAGTCGGTCCCGTAGGTCGTACCCTGCAATGCAGACAAGAAATCGGTACTGCTTGCGTCGTATGGCAAAGCTATCGAGTGCCCGACGTGCCCCTTGTTGTCCTCGAACTTTATCCGGAAGTACCCGCTGCTGAACGTACCCGACTTAACGAAGGTCTGCACTTCGTTAGCCGTGGAACTCCCCGTCGTCTCCCCACTCGAATGAACAATCGTCCCGTTCAGCCCGGTACGCCCAGGGGGCGTATAGTCGAATCCGACCGCCTTGATGTCGCGGTTGGCGTAATCCCCGATGAACGTCAGCGTGTATGTAGCCCCCGCCGCAAGCGTCCCCCCGCTCGTCGCGATGCTCAGGTCGCCGCCCACTTCGCTGAATGGCGCATGGACAAGGTTGATCTCGGCAGTAGGAATGCCTCCCACGCTGTCCAGACCCACGATCTCCACGTTGCGCGTCTGGCCGTTCGACCCGAGCCCGTGCGCCTCAGCCAGCGTCACGGTCATCGTGGTTCCGCCGCTTGTGATCGAAAGCGGATCGGCGTTGTCGCCGCTGAACTCGAAGTATCCTGGCGCCTTGAGCCCCCACGTCTGCGCGGGAGTAACCGTTGGATCCGTGTAAAGTCTACACATCCCCGTCCCATCCGCCAGGTACGCATACCCGTTGTGGCAAAAGCCCGTCAGGTACCCGCCCGCGCTCCAGTTGCCGGCGTTGATCGACGTGCCCGTGAAATCCTCCCACACGTAGGAGCCGCACTTCGTCCAAGTATGCTTGCCGAGCACGCTACTGCGCGAGATCAGCCCGTCGAAGTGCCCGAGGATGCTCGCGCTACCCGTCAGCGCGTTGCCGCTGTTGAGGTTGCTGCGCCCCCGCGCGCTGCTGACCGCGCCGATAGTGTCGAAGCTGCACCCGTAGGCGCGCGTCAGCCCACCGTCAGGGATGCTCGTCGCGTCTGCCTTGAGTTGGAGCCCATCCCCCATCTTGAAGCTGGTGTATGCCATCAGTCCTCTACCACCTGCTCGGAGACGGGAAGCTGCCGAATCCGGTTACCCTTCCCGCCCATGCTGATAACCCGCTCGGGCGACCGGCTGGCCACGATCCCCCGCAGTACCACACCGTACGTCTCCGCGATCTGCTCATAGGCGGCAGCAAGATCGGGATCGCGCATCTCCCCGTACTTGAGAAGGGCCTTTGCCGCTGCGCGGTAGCAGATGCCCAGATGCGTCCAAGGCGGAAGCTCCGGCTCCTCGCAGTCAAGCAGGGGGGCAGGGTTCTTCGTCGCCCATACCATCAGCCCCAGCGGCGCCCAGTACGTCTCCCAGTCCGTTCCCGTCCCTGGCTTGTTCGTCGCCGTGGCAGCGGTGTGCGACTGGATACAGACGTAGCCAACGCGGTGGGTGGTCGGGACCGAATAGATGCGGTCGTTGGCTTGGTAGTCCGTACCATTGGACCAGTTCGCATAGGTAAACGCCCCGTCGTTGAAGAACAGGTCGTTAGCGGCGAAGTCCGTCCCTGTCGGAGCCTTGAACACCCTGATAGTCCGATTGTCTTGCCGATCAGTCACGTAGTTGGAAACGAAACCGCTCTGATGCGTCCAGTCGTTTTCCGTCCGGTCCAGTTCCCACTTCGTCGTATTGTCTATCTTCCGGTCGTCAAACGTCACACGAAAAATCTGTCCGACGTAGTTGGACAAGGTGGCGGTCTGGTCATCCTCCGTCAGGGCAACAGCCTCGACGTACTCCAGCGCCTTCGTGTCCCGCGCCACTTCGATGTAGGCATCGTTGATGTAGCGCGTCAGTTCGTTCAGCGTCCAGTAGGCGGAATCCCCCGGCTTCTCTCCGAGTAGCTTGTAGACCGTCTCCTTCAGTTCGCAGAGCGTCATGGCGCCTTCGCAAGTGTGCGAGCACCCGCAGTCCGCGCCGACTCCACCGCATTCTTCCGTGATCGGATACGCAGTCATGGCGATATGGTCGATGCGTGCGTAGCAGGAGCCGCCAAGGCCGGGGTCTACCCGGTAGCAGATGAGCCCGCCGTTACACGTCGTCACGTCGTCGTAATTGGAATCGTCCTCGAACAGCCCCGTGCCGTCGATGACAACGCGCTGGTCGCCGTCATGGCCGTCGAAGTAGGTCGTAACCGTCAGCGGGTCGCCGTCGTGGTAGCCACACCGGACCCGCAGATTGTAGAACTCATAGGGGCCGGGGAGCGCAAGTTGGTTGCGCTCCCCGCTTCTAGCACCGTTCGTAATGTCTGCGATGCTGGTAAGTTCCCATGCATACATCGCCCCCATGATCGGCGCGTAGGATACAGCATCGTAGGCCGGAGCATCGCTCGTCTCATAAGTTCCGATGCTGGCGTTGCCCGCCATGTTGGTGAACAACTCGAACTCCGTCGATGTAGCCGCGAAGTTGCAAGAAACCCACTGGATCCCGAGCAGACCACCAGAGTCTAGCGCGTTGCTCGCCGCGTAATTGATTTCATCGCCATCGACCACCGCATCAGTCCCGCTGGCCGTGAACTCTCCAGTCTCATACGCCAGGATAGTGATCGACTGATTGCCGTTGGCCGCATTCTTGCGGAACTTGACGTAACACGTCACGTCAGTTGCTGAGAGGTAGACGTAGCAGCGCATCTTGCTGAAAGTGCCGGGAGCGCGGACGGTAAACTGGACTGGCGGTTCCAGGACTGCTGGGTCTAGTTCATCAAACCCCATCGGTAACCCGCTGTGGTAGGTGCTAATCGCGCCGGCAATGGGTATCGCGTAGAACACTCGCCCGGAGCCCCATGTGACGGCGTAGTCGCCGTCCGCGTCTCCATACCTCTCGCGTTCGCAGGCCGCAGTCATCACGGAGTTGCGGGTTGTGGTGGAGTTCATCTCGCACCATATCGCGTTGATGAAGATGTCCTCGCCTACGTACAGGTCTGAGGTGGTATCCTGAGCCGCAGATTCGATGATCCCGTCGATCCGGTCGTCTATGGCGAATGTCGCCGTTCCGGTGCCGGTAAAGAATCCCGTCTCAAACGCCCCGACCCTGACGAGACACGAAGTCGCCGTCCCATTAATGCGAACCGTCACTGTCGTGGCGACGGATCGCTGGTTGGTATCCACCACCCGGCACGACAGGTGAGAGATAGTCCCTGCGAAGTTAGGCTTGTTCGTTTCTGCGTTGACCTGGGTAGCGCGAAAGCTGGTCCCGGTATCCGGCTCAATGTCCAGTTCGCTTATCGCGTAACTGGGGGAAAACGGGGCGCACCCCATGATCCGCGTAGGACGCGCGACAATCGCCACCCCCTCATCGCTGGTGATGTAGTCGAGGTTTTGGTGCGCAACGCCCTGCAAACTTCTCACGTGGAAACCTTGACCCTGTCCATCCCCTCCACGACCGACGCATCGACGCCGCTGAGCACTACGTCGCGATTCTCATCGAACGACCACCTAACGCCCTTTACCCCCGCCTTCTGTGCCGCGTTGACCGCGATGTTCTTGCGCCTGTTCTCCTCCCTGACCGCGTTGTAAACGTCCTGGGGGTAGCGGATGGCCGCGTGCGCCTCGCACTGTTTCAGAACCTTCGAGAGCGTAACGACGCCATCCTCGCTGACCGATCGCTCAAAGGCGCATCCGCAGGTGTCGGGCATCCAGCGCATCACAGAGCCCCTATAG
>Ga0075458_10000790_pt1 | contig 10361 bp, 8 predicted proteins | sample DEB3_08_DNA_FD_77576 | JGI IMG/M metagenome (GOLD analysis project Ga0075458, IMG submission 77576) | Aqueous microbial communities from the Delaware River and Bay under freshwater to marine salinity gradient to study organic matter... | ecosystem: Environmental > Aquatic > Marine > Coastal ... | reverse complement strand
ACACACGACTCGTCGCGAACGGTCGACTCGATGAGCGAGCGGATGGTGACTTCGTCCACCGTTGCAGGGTCGGCATCCGCGCCGAGGCCCTGGGCGATTGCCGCAAGTTTCGCCAGGATCTCCCACTCGTCGGGAACTCCCGGGGGTAGTTCGAACACCGGCGCGCTGTAATTCGCCACGCTTCGGAGCCCGAAATTCAGCAGCGCCAGATCGTAATGACTTCGATATAGGTGCGACGGTGCGGGCAGGATCACGTGTGCATGTCGCGAAGTTTCATTGAGATAGATGTCGACGCTCACCATGAAATCGAGCGAAGCCAGGGCGTCGTCGAGTTGCCCGCTATTGGGAGTGGACAGAACGGGGTTGCCACCAACCACCACCATGGCGCGAATCTGCCCGGTACCTGGAGTGGTGATTTCTTCGGCCATGAGTGCTGCCGGATACTCACCGAGCGCTTCAGGGAAGCCGCGAACGCGGGTCTTCCCGCGACCGGTCTTGAAGCCTTTGCCGATGCCGGGCTTACCTCGGGTGGTCGGACTGGCGGCCACCGGGAGCGGGAACATCGCCCCACCCACCACGTCGAGATTTCCGGTCACCGTGTTGAGCACGTCGACCAACCACGATGCCGTGGTGCCGAAACTCACCGTGCAGGTGCCGATGCGGCCGTACACGGCGGCACGGTTGGCGTCGCAGAGTTCGAGTGCAATTCGACGAATCGTTGCGGCGTCGATACCCACCGCCGCTTCCACCGCTTCGGGCGTGAAGGCGCCGAGTGCACCCTCCACCTCCCGTAGTCCATTGACGTGTTCAACCAGATGGTCACCCACGCTGGCTCGACCCGCGGCAAAGACTGCGTTGACCATGGCTGCGAGCAACAACGCATCGGTGCCCGGGCGAATGGCGAGCCACTCGTCGGCGGACTCGGCCGTACGACTGAGTCGTGGATCGACGACGATGATTCGGCCACCACGCTCACGGATGGCTTCCAGTCGTCCGGGCCAGTCGGGTGCAGTTGCCAGGCTGCCGTTGCTCGCATACGGATTGGCTCCGAGCATGAGCAGCAGGTCGGTGCGATCGAGATCCGGCACCGGTACGGACACCGCGGTACCGAACATGAAACCCGCCGATACCTGTTTGGGCACTTGATCCACGCTGGATGCGCTGAATCGTTGACGGCTGCCGATGGCAGTGAGCAGTACGCGGTTGAAGGTCATGGCCGACAGATTGTGTGCGCCCGGGTTTCCGAGATAGGTGCCGATCGATTCGCGGCCGTGCGTTGCAATCACCGCGCCAAGCCCGCGATCCACTTCGGCCCACGCTTCGTCCCAGGTGACGGCGACGTGCGTGCCGTTGCGCTTCACCATCGGTTGACGCAGGCGATCCGGGTCTTCGTGCAGTTGCTTGAGCGTGGAACCCTTCGGACAGAGGTACCCCTTGGAGAACACGTCGTTCATGTCGCCACGAATTCGAACGACGGTGTGCTCGACGGAGTCACGCGTGCCGGCCTCGCGGGCGGATTCTCGCACCGTGATCTCCAGACCACACCCGGCTTCACAGAGCGGGCACGTGCGAAGTGCGATGCGATCGGCCATTGCGCTACTTCTTCTTTCTCGGTTTTGCTGCCGTGCGCTTTTCCAACATGGTGATCTCGCGCTTGAAGTCGGATGCTTCGTCGAAGCCTTTGTACACGCTGGCGAAACGCAGATACGCGACCTCGTCCAATTTGCGCAGGCGCTCCAGCACGGCCTGTCCGACCTGTGAACTCGTGACGTCGCCGCCCGTCAGCCGCATCGCATCCTCGACCTGTACAGCCAGCTCCGCCAGGTCGGCGACGGACACCGGGCGACCCTTGGTGGCGGCCTCGAGACCCATCACGATCTTGGACTGGTCGAATGGCTCCTTGTCGCCGCTTCGCTTCATGACGTATACCGGGAGTTCATCGATGCGCTCGTACGTGGTGAAACGCGTTTCGCACTTGAGGCACTGTCGACGGCGGCGCACAGCGGCACCGTCCTCGGCAGCTCGCGAGTCGAGAACTCGCGAGTCATCGTGACCGCAACTGGGGCATCGCACGCTTCGCCAAGAGTAGTGGCGAAGACCGCTCCCCCAACGGGGCGGCCGACTCCCAGACTACGGAATGCGAACGAGTTGGCCGCTGGAAATCGAGGTGCCGTTCAGTCGGACGAGCTCATCCACCACCTCGGTGATGCTGGCGTTCGGGGCGATTCGCTCGCCGATCGACCACAGCGTGTCACCGGGTTGGGCCACCATGTATTTGGGGGCAACGGCTCGACCCGTGGAATCGTCGGCGTTAGCGCTGCCGCCGAACACCGAGAACACGCTGATGACGGCAGCCATCGTCAGGGCAGCCAGCGTGGCGATGGCGCTGACACGGCGGCGGCGGTAGACCCGTTGAATCTCCCGGGTACGAGCAGTGTTGCGGCGCGCCGGACGGGAGGCGTACGAGGTGCGACTCGCACGACGGGTGGAGGGTTGAAGATTTCCTGCAAACACGATGGTGGCCATTGGGGGGTCCTTTCGGGTGGTTGCGGGGCGAACAGGTGTTCTCCCTACTGACTCCACCATAGCGAACGGGTGTTCGTAGTACAACCTCCCCGGAAACCCAAGCCCAGCAAGGGTTTGCGGAATTTCTGGAGAAGTTGCGAACATGTGTTTGACCTTGGGGGCGAACAAGCGTACGCTTATCTGCATGACTGCCGACAACACCAATCCCATCTCCCGACTTGGCGACCGCCAACGCAAGATCCTCGTCTACATCGACCAATGCATGCGCGAACGCGGCTACCCACCCTCCGTACGCGAGATTGGTGAAGCCGTCGGACTGTCATCATCGGCGACGGTTCACAATCACCTGGCGAACCTCCAGGAACTTGGCTACCTACGGCGCGACCCCACCAAGCCACGCGCCATCGAGGTTCGCTACGACGCCTCCTCCGGTGTGACCATGGAGCGTCGCCCCGCCAAATACATCCCACTGGTGGGTGAAGTGGCCGCCGGTGTCAACGTGCTTGCGCAGGAGAACGTAGAAGACCTCGTCCCACTACCGATGGATTTCACTGGCGATGGTGAACTGTTCATGTTGAAGGTGCGCGGCGAATCGATGATCGAAGCCGGAATCCTCGACGGCGACTTCGTCGTGTGCCGCCAACAAAACGTGGCCCGCAACGGCGACGTGGTCGTGGCAGGAATACCCGGTGACGAAGCCACCGTCAAGACGTTCAAGCGTGATGGCAACAAGGTGGTCCTCGTGCCGTCGAACTCGTCGATGAAGCCGCTGGTGTTCGACCCCTCCGAGGTCAGCATCTTCGGAAAAGTGGTTACCGTGCTGCGACGGCTGTAGGCCGGAGCGGCACCGTCAACACATGCTGCGACGGCTGTAGGCCGGAGCGTTAGGCGCCGAGGCGCCGCGCCAACACGTCGATGCGATGGTCTGGTTGCACGACCGCAACACGTACATTGTTCGCACCGCCAGCGCCGTAGAAGTCGCCCGGGCTCACGAGGGCTCCCCCGTCCCTGGCGAGACGCTCGGCGAATTCCCAGCCGTCACGTGCGTCGAACCACAAGTAGAAACCACCCGCGGGCATGGCGATGGAGATGCCGGACCATGTCGACAACACTTCCGCCATGCGGGCCAGACGACGCGAGTACACATGGCGTTGCTCCGCTACGTGCGCGTCGTCGTTCAGCGCCACCACGCCGGCTGCCTGTGCCGGACCGGGCACCATCATTCCCGCGTGCTTGCGAACTTCCTTCAAGTAGTTGACGATGTCGGCGTCGCCGGCGTAGAACGCCACGCGCACACCGGCCAAATTCGAACGCTTCGACAACGAGTGCAGCGCAACTACACCGTCGAGGCCGTGCTGCAGAATGCTCTCACCCTTGCGACTCCATGTGAACTCCACGTAGCACTCGTCGCTGAACACGGGCACGCCATTGGCACGACCCCATGTGGCAGCAGCGGCGAGGTCATCAAGCGTTCCCATCGGGTTGCTCGGCGAGTTCACCCATAACATGAGTGCGCGTGCCGCGTCGGCTGCGCTGATCGACGACAAGTCGAGTCCACCACTGGCATTCATGGGCACGGGGACCGCACGACACCCGGCAAGCGTTGCGCCCATCTCGTACGTGGGATAGGCAACGGCCGGAAACAACACGGTGTCGCGGTCGGGAAGGCGAAGTTTCATGTACTGCGGAGTGGTGGCGACGAACTCCTTCGAACCGACACATGCGGCGATTTGACCCAGGGGAACGTCGATCCCGAATCGACGCTGCATCCAATCGTGAGCGGCTTTGCGCAATGGTTCCGAGCCGATGCTCGCGGGATATCCGCGCTCACTGTTGGACGACGACAGCGCCGCGACGACCGCCGCGGTTGGCGGGTCGCACGGTGTACCAATGGAGAGGTCGACCACCCCGCCGTCGTGCTTGGCGGCAATCTTGGCCAGCGCATCGAGGCGGTCGTACGGGTACGGCGGTGGGACGAAGGGTTGGGCGGTCATCTGCGTGGCATGGCGCTGGTTCGCGTAATCATTGGACGACAAATTCTGTCAGGCGGCCACGAGCCGCGTCAGCAAGTCGGGCCCGCACCCGAATACCGCCCTCTTCATGCGAGGTGGACACCACCTCGCCCTCGCGATGCAGCGAGGCCATCACATCGCCGCGTTCGTACGGCACCAGCAACTCCACCACCGCGGTGAGTGACCGAACACGATCGCCGATGGTTCGTAGTAATTCATCGACGCCTTCACCGGTAGCCGCCGAGATGGCCACCGAGCCGGGGTTGTCGTACACCAACCGCTTGGCTGCTTCGTGATTGGCATCGCACTTGTTAAACACCAATAGCTCCGGCACCCGATCGGCCGCAATCTCACCGAGCACTTCACGAACCGCCGCAATCTGCCCGTCCGGGTCGACGGCACTGGCATCCACCACGTGCAGCAACAGATCGCTGCGGGTGGCAACTTCGAGCGTGCTCTTGAACGATTCCACCAGGGTGTGGGGAAGTCGTCGAATGAAACCAACGGTGTCGGTGAGCAACACCGGCTCGCCACCAGGTAGCGAGAGCCTTCGAGTGGTGGGATCGAGCGTGGCGAACAGCCGATTTTCCACCAGCACGCCGGCATCGGTCAAGCGATTCAACAGTGTGGACTTACCGGCGTTGGTGTATCCCACGATGGTGACGTTGGCCAAGCCGCTGCGCGAACGGCCCTTGCGTTGCTCGTCGCGCGTGCGTTGTAGTTCGCGCAATTCGCGCTCCAACTTGGCGATGCGATCGTTGATACGACGACGATCGGTTTCGAGTTTGGTTTCGCCCGGACCACGCGTGCCGATACCACCGCCCTGTTGCGTGAGTCCGGCGCTGGCACCACGACGAATTCGTGGCAGTCGATAACGCATCAGCGCCAACTCCACCTGAGCCTTGCCCTCCAACGTGTGGCTGTTCTGGGCGAAAATGTCGAGGATTACCGCCGTGCGATCGATTGCGGTGCGACCGAGCGTCTTTTCCAGGTTGAATTGCTGGGCAGGCGACAGTTCGTTGTCGAACACCACGGTGTCGGCGTCGAGGGCCAGACAGGTGGCCTTCAGTTCCTCCACCTTCCCCTTGCCGATGTACGAGGCAGGGTCCGGCGCGTGGCGACGTTGCGTGAGCCGCGCCACCACATCCGCACCCGCGGTATCCACCAGGCGCTCCAGTTCGTCGAGGCTTTCCTGGGTTTGTTCGTCGTCCCGATCATCGAGCGTCACACCAACGAGGACGATCTTCTCCCGAATCGTGCGCTCGATGAGCGTGCGGCCCAGAGCCTCCTGATACGGCGTGTTCATTCGAGTATCGCTTCGGCGCGATTCGCTGCGGACACCGTGATCACGATGCCGATCCCATCGCGGCCTGCCACGCAACCTCGTAGGCCCCGACATGCCGTGCCGGTCCGGTAAGCGTGACCCTGCCACGGGTCGGGGCATGCACGGTTACGATTGCGTCGCCACCAGGCATGTGCACGAGCACCTCGGTGCGTTCACCTCCCTGCGGCACGAGCCCCCACGACAGAGCTGCCCACGCACTGGCACACGCGCCGGTACCGCAGGCGCGGGTGATGCCGGCGCCGCGCTCGTGCACGCGCATGGTGATGGCGTGTTGCTCGGGGCCGGGTGCTATGACTTCGAGGTTCACTTGCGGAACCTTGCGACCCAGTGACAGCAGGTCGACGTCGTTCACGTCCTCCACACCCACCACAGTGTGCGGGTTGCCCACCGTCAGGTGCATCACCGGGCGGTCGGGATGGGTGCCGATCTCGGCCCAGCCCTGCGGCGGGGAGAGCGGCGCGATCTCCCCCATGTCGACACTTGCAACCACCGTGTCTGCGTCACGCTCACCGACGGTCACCTCGCGAATTCCGGCATCGGTGTGCAAGCGATACACGCGCTCGCCGCGAGCCACGTCACTGCGGAACAACGCATGCGCGAAGCATCGGGCACCGTTGCCACTCATCTCCGCCGCGGAGCCATCGCTGTTGAACAGGCGCATTCGAGCGTTGACATCGTCGATCCGCTCGAGCAACATCAATCCGTCGGCACCGACCCCTACCGACCGATCGCACCAGGCACGTGCAGCAGCGGGCCAATTGATCAGTGACGGATCGCGAAAAATCGGGCCGGTGGCATCGCCCTGCGAGCGCACGTCGGCCATGTCGAGCACGAGGAAGTCGTTGCCCCAGGCGTCGAATTTGTGGACTCTCACGGCGATTTCCTCTCCCGTATGCCTATCGCAGCAGCGCCAGAACGTGTGGTGTCACCTCGGCCACAGGGTCGCTCTCCACCGTCACCCAGTGGATTCGCGGATCACGACGAAACCACCGCTCCTGACGCACTGCGAACTGTCGCGTATGTAGCACGATGTCGCGGACCGCCTCGTCGAGTGACGTCTCTCCGGCCAGATGGGTAAGGAGCTCCCGGTATCCAAGCGCTTGTCGAGCCTCCCGCGAGAGTTCTCCAGCGCTCATCAAACCACGCACCTCGTCGAGGAAGCCAGCATTCATCATCGCGTGTACGCGCTGCTCGATGCGGTGAGAAAGCGTCTCGCGCGGCCAGCACATGCCGACTTGCCGGACGTCAGTGGGCGGATACGCACCCGTGCCGGGTCCAAACGATGAAAATGGCCTACCACTGCCGATGCACACCTCGAGTGCTCGTTCGATACGGCGACGATTGGACTTGTCGGTTCGAGAGGCCGCCACCGGATCGAGGTCGTGTAGCCGAGCGAACAGGACTGCAACGTCGGATTCGGCCTGAAGCTCGGACCGAACCTCGGGCCACTCGCCGGGCAACTGCAGATCATCCATCACCGCAGTGAGATAAAGCCCAGTTCCGGCAACGAACAGGGCCGGCGCCCCGGACGCTGCAATCTCTTCGCGCGCCCGCTGCGCGTGAACCTTGTACTCGGCCACGGTGAAACGGGCGGTGGGCGCAACGAGGTCGATGCAGTGGTGGCGAACTTCGGACTGGTCGGTCTTGGTGGGTTTTGCGGTGCCGATGTCCATGCCGCGATACACCTGCATGGCGTCCACCGCAACGATATGTGCGCCGGATTGTCGGGCGACCGCCATCGCCACGTCACTCTTGCCGCTGGCGGTGGGCGCAACGATGGCTACTTCGCGCATGCTTACGCCGACGCGACGGGCAGTCGCGTGCGATGCGTGGGCAACGCGGTCACGTCCAGCAATCGACCCGCCAGATGGAATCGGGCGGCATCGGTGATTTCCACCCGGGCATAGGTACCGAGACGCAGTCTTTCATCGGATGAAAAATGTACGAGCTTGTTCTGCCGCGTGCGACCAGTGAGGTGGTCCGGATTTCGTTTGCTGGTTCCCTCCACCACCACCTCTTCGATGCGGCCGATGCGTTCACGATGTTTGCGCACCGCACTGCGATCGAGCACCGCCTTCAACCGTTCGTAGCGCTCGCCCACCTCGGCGGGATCACAGAATCTGTCAACCATGTTGGCCGCCTCGGTTCCCTCGCGAGGCGAGAAGATGAAGGCATACGCGGAGTCGAATTCGGCTGCGGCTGCAACCTCCATGGTTCGCACGAAATCCTGTTCGGTTTCACCCGGGAAACCGACGATCACGTCGGTTGTGACGGCCAGGTCGGAAATGGTGCGACGAGCCTCCGCAAGCCGACCCAAATAGCGCTCGGCGTCGTATCCGCGGTGCATCGCCGCCAAAATGCGGTCGCTTCCGGACTGCAACGGGTAATGCAGGTGCTCGCACACCGCCGGCGTCTCGGCCATTGCCAACAACGTGTCCCCACGCATGTCCTTGGGGTGTGGGCTCATGTAGCGGACCCGCTTCACCCCAGGAACGTCACCCACCGCACGAAGGAGCGCGGCAAATTGCGGCGCCACCCGAACGGACCCATCGCCGGCACGACGGCTGGCCAGCGAGAGATCGCGACCGTAGGAGTTGACGTTCTGACCGAGGAGGAAAATTTCACTCACACCACTCGCCGCCAACGAACGAACCTCGTCGAGAATTGCGTCGAAGGGCCGACTCATCTCCTTGCCGCGCACGGCGGGCACGATGCAATACGCGCAGGTGTTGTCGCATCCGATCTGGATGGTGACCCAACTGCGATACGAAGTTTCGCGCCGTACCGGCAAGGCCGACGGGAACAACGCGTAATCGTCCACTACCGCTTCGTCGAGAATCTCGGTGATGGCACCCGTGGACTGGGCGCGGTGCAGTAGGTCCACCGTGCGGTGCACGTTGTGGGTGCCGAGCACCACATCCACCCACGGTGCACGCTCACGCACCGTTTCACGATCTTTCTGGGCCAAACACCCGGCCACCACGATCTGGCGGGCCGGACCGGCATCCTTCCACTTCTTCAGCGTGCCGAGCGACCCGTACAGCTTCATGTCGGCATTTTCTCGAATGCAGCAGGTATTGAGCACCACCACGTCGGCGTCGTTCTCGTCCGTCACGGGTTCGAGCCCATCGTGTTCGAGCAAGCCGGCGATTCGCTCCGAGTCGTGCTCGTTCATCTGGCAGCCGAACGTGCGCACCACGTATCGACGAGTCACAGCACGTTGAAGGCTACTGAGAGGCCAATCGTGCGGGTGCCGCCCGTGGGCAACACCCGCACAGGCACTGCGGGTGTTGCGGCGTCAACCGCACCACAACACCCGAGCGAAGTTGGCTACGCCAGGTCGATCGGTTCTTCGTCGCCCTTGGTGAAACCCGCCGGCTCCTCTGGCGCCGGCAATGCCATGGCTTTGTCGCGGACACGAGCCGACATTTGCATCATCACGTCGGGGTTATCGATGAGGAACTGCTTGGAATTTTCGCGGCCCTGACCGAGTTGCTCACCGTCGTAGGTGAACCAGGCACCGGACTTCTTCGCGATGCCCATTTCCACTGCAAGGTCCAACACCGAGCCTTCGCGACTGATGCCCTTTCCGTAGGTGATGTCGAACTCGGCCTGACGGAATGGCGGAGCCACCTTGTTCTTCACCACCTTGACGCGGGTACGAGCACCCACTACTTCGGCACCGTCTTTGATCGATTCGATACGACGAATATCGAGACGAACCGACGAGTAGAACTTGAGTGCACGACCACCGGGCGTGGTTTCGGGTGAACCAAACATGACGCCGATCTTCTCACGCAACTGGTTGATGAAGATGGCGACCGTGTTGGACTTGTTGAGGTTGGCGGTGAGTTTGCGGAGCGCTTGGCTCATCAGACGCGCCTGCAATCCGACGTGGCTATCACCCATTTCGCCTTCGATTTCGGCTCGGGGCGTGAGCGCGGCCACCGAGTCGATGACCACGACATCGACGGCACTGGATCGCACCAGCATGTCGACGATTTCCAGTGCTTGTTCGCCGGTGTCGGGCTGGGAGATGAGCAAATTGTCGGTGTCGACGCCGATGGCGGCTGCGTAAATCGGGTCGAGTGCGTGCTCGGCATCGACGTACGCGCAAATACCGCCGTTGCGCTGCGCTTCGGCAACGATGTGCATGGCCAGCGTGGACTTACCCGACGACTCTGGACCGAAGATTTCCACCACGCGCCCGCGGGGCACACCGCCGACGCCGAGTGCGATGTCGAGCGCCAGCGCTCCGGTGGATACCGCCTCGATCGACATGGTTTCCTTCTCGCCCATGCGCATGACCGACCCGGCGCCGAACTGCTTGTCGATCTGACCCAACGCGGCTTCGAGTGCTTTGGCGCGCTCGTTGGCGCGGGCACGATCACCCTCGACCGAGGGCTTCGCCTTCTTTTCCGAAGGGCGTTCCACCACCTTGTCGGTGGATTTCGGAGTCTTTTCCTTCTTTTCGAAGC
>Ga0075458_10000789_pt1 | contig 10362 bp, 21 predicted proteins | sample DEB3_08_DNA_FD_77576 | JGI IMG/M metagenome (GOLD analysis project Ga0075458, IMG submission 77576) | Aqueous microbial communities from the Delaware River and Bay under freshwater to marine salinity gradient to study organic matter... | ecosystem: Environmental > Aquatic > Marine > Coastal ... | reverse complement strand
GGCTCCGTCTCAGGATTTTCAAACCTGACAATACGTGCATGAGCGATTTGGATAATCGTCATGTTCCTTGTGTCTCTGATGTAGTTCAGTTTGTTTATGTAGTCACGCCATACGTTAAGGGCTGCGACGTATCCTTTGCCATATCCTTTTTCCACCTTCTCTATGCTATCAACGCCGTACTGTTTACATACTTTGTCCCATATCATAGCCTCTAGCCAATCGACAGAGTCGATTACAAGTGTGTTATAATTATGTTCAAGGGTTGCCACTTCTTTTAACTGCTCACACACCATGTCGTATGATTTAGCAAGCGGGAAATGAGGCGCATCAATACTGGCAAGCCCATCTTCCGTTTGAATAAACACAGGATTATTGGATAGCGCACCGAAGGTGGACTTCCCCCTGCCCTGCGCACCATATATAAGTATACGGGGCGGCTTATGTTTTTTAGTTTCCAGCGAAAGACTCATATTCATTACTCCTTTTCTTCTATTTTTACGACAATCTTTTTGGGCTTCACGGTTCGGCAATCAATGAATTGATCTTTCAATTCCTGCGGCCAAGCTTTATACTTACCTTCTGGCACAGCATACTTTACATCAATGTAATCATCGACGTTATCAACAGAATTTTTTAACCTGTCATACAGCTTCGACAAACCTGACTGATCCCACTCAACATCTTTCGGCTGCGTAAACTTAACAACATCGCTTCCGACATCTAAGTTTACAACACCAAACGGTTCATCCTTTTTATTTAATTCCTCACGAATCAAATCCCCGTATCTCTCAGCGAGAATCGCTTTTATTTTATCTTCCTGCTTTGTGGCAACTACCTTTCCCTGTGTTATAAATTTCAAAGCAGAGATAAGATCTTCTGTGCTTGATAGTTTTAAATCAACAGCACCAATAACATCTTTAATCAATAGTTCGTTTGTCTTTGATAGCATCGTCATTCACTCCCTTGACTCTGTTTCAACTGTCCCTCAGTATAGTTTTTACGTTACGCCGAGTCAATGATGAAAAGGGAGACGACAATGAGTGCTGAAAAGCCTGTAAAAATATACAACACAAGCAAGTACCGCAAAGGAAAGCGCGTGATAGCTTATATATCTCCATCGGTAAAAAAGAAATTGATTCGCTCTTCAAAAAAGAATCAGCGTAGCGTTTCAATGGAAGTCGCGCACAGACTCGAACAATCTTTTAAGGGCTAATAACATGACCGACATGATGGACGTTGATAAACTTGCTGAGGAATTGCACAACTTCAATGCTGGCTTGTGGTATATTCGTACGCACAAGTTCAGGGTTATGCCTATACACGGCGCGATTGTGCAAAGCGGTATGTGTACATGCGGAAAGATTGATTGCAATTTGAAAGGCAAGCATCCATGCACAATGCATGGTGTTAAAAACGCTACCAATAATATCTACGGACTCTATAGTATGTTCTACGGAAAGACACCGTACCATAACATAGCTATAGCTGGCGGCGAAGAATCGGGCGTATTCATTATTGATATAGATGGACCTGAGGGTGAAGTTTCAATTGCCGATCTGGAAAGCAAATACGGCAAGCTCCCCAAAACATTAACGTGCATTACAGCAAACGGTAGACACTTATATTATAAATACCCCAAGGGGAAGCGCGTAAAAAGTACGGCAAAAAAAGTTGCGCGTGGCATAGATATTCGTGGCGAAGGTGGGTATGTGGTGGCTCCACCGTCTTTCCACATAACCGGCGTTCAGTATATGTGGGAAAATCCGCACGAAAAAATAGCTGACGTTAGCGATTGGTTTCTCAAGTTAAAATATGTTTGCGAAAAAGTTGAAGCCAAGCAAGTTCTTTATAAGCGAACGGAAGAATCGGTTGACGACATCGGAGACAGATGGACTGACGCAGAAATAGAGGACATGCTTTCATACTTAGACCCAACTTGTAAACATGACGATTGGGTAGCTGTCGGGATGGCTCTGCATGATGGCGGGTACTCACTTCATTTATGGGATGAATGGTCACGCGGAAAAGACCCGTTGAATGTATGCTTCAAGTATAATGTCGGAGCGTGTGCTGGTAAGTGGAGGACATTTAAACGCGATGGTGGCATCACTATGGGGACGCTTGTTCATATGGCTCAAGCAAGAGGATGGAAGCCTCTAGATCATTGGGAAGAATGCGACCTGATGAACCATCCGGCCAGAGCGTTTCTTATTAATACAGGTGCTATTAAAATAACCTCCGACTTAACGGATGATGAATTTAAAAAAGCTACCGAGATTAAGAAAACCAAAACTGATGTACGCTCAGATATTCTGATCGAGCCATTAAAGCTACCCGGACTAATAGGCGACACAGTGAGGGCAATCGTGGACGTTTCTCCACAGCCACAGCCTGAGCTGGCTATGCTTAACGTGATAGCAGCCGCTGGAGCGTTGTTTGGTAGGAGATACGGCGGTCAGTTATTTGACACCAGAACCAATATGTACGCGGTCGGGGTTGCCTCCACAGGAGCCGGTAAGGATATAAGCAGACAGCAGATTAAAAAGATATTCACCTCCGCTGGCCTGTCACAGTTCCTGTCTAGCGACACGTTTAGATCCGAGGCTGGCATCATACGTGAGTTAACTGAGAAACCATCATGCATTATGCACCTTGATGAAATAGGCGAGATATTTAAATCCATCTCCGGTGATAGGGCTGCCTCACATCATCGTGCTGTAGGACATTTATTGTTGAGCCTATACCAGTCGAGCAACTCCGAGTATAGAGCTGGAAGATACGCTGACAAAAATGCTGAGGAAATGGTGTTAAACAATCCTAACCTATGCATCTTCGGCACGACCACGGAGGAAAGCTACGTTAGCTCCATGACTAGGGAGGTCATTACAAATGGTAAGCTCAACAGATACATTATCATTCCAAGTAGCTGCGATCTTCCTGACGTTCCAGAGTATGACTTAACTAAGACGTACGAAATATCTGAAAGCGTAATCTCTGGATGGAGGGAGTTTGCGCCAAGCGATATTAGGTCGCAAAACATAAACGCTAACCTACTGGCCGACTTAAATTCAAACTCAGTACTTCCTCCACTTATAAAAGTATCCTATGAGCAAACACTTAAAAGAATCCATCAGATAAAGGTGTTTGAAATAGACCAGTGTAGGAAACTAAAGAGCAGTACAGGCCCACTATGGGCGCGTTATCAACAGAACGCGCTAAAGATAGCCATGATTTTTGCTATTGTAAGAAATAAAAACTCTCCTGTTATCATCGACCAAGACCTTGATATAGCAGAGGGCATACTGATGACGAGCCTTCGTTACGCTACGCATCTAGCCGAGAATAAAATGTACGAGAACCCGTTTGAGAAAAACGTACAAGACATGCTAACCAAGATAACCAGCTTCGGAGATGAAGGCGTAACAAAAACCGAACTGAAAAAATCAGTCCGGTCAATGCAGCCTAGAGACTTTGATAACGCGGTTAACCACCTGATAGATAGCGAACTTATAGAAGTGGTCAGAGCCACAGGTGTTGGAAGGCCAACGGTTAAATACAAAGCTAGGTAGATTGTTTGCTTTGCGCAATAACCGTCTTGGCAATGGCTACAATAAGCCTCTCATGCTTTTGCATGGAATTTATTTCCGGTGATTCATACCGTTTGTATGTGCTATAAGCCACTCCAATTTCCTCCGCAAAGTCGCGTTGGGTTTTGTCGCCTCTAGCTTTTCTCAGGATCTCGCTCATGTTCATGTTAACTTCCTTTCATAATTAGTCGAGGTGGGGTGGGGTCTTACGTCCACCGTTGGCTCGCAAGCAACGTGCAAATAGTTGCTCCTTCGACTTTCGCGTACCAACACCTGTGTCTACCAGATGCCTCTGGCGGGGCTTCGGTATGTGGCCTTACACATCACCACCTCAAATCAGGAGTCCTTCGGTTCACAACCGTAGCCGCTCCCCTATCCCTGCAATGGACTGTAGTTGCAGTCTACAGAGGACTCCTCATTTAAAATGGTTGAGGTGGCGGAGGAATCGAACCCCCATCCTTTAAGGCTTATATGTACAACTGCACCAAGCACCACCTCATAAGTCCCATCGGGCTAATCACCGAGCATCGCTCCGACACCGATGGGACATATCAAGCGGTTATGCGCTAACCCGTATAATTCTGTTTTATCGGGATTGGCGCATATCATTCCCCACACTCCTTATTCAATCACGACAACATCGTACTCTGTAACCAGCGCAACCTTCGCTCCGCATTTTATAACTGGCTTTCCGTCCTTCGTTGAGATAAGACGAGCAACCACGTTACCTTCCTTATCAACAATACCAACCTCATGCGCTCTGGCTGATGCCTTGCCTGACTTACTCTTGCTAATCCTTATGGACGGTTCAGGGCAAACCCACCCGCGCTTATTATTGCTGGCGATTACGTTCTTGCAAACTGATAATATGTTCATCCCCCGCACTCCTCCGTTTTATACAGCCCCATTGCTTCGGACTCTTTCACCAGTTCGTCAAGCGCAACCGACCGCAATGCTTTTTCAGCAACCAGTCTTGCCTCTTGGCAAGTGGCGCAACACGCATTACCAGCAATACTTTCTAGAGCCTCCCGCAGCTTTTTGATCTCTTCTTCGTGAATGTCGGCGCGGGTATAACAAAACCCCTCATCTGAATTTAAATCCCAAAATCCACTTGTGGGGTTTGCTTTATCAAGTGCCGCTATCCAAATTTCTTTCGGCATATCACTCATCTTTTTTCTCCTTCGGCTCCCTGTACGAAACCTTCAATAGCGCATCCACTTCTGCGTCTGTGAATTTTATTTGCGCGCCCTGCCCATCCAGCCAAGCGCGGGCGGCTTCAAGCACGGCCTCTGCCCATTCCCTTTCTCCGCACCACAATGCCCATTCTCCGTTATCATACGATGGCTTAACTGCATTCTTTATGCCGAGTCTCACTTTTTCTTTATCGAGTGTCATGGTTTTTCTCCTTCCGGTGGCACTATCGTGTCATTGCCTGAAAACATCATCCCGCCATTGCGCTCCTCAAGCGCGGATTCTATGCGGGTGAGAGAGGCCAACGCGCCTTTGTAACACTCAGCCCCCTCCGTATCCCATACACGCGCCCTGTGTAACGTCCATCTCACGATTTCAATGTCTTTGTTTGTGGTCATTTGTTTTTCCTCTTTCTTTCCAGCCATATTTTCATTCTTTTTTTTGTTAATTTGCGTAACGATCTCAAGCGACTATCCGCTTTTCTACCGCAACTTTCGCAAAGAGAATGCACATTTTTTGTTTTAAAATACTCCTGCAAATCTTCCGTACGCCCTACGCGGCCACATAAATCACAAGGCAGCAACTCCGGCGTTTCGTGTGAGGGGGTCATCGTCTAAACCCCGCTATAATTAAGTAGCTATGATTTTTACGCGCTGTTTTCTGGTACTTCTCGCGCATAGCTGGCATCGTATCCTGTACTAGTACAAACAAATCAACGATACGAAACCCAAAGATTTCTAAAAGAGTTATTAATTCGCAATGTGTTAGCCTTTGTTTAGCCCCCTCAATTTCGTCTTGTGTTTTAATCCAAATCTGACCTCCTTTTTTCAATACTCTAGTGGCCTCAAGAATACCGCCAGCGTAGAGCCGTATCACACTTTCATGACTGTCATTCTGGTTTTTATAACACTTGTTAATTGAGTTTTTTACCGTTGCTCCGCCGTGCATATACGGGGGATCAAGAACAAGAACATCTATGCTTCTATCATTATAGGGAAGATCGGTAAAATCTGTTCCGGTTTGTAAATCCGTAGGAAGAAATTTAAATTTGTCAGTATTAACATTTGACCAGAAAGCCCCTCTACCATATGTAACGTCAGCCACAGTCATATCGGGCGTTAGATACATTTCCGATACCCTTGATATGAGATCAGAATTTTTACCGTATAAGCCAGTTAAAATAACACTCATCACTCCCCTCCCTCATTTAAAATCGCGTCGATAATCTGTTGTCGAAAGTCAGTATGAGCCTCAGCCATTCCAAGTGTATCGTAACGGCTAAATATACGGTTAAAAGTAGTCTTATCACCCAACGCATCAATAACCCGCAGGAGGGCTTGGGCTGATTTAATAACCTCATGAAACTCTATACCGTAGGATTCGTAATCAGCAGCCGTTACCCTGTTCAGGCTGTCGCATAGTCTGGCCGTGTATTCCTCAAGTTCTTTGGTCATTTCAAACTCCTGTATTCCCAAGTCACAAAATCGGCTGCTCCATTCATAAAACGTGCGTGATAATAATCTAAGGATTTAGGGTTGTCTGACCGCCTATTTCTCCTCTCAACCCACTCAAGCCAGCGGCAATCACCGTATTCGACCTCGATAGGTCGCCACGCAAAAACTTTATGCCATTGCGTTATGCGCTCCCATTCCTGTTGGCGTTTGTAAATGCGATTCAGTTCACGTTTTCTGCAATTAAATTTCATTTCCGCGCCTCCAACATTGCGTCTGCGATCAGTGTGAATTTAATCATGATTGCCACCTGATGAATTGGCTATAAAGACCGCTGAGAAACTAGCGAACGCCACAATAAAAGTTAACCGTAGGAAAAATCCAGCCGTTTGCTGAATTTCCGCTGTATCAGGCCACAGTTTAAAACAGATAAATGCCCCCGACAAATAGACCAAGAGAATTGTAGTGGCAGCAGCAATGAACCCTTGAAAAATGCACTTAATAATCATGATTTCACCTCCACAACCTTAACCTTAACAATGCGCCAGCCATCTGCGTATGCGGTGCGCCAGTCGTTGATCTTATAAGCAAGCGGCGTGTTTATCAGTGCTGCTTTTTTTGTTTCGGAAAGATCTTTATAATTAAATTCTTCATCCTTCGATTTCCACACCCAATATGTATTAGGCTTTTTGCGTTTGCGTGTTTTCATTTCAACTTCTCCATCGTTTGAGCCATGTTAGAAAACATGCCGGAGTAAATCTTATATCCTTGGTAATAAAACCCCATGCCAAAGCCCAATGCTAAAGCTGCCGCAACTGGTAACATATGTATTGTAATTCTAGTTAACATTGTGTCGCTCCTTCACATCAAGGATAGCCGTTGTGGATACTTCATCGTATACCCTCTTAACATGGTCAAACCTATCGGCACTGATCGAGCGTTTAAGGGCGGCAAATAGCGTAACCTCGGCCTCACGTAACGTAAACGCCATCGTCGAAACCGCGCTCTCCACCGTCATCTTGCCGTCCGTTTTTTCTACGGTAGCAGCAATAGCTTTTGAAGCGCGAGTCATAACATCGTCAAACAACTTCTTCGCTTCGTCCTGCATGATTTTCTCACTGGCGTTTTTAGCCTTTGATCTGATATAGTCCTTCATTATTGTACCCTCCGTTTAATGCTATCTTCACACATTGACACAAACAGCTTTATAGATTCTTCTGTTTGGCCTTCTATATTTTCAACCGCAGCGGCCTCAAGCATTTCCTTGGCTATCTTCAAGGACAAGAAACTTATCCCCAAAGCCAACTCCACAGGCGCACCCGTTTTTTTAAGGTCTGGCATATTTCTATCAACAGCCCTCATAATATCGTCTGATATTTTATCTATCATCAGGGTAAATATGGCTTCATACTTATCCTCCTTAACAGGCTTATCAAAAGCCTTGATATATAACTCCTCAGCGATTTTTTCCGTTGTCTTTTGCATTATCGGTTTACCTTTCATGTCAACTACTTTAGCCATTTTCAGTTTCCTCCATTTATGTTTGAAAAATGTAACACGCTCAAAAATGAGCGTCAATAGGTCATGCCATACTATTCGTTAAAAGTTTTACCAACTCCATCATGGCTTGCTGTGTGCGGCGCGTGTATGTTCTGCCACCATGATAGATGCTCCATATACCGTTAGAAAACCATATGTTACAGGTCATGTTAGATGCTCCTTTATGTTACGACTCATCAGTACGGGCTTAACCCGTAGACTCCCTTGCGGGAGTTTCGTCATTGCTCGTCTGCTCCATCATATAAAACAATAAACAAAAGATTCTCTCTACTCTCAATTGACAGTGCATCCCAGTTAATTGCTTCCATTGGCTTGCTCCTTTTTAGTATTCGTTGGGGTGAAACAAAACTTTATTCTGTAACCAAAGAGTAAACTTTTCCTCTGGGAAATCCGTATACTCAATTTCTTGCGTGGCCAACGTCTTGCCATTGCCATTATCAACGGTAAGTCTTGCGCCTCCTTCATTGTTACGCTCAAGCGTGAACACAAGGAGTCCACAGTCATATGAGTCCGCGCCTAACTTGCGGTATAATTCCGCTCCATGTGCCATGCAAGCATCAATGAGCCAGTAGGCTCCATATGAGTCGGCCATAATTGCGACTGCGTCCGTATAATGACCGCCGAAGGGGTGCAAATAATAATTATCCGTTCCTCCATAGAACTGGTTAAAGTCGATTTTCTTTCTTGCGTTGGTTGTCATTTTTCTTTCTCCATTTATAGGGTTGAAAACGAGTCTATAAAATAATTGTGCCACATATTTTTAGATCGTGCAAGCTTAAAAATGAGCCTTCGCCCTGCTCCATTTATGGCGGTGAAAAAATGCACAAAAAAAATTATGGCACTATGTCGGCGTAAAAATTCGGCGTTCGTACAGGCGAAAAAAATCCCCTGCTAAAAGCAGGGGATTAGGTGGGGGCTTATGTGGGGTGTATTAAAACACGTCCCAATGATTGCGTTCTGTCTTGCTGCGTGTAGCAAGAAACTTCTGGAATACGTCCCGAATCTGTGCCTCTGCTGCTTTCGGTGTTTTGAAATTATAGCCACCTGTGGAGACATGCGGGATGTAAAGCGTATTGGCTGGAATCTCATAGGCTGCCAAGTTAACTGGACTCCCATAGCCACTGCTTTCACTGGCTGAAACATGCCTTTCCAGCCAGTGCCAATTATGCCGACGCTGAAATGACGGGTGTATCATTGGGTATGCAAGACTCAACAGGCTGTATGGCTGCTCGGGGCGTTTAACCTGCACGACGTTACCTATACGCATACCAGAAGAAAACTGGTTGTAGAAGCAGACCCACAAAGCGACTCGCGTTCCGGTCGCCTGTATAGCGTCAATAAGATTCAGAATGGCGACTCCGCGATTGATAATCTCTTTTGTTGTCGCGTCTCCGATTGCGCCACGGTGCGCTATAACGTCCAGTACAGGCGCACTGCGCACGGCCCTGCGCGGGGCGTACATGGTGAAAGGCTGGCCACTGGTGACGGCGGCGACGCTCGGCAATATGCCAGCAGGGGCTAGCTTCATAGTCCTGTGGCTGGCCATGCCTCTGAATTCAGGAAGCGCAAGCCGTGCGCGTTGTATCATGGCGGCTCCGTCGGCGTAGCCGTGTTTCAAAATCTCATCAGCTTCTGCTTTGCTGGCTGTCATGAAAAAGCCCTTCTTGTGTCCTTCGTCGGTTCCGGTGTGGCTGCTTGTGTCGCTGTAAATATGCGGTCTCTTGTCGGCGGCGGCCTGCCATGACTCAATAGAGTCGTAGGCGGTGATGTTCTTAATGGTTAGCATTGCTTGTTCTCCTTGGTTGGTTGGTTGGTTGCGTATAGTTACATGCGGAGACAGGCTCGCGGCCTGTCCCCTGACGTAATTACATGCTGTTTTTGACTCGTGATTTATCGGCGGGGTCGAGACCCTTCCAGATTGCCATCTCTTCTGCTTCCTGTTCCGTGAATCCAGCGGCAAGGGCTTTCGCACCATAACGGGTTGCGCGTGGCGTAACTAAGAAACCATCAAGGGCTGATTTCTTCACGCTGTCACGAATGCGCAAGACACGCTCAAGCCATTGAGTATGGCCACCGGCTAACATGGATTCGATTGCGGAGTCGTATTCGAATTCAATGAATATAAATCTATCCCGCAACGCTGCGTCGGCCTGTTGCGCTGCTGTGTAGGTGCGGCTGGCTCCTAACATGGGCGTATTCCCTGCGCCAAGTATAAAGCAATCTGGATGGCGTGTGACTATGCCCGTAGGAAACACCATGCGCCCGTTTTCAAGTGCCATATTGAGTGCGGTCTGTACTTCGGCGGCTGATCGGTCGAGTTCGTCGAATAAGAATATCCCGCCGTTTTTATATGCCTTATAAAATTCCGTCTCATGGTATTTACCGGCTGCGTCAATAAAGCCTAAAAGCTCATGGCTGTAATAAAGCTGCTGGCTGGCGTGGAAAGGCAAGTTAAGGGCTTCTGCCATTTGTTCCGCTAACATAGTTTTGCCTGCGCCAGCTGCGCCGTACAGGTAAACATTATTATGCACGGCTGTAAGGGCTTTCAAGACCTTTTGAAACTGCTTATGGGT
>Ga0075458_10000787_pt1 | contig 10365 bp, 10 predicted proteins | sample DEB3_08_DNA_FD_77576 | JGI IMG/M metagenome (GOLD analysis project Ga0075458, IMG submission 77576) | Aqueous microbial communities from the Delaware River and Bay under freshwater to marine salinity gradient to study organic matter... | ecosystem: Environmental > Aquatic > Marine > Coastal ... | reverse complement strand
ACAGATGGCAAAGGGCGGTGAGGTCAAGAAGCAAGACACCCGTGTCCAGATCAACGCAGAGGGCCCTGGTGGCGTCAAAGGCATCGTGGTGCCCCGTCACATGCTCGAGGGCAACCCCAACTCTGGCGTCGAGGGCATGAACGAGTTGAACAAGGCCAGGGCCAAGGTCTACGGGTCTGAGAACCGTGAGCCCCTGACCCTGAACAAGATGGCCCAGATTCACAAGAAGGTGCTGGACGAGCACTTTGCCAAGCCCATTGAGGAGCAGATCAAGGCCGAGGTGGAAGCCCTTCAGCGCCTTCGTGCCGCCAAGCACATCGGCAAGACCGCCAATACCCTGGACGAGTCTGAGAAGTTGGATACCGTGCGCCACGAGACCGACGAAGAGGGCCGCACCCATGTGGGCTACGCCGCCAAAGGTGTGGCTGGTCATGCTTTGTACACCTCGGGCGCTGACAAGAACATGAAGCGCCACATTCTGAATACCTGCCCTGGTCAGACGACTGGCTGTGGCGGTGGGACGGACGAGAAGGGCATTGTGGACACCAAGCGTGGCACCTGCTTTGCCCCGAACGCTGAGTCCCAGTACCCTGCGGCGGCAGTGCGCCGTGCGGCCCATGCCCAGGCCAAGCACGACCCCGCCATGACCTCGGACTGGATTCTGGCCCATACTGGCTCCCTGCGTCATGCCGCCAACGTGGCTGACAAGAAGAACCAGCGCACCCTGTTCCGACCCAATGTGGTGGACGAGACCGATGTGTCATCCCGCCATGTCCTGCGCCACCTGAACGAACAGCGCAAACAGCAAGACAAGCCGCCCATCATCGCTAACTCGTACGGCAAGACCAACGAGTTGCACGACCCCGAAAATGGCTACTATGTGACCCACTCGAATGTGGGCCCCAAGGTCAAGCATGGGCGTGAGATCAGTGAGAACATCGGTCGAGACCGTGCCCGAGTTCGCAACACTATCATGGCGGCTGACAACCGTGGCGACTTCACCAACGAGCAGGGCAACAAGACGCCGCCCAAGGGCTCGTACATGGTCACCGATGTCAAGCGTGGCTCTCCGCTGTCCAAGGAGATGGAAAAGCACATCACCCATGCCAAGTACTGGACGACTGGGCGTGAAGAGCGCGAGTTGAGCGAGGACGAGAAGGCCGAGGGGCCTGAGGCCCACTTTGGTGGTAACGGCAAGCCCACGACGCCCGAGAAGGCCCACTACGGGCACACCACGGTCAACGGACGCCGCTACGACTACCAGAAGCAACACATCCTGCACCCCCGCCTGGTGGAAGTCGGCAAGAACAAAGACGGTACGCCGCACATGATCCCGACCGACTCACGGTTCAAGGACACTGAGTTCCTGCCCAAGAATCGGTTCAAGACCAAAAACGGCAAGGAGGCTGGGCACATCCTGATGACCACGCCGACCGAGTCAACCAGCAATCTGGGGCACCACACGCCGTTCACCCACAGCGTGAGCCCCAAAGACATCGAGCATGCCAAGACCAACAAGGGCGAGTACGAGATCGACAGCCCGATGGAGCAGGAAAAGGCTCGTGGCAAAGAGTATGTGGCTCCCCAGCCCATCAAGATCGTCAAGAAGGCCATGGGTGGTGGCGTTTCTCAAGGTCGTCACCATGGCTACAGCGACGACGACTTCCACGCCTTCCCTGAGCGCAATGTCGCCGCCCAGCGCCACTTGGCCTTGCGCCGAGGTGATGACGAGCCAAAGCATCACAAGACAAAGATCAAAGCACCGGTGTTGATCCATAAGAATCTTGATATTATGCGCTTTGAAATGATGAGGAATAAATGATGGACGAGAACCAAGACGAACTACAGATCGACGAACAGGAAGACGGGTCAGCAGTTGTTGATCTTCCTGAAATCGAGACTGAAGAACAGCCTGATGGATCTGCCATCATTACTATGGAAGATGGGCCTGAGTTCAATCCTGATTTCTATGACAATCTAGCCGACAGCATCGATCCCGGCACCTTATCCGGGCTGGCTTTCCGTTATCTTGACTTACTTGAGACCGATAAAGAGGCCAGAAGTCTGCGTGACAAGCAGTACGAAGAGGGCATTCGACGCACTGGTATGGGCAATGACGCCCCCGGTGGAGCGACGTTTATGGGTGCCAGCAAGGTAGTACACCCGGCTATGGCCGAGGGCTGTGTGGACTTTGCGGCACGCGCCATCAAAGAACTGTTCCCGCCAGACGGCCCGGTGAAAACCAAAATCAACGGTAAAGTTGATGAAATGAAAAGCCAGACTGCTGAGAGGAAGCGTGACTTCCTGAATTGGCAGATTACCGAGCAGATCGAGGAATTCCGCGATGAGCAAGAGCAGTTGCTGACTCAATTGCCATTAGGCGGTTCGCAGTACTTCAAGCTATGGTTTGACGAAGAGAAAAAACGTCCTTGTGTGGAGTTTTTGCCTATTGACCGGGTGATTCTGCCATTTGCGGCCACCAATTTTTACACGGCTCAGCGTGCGGCTGAAATTCATGAGATTACCGCTCATGAGCTTGAGCGCCGTGTTCGCACAGGGATGTACCGCGACATTAGCTACATCAAGGCCAGCCAGACTTTGGAACAAAACAAAGTCGAGCAAGCTAACAACAAAATCGAGGGCAAGCAGTTTGAGGACAACAAAGACGGCCTGCGTAAGGTGTATCACATTTACACCTACCTCGAATTAGAGGACGACAAAAAGACCAAGGGCAAAATGGCCCCTTACATCCTGATGATCGATGAACTCGAGAATGAGGTATTGGGTCTATACCGCAACTGGGAAGAATCTGATGAAACAATGACCAAGCTGGACTGGGTCGTGGAATTCAAATTTATTCCATGGAGGGGTGCATATGCGATTGGACTTCCTCATCTTATTGGTGGTCTTAGCGCCGCTCTTACTGGTTCTCTGCGTGCATTACTTGATTCTGCACATATAAACAATGCGGCCACAATGCTGAAGCTTAAGGGCGCAAAAATCAGCGGCCAAAGCCAGCAGGTCGATGTCACTCAGATCGTGGAAATCGAAGGCGCACCTGGTGTACAAGATATACGCCAAATCGCCATGCCAATGCCCTTTAATCCGCCTTCTCAGGTTCTGTTTGAGTTGATGGGTTTTCTGGATAAGGCCGCCAAGGGTGTAGTGACTACTAGCGAGGAAAAGATCGCTGATGTGAGTGCCCAGGCCCCTGTGGGTACAACCCAAGCTCTTATCGAGCAAGGTGCCGCGGTGTTTTCAGCGATTCACGCTCGTTTGCATGACAGTCAAGCTCGAGTGCTCAAAATACTGTGTCGGCTGAATCGTTGGCATTTTGATGAAATGCAAAAGGCCGACATCGTCACCGATTTGGATGTAGTTCGGGAAGACTTCGGCAAAAACACTGATGTGGTGCCTGTCAGTGATCCACATATCTTCTCTGAGACTCAACGTATGGCTCAGATGCAGGCTGTTCTGGCGCGCGCCCAAGCCGCTCCTGACTTGTACAACCGCGCCGCAGTGGAACAGCGCTTTTTGAAGCAACTGAAAGTTCCTAACGCGAATGAATTGCTTAAGGATGCCCCCGCTCCAGAGCAAAGAACGTCTGCAGATGAAAACGCCGCCATGTTGATCGGACAGGGATCATATGCCTATCTCCAGCAAGACCACATTGCCCATATCCAGGATCATTTGCAGTTTGGCTTAAATCCTTTCTTTGGACAATCGCCATTTGCTGATCCGGCTTACTTAAACAACCTGATCGAGCATATTAAGCAGCACATGACTCTATGGTATTTGAACCGCTCAAATGGATATGTTGAGTCAAGTCTGAAAAAGCCTGTGATGGACTATCAAAATCCGTCCATGACGCCGACTTTTGACAAGCTATACACGACTGTTGGTGCTCATGTAATGTTGGACACCAATCAGTTGTTTAGCCAGTTTGCGCCTGCTTTTCAAAAGCTTATTCAGTTGGCTCAACAACGCAAGGCCCAGCCTATACCTTTACCGCCTGATGCCCAAGTGGTCAAAGATACAAGCATGGCTGAAACCCAACGCAAGGCTCAATCCGACGCCCAAAAAGCTAGGGATACTCAAGCCAAGATTGCCGCGGATTCTATTAATAAGGACAAAGAAATCCAGGCACGAATTGCCATTGAAAATGCCAAAATTACCGGGCAAGCAATTCAAGAAAATCTGACTCAGCAAAATACTATGCAAATGCATAATTTGGAGCAATCCAATGACATGCAAAAGCATGCCATGACCCAAGATACTGCATTGCAACAAACTGCAATGCAACAACCGGCAGAAATGCCACAACCTGAAGGAGAGCAAAATGTCAACCAGTGATAAAGAACAAAGCGGTATTAACGTACCACAACATAAACGCATTGCACAAGGTGAAAAGCTGGACGGAACCAGCTACCAGCCCAAGGGTGGCCAAAACCCCAAAGGTGGTTTGTCGCAAGCCAAGAAAAAATGATTGAAGCCCTATTACATAGGGTAAGACTAAAGCAAGGCGAAATTAGCTTTGCGTTGGCCACCGGGTCAGCGATGACTTGGGAGGCATACCATCGTCTGGTTGGCGAGTATCAGGGACTGCAAGATGTCCTGGATATGGTCAATCAGTTGTTGGAAGAAGAAAAAAATATGGATTGATAGCCCCACTCCGGGGTGAGACCGCGCTGAAAAGCGCTTAACGATGCGCCTGCAATATGGCGTGAAGGAGAGAAAGAGTGAATGTTGAAGAAGAGAAGCAACACATTGTTGCGTTTGAGGCGTCAGATGATGCGCCAGACCCGGCAGACCTTGCCTGGGCTTTTCCGGGGATAAAACCCGGGATGGAGCCTTTTGGAGGTCGAGTCATTATTCAACTCCGACGGATCAAAAAAAAGACCGCGGGGAAGATTATCTTAGTCGAAGAGACGAAAGAAAACGAAAAGTGGAACAACATGATTGGAAAAATCGTGTCAATTGGCCCACTTGCATTCAAAAACCGCGACACCATGCAACCTTGGCCTGAGGGTACATGGGCACAGGTTGGCGATTATGTCCGAGTTCCAAAATGGGGTGGTGACCGCTGGGAAATCAAAGTTCCTGGTACTGATGACCACGAAGATCCTGTTCTTTTCATGACCTTAAACGATCATGAATTGATTGCAAAGGTCACTTCAAACCCACTTTCTTTCAAAGCCTACGTCTAAGGAGTGAAAAATGGCTGATCCAAAGGAAAAAGATGACGATATTGCGATTATTGAGGGCCAAGATGGCTCTGCAACGGTCGAAATTAATGAAAATTTGCTCTCTGATGAGGGTGAAGGGACTCAAAATGCCCATCAAAACGCTGAAGGAGGCTCTGTAGACGAAGATGTAGACCATCCTGACGATTCTGAAGAGCTTCAAGCGGCCAAACGCAACAAGCGTAGGGCCAAAAAAGACCTAATTCGCAAGACGAATCAGGAAAAAGACATCAGACTCCAGCAACTTCAGCGGGAAAATGAGGAATTTAAGCGCCGACTCAGTCAATTGGAACGAAATACCAAGGCAGAGCATGTCACTCGCCTGGATAAAAGTATTGAAGACGCCCAAGTCCAGTTGGAATACGCCAAAATGAAGCTGGCTGAGGCCACCAACAATAATGATGGTCAAGCCATGGTTGAGGCCCAAACTCTTTGGCAAAACGCCCAAGATCAAGTCCGGCATCTCTCAAGTCTGCGGAACCAAGCTGACCAAGAATTGAAAAATCCCCGGCAAAATGTGACGATTGACCCCAATGTTCAGCGCCATGCTGCTAGGTGGATGAAGCGCAATTCTTGGTATAACCCGGCGGCTACAGACGCTGATTCCAGGGTGGCCAAGAGCATTGATGAGCAAATGTCTTCAGAGGGCTGGGATCCGACTCAAGGGGATTATTGGGAGGAACTTGACAGCCGTTTGCAAAAAGTCCTGCCTCATCATTACAATGAAGACAATGACGACGATTTACGTCAAGTCAGACGACCGAGGAATGTTGTGGGAAGTTCAGGACGCGAGGCATCAGCGGCTTACGGGGGCACAAATCGCACCCAGTTCGTTCTTTCACCTGATCGGGTGAAAGCAATGAAAGACGCTGGCGCTTGGGATAACCCCGAGCGCAAGGCTCGTATGATCAAGAACTTTATTGAATTTGACCGCCGTAATGGCGTTCGCAACTGACCAAGGGGAATACTATGACTGAATCTCGTCTCAAAAAATCTCTCAACGCAGGTGGTCGTCATGATCGCGCAAGCGAGGACGCTGAACGCCGTGCGCCTGAAGATAAGTTCATTTCGTCACAGGAACGTCGCAAGATGTGGAGTGAGGAATGGACGCAATCAGCATTGCCAAAACTGCCGTCTTTGGACGGATGGCACCTTTGCTGGCTATCGACAACCAACAGTTACGATTCCATCGATAAGCGGATGCGCCTTGGGTACATTCCCGTGAAAGCGGATGAGCTACCAGGTTATGAAGACTATCGTGTGAAATCGGGTGAACATGTTGGCCACATCTCTTGTAATGAGATGCTGTTGTTCAAGTTGCCCATGGATATCTACCAAGAGGTAATGATTCATATGCATCACGACAAACCTCGTGAAGAAGCAGAGAAGATCAAAGTCCAAATGGAAAATCTCCAAGGTCAGCGCGACTCCAATGGCAGACCGTTGCTGAGCGTCGAAGGCGAAGGCTTTGGCTCTATTGAACAGCAACCAAATCGCGCCCCGACGTTCTCGGGGTAAAAAAGGAGTTAATATGAGTGCTACCTCTGCTCCGTTTGGCTTGCGTCCTGCGTTCCATCCCTCTGGTCTGGATCGCGCACAGGCGCTTGCTGGCGGTATTTCTTCGGGTTATGCAACCCAAATTCTGAAAGGGCAACCCGTTGCCTACTCTCCATCGAACGGTACGATCGTCCCGATCACCGCATCTAGCTCTCAAGCCACTTGGGCTGGTGCTTTTGCTGGTGTTCAGTGGACTGACACGACTGGTCGTGCGCGAGTTAGCAACTATTGGCCTGCCAGTACCGCCTACACGGCGGGTTCGTGCGTCGCCTATTTCTACAACGACCAAAACATCGTTTATGAAATTCAGGCTGACGGTTCGATGAATCAAACCACTATTGGAAACGAATACCTGTTCACTAGCGTGACGGCAGGTTCTTCGACCACTGGTTTGTCTGCTGCCACCTTGGGAGCTTCGACTGCTGTCGGAAACAATCAACCTGGCCAGATGCGCGTGGTTGATATTGCCCCTTATCCGGGCAATGATTGGGGCGATGATTACACCATCGTGCGTGTCGTTAACTCTGCATCACAGTTCTTCGGTACTGTTAATGCAATTGCTTGATAAGGGAGTCTAAACATGGCCGCCCCGATGAGAAGTACGGACTTTCGTTCGATCGTTGAGCCTATTCTTAACGAATGTTTCGACGGAGTCTATGACCAACGTGCCGACGAGTGGAGCCGAGTGTTCCGCGAAGAAGACGGCATTCCTCGTAACTACCACGAAGAGCCTGTCCTTTATGGATTTGGCGCAGCGCCCCAACTGCCTGATGGCACTCCGGTGACCTATCAGCAAGGTGGCGTGCTCTTCCTCAAGCGCTACCTGTATAAGGTATATGGTCTGGCCTTCGCGCTGACCAAAGTGCTTGTTGAAGACGGCGACCATATCCGTATCGGTCAAGTGTATGCACGTCATCTGGCACAGTCTCTGGTGGAAACCAAAGAACTGTTGGCCGCAAACGTGCTGAACACTGCCTTCAACTCCAGCTACCCAGGTGGCGATGGCGTGTCCCTGATCAATACCGCTCACCCCATCGTGAACGGTACGTTCAGCAACCAGTTGGCAACCGCCGCAGTGCTGTCCCAGACTTCTCTGGAGCAGATGCTGATTCAGGTTCGCCAAGCTGTGGACAACAACGGCAAGAAGATTCGTTTGGTGCCCCGTCAATTGATTGTGGCCCCTGGCAATATCTTCCAAGCCGAAGTGCTGTTGAAGAGCGTGTTGCGTACTGGTAACGCCAACAACGACATCAACCCCGTCAAGTCTATTGGCTTGTTGGATGAGGGTGCCGCTGTTCTGTCGCGTCTGACCTCGAGCACTGCATGGTGGGTTCAAACTGATGCACCTGAGGGCTTTAAGCTCCTGATGCGCCGTCGTTTGGAGAAAACTATGGAAGGCGACTTCGAGACCGACACGATGCGTTACAAGGCAACCGAGCGTTACGATATCGGCTTCACCGATCCTCGTTGCGCCTACGGTACTCCAGGCGTGTAAATCAATGGGGGCTTTGGCCCCCAACTTTAAGGAGTACTAAACATGTCTCAGACATATATCGGTTCTACTTTACGCACCGGCTCTGGCACGCTGACTGATTCCACCGACGGAGGCTACGTCGTTCTGGAGCAGACAACGACTGTCACGACCGTTGCCGCAGGTACCGCAGTGAGCGCGACACTGACTTTGCCCTCCGGCTCTCAGATCATCAATCTGTTCTTGGACACGATGGTGACTCCTGTGGCTGGCGCTGGCACTGCAACTACATGCCCCGTCACGGTCGGCACAGCCGCCGCTGGTACTCAGTACCTGTCGGCAACTGATGCCATCGGTGGTGGTCGCGTGTCTCTGTCGTTCACAACTGCACAATGTGCCGCCATGGCAAATATCGGTTCCAACACCTCGGTGGTGGTGACCGTTGATCCCAACGGCACGATTTCTACGACTCAGGGTGTTTACCGCCTCACGGTGGTTTACGCTCAGAAAGTTTGAGGAGGCGCATCATGGGTCAATTCAAACCTATGGTAAAGATGATGACAAATGAGCCATCTGTCATTCTCAAACTGAAAAAGGGTGGGAAAGTTGCGGCTGAGAAAGCTGATGGCGGTTTTATGCCAATGGCTTCTACTCAGCCCGTAGTGCCTGCTCGTGGTGGAATGTTGCCTGTAGCAAGACCAATGCGTCCATCTTTGGCCGCTCGTCGTCGTGCTATGAACCCCAACCTACTGATGAAGAAGGGTGGAGTCACAGCCGCGGAAGTGGAAAAAGAGCTTAAGCAACACGAAGCCAAACCAATGACCAAAGCTCATAAAAAGGCTTCTGGTGGTGAAATCGACAGGGCTGAAACCAGAACTACCCTCAAAAACAGCGTCAAGCCATTTGCCAAGACCAAAATGGATACTTCCAAGAAGGACAAGGCGCATGGCACTGGCGAAGTAAAAGAGGGTAAACCGGCTGGCTACAAAATGGGCGGCACCATCGAAGGCAATGAAAAAGCATTTGAAAACACCAAAATGGTGAGTTCAAAAGTTAATCGTGCCAGCGGTACTGGTGGCGTCAAAATGGGCAATGCCGGCGGCTTCAAAAAAGGCGGAAAAGTTCCTGGTATCGGTAATGCCATTGAGCATGATGGTAATTGGGAAAATCGTCCTGCCAACTCTGCCAAGCCTGGTGTGAAAAACACCAAAACTGGTGAAGTCAAAGAAGCCAATGCTGGTGGCTACAAGAAGGGCGGTGCCACAAAAAAAGCCTATGCTACGGGGGGTCAAGTCGTTGATGACGGTAAGGCAGTAAAAATGCCTCGTCACTTCGTCAGTCGTCCCGTAGCAAACACCATGCAATCTGGAACCTTTGCTAAGGGCGGTAAAGTTGAGAAAGAGGAGAAGCCCAACCTTCGCCTCGTCAAGACCCACACCGGCCCAAAAGGCCACATAGCCAAGGTCTACAAGGATCGTGACTGGGATGAGCATCGAGTCAAGTTCTTCAGCCCCTCTGGGGAGCATATGAAGGAAGCTGACTATCACACTGACGATGTCAGCGATGCCCACGACACAGCCATGAGCCAAGTTAACAAGGGCTACAAGCGTGGTGGCAAGGCCAAGATGGCTAACGGTGGATCGCTTAAGGACACGGGATATTTTTCGGCTTATTCGCCCACGCGAATGGCGGAAAATTTGCGTGCGCCAAGAAATCCGAATTACTCGGAAGAGGCCGTCAGCAAGGCCATTGCGTCATCAAATCGTTCTGGTCGAAAGATCGGCGGTAAAGAGGCAAAAGCGATTCACAAATTGTTGAAGGGCTACCAAAGTGGCGGTTCTTCGGGTGACCCGATCATTGATCGTGAAACCCGTCGCATGGAGGCCGAGCGCGCTTCTGAGAGGGCTGAAAATGAGCGTATGCGTGACACCATCTTTGGTGCTCCCAAACGCGCATATGATGCCGTCAAAGGCATGTTTGGTTCTCCGACGCCTCCTGCTGGGAGTGTCACAAAGACTGAAAAGTCTGTGACTGTCACACCCGGCAAGAAGCGTGGTGGGCGTAGTTGAGGTAAGGCGGGGGGCTTCGGCTCCC
>Ga0075458_10000784_pt1 | contig 10392 bp, 8 predicted proteins | sample DEB3_08_DNA_FD_77576 | JGI IMG/M metagenome (GOLD analysis project Ga0075458, IMG submission 77576) | Aqueous microbial communities from the Delaware River and Bay under freshwater to marine salinity gradient to study organic matter... | ecosystem: Environmental > Aquatic > Marine > Coastal ... | reverse complement strand
CCTTCTTCGTGACTGACTTCTTCTTTGGCGACTTCTTGCTGGCTTTCTTCGCCGACTTCTTTACGGACTTCTTCTTTGCTGCCATGGTGCTTTGGTCCTCCTCGGACGACTACAGGTGCTCGCACCCGTAGCGGTCACGGTAGCAAAGCAATCACGCCTCAGGATGGCCCGGAAAACCTCTGCGTTTGCTGGTCGTACTCGGTGACGGGTTGCTTGTCGTCTTCGAACCGACTGATCTCCGCGCGGCCGACCACGTGCCAGTGCACTTCGTCGGGGCCGTCGGCCAATCGCAGGGTGCGTTGGCCTGCGTACATGCGTGCCAACGGAGTCCACTGCGAAATCCCCGTACCACCGAAGATCTGGATTGCTTCGTCGATGATCTTGCACACTCGCTCGGGCACCATCGCCTTCACCGCACTCACCCAAATGCGGGCCTCGGCATTGCCCATGGTGTCCATTGCTTTTGCGCCACGCAACACCATGAGGCGCATCGCTTCGATTTCGATTCGAGCCTTGGCGATTGTTTCGGTGTTCTTGCCGAGTCGTGCAATCGGTTTACCGAACGCTTCGCGCGACAACCCACGACGAACCATCAATTCCAACGCGCGTTCGGCCGCACCAATGGATCGCATGCAGTGATGGATTCGCCCGGGTCCGAGTCGTACTTGGGAAATCTCGAATCCGCGTCCTTCGCCGAGCAACATGTTGCTGGCCGGCACGCGCACGTTGTTGAAACGAAGATGCATGTGCCCGTGCGGTGCGTCGTCCTCACCGAACACTTCCATCGGTCCGAGAATCTCCACTCCGGGCGTGTCCATCGGCACGAGAATTTGGGAGTGGCGCTTGTGCGGCGGCGCATCGGGGCTGGTAAGCAGCATGCAAATCATGATCTTGCAGCGAGGATCACCTGCGCCGGAGATGTAGTACTTCTCTCCGTTGATGACCCATTCGTCCCCGTCGCGCACCGCACGACATTCGAGATTCTTTGCGTCGGACGATGCCACGTCGGGCTCGGTCATCGCATATGCCGAGCGAATCTCGCCGTTGAGGAGCGGCTTCAGCCACTTTTCCTTCTGCTCCGGCGTACCCACGCGCTCCAGCACTTCCATGTTGCCGGTGTCGGGTGCACTGCAGTTCATCACTTCCGAGGCGATTGGGTTTTTCCCCAACTCCACCGCGATGTACGCGTAGTCGAGGTTCGACAAACCCTCACCGGTCTCGGCATTGGGCAGGAAGAAATTCCACAGCCCGGCTTTCTTGGCTTTGTTCTTCAGTTGCTCGAGGAGTTCGAGTTGGCCATCGCCGTAACTCCAACGATCGGCGCGACCTTCACCCAACTCGAAGTACTTGCGGGTGACCGGCTCGATTTCCTCGGCGATGAACTTCTTCACTGCCTCGTACAACGGCACTGCTTTGGCCGACATTGCGAGGTTCATTGCATCATCGGTGGCGACACCCGAATACATACCAGGACGAGTCATGCGCTCACCCTAATCGTGACGATTCCAATACGCTGTGCCGAGAGTTGCCACATGATCGACCCAAAGCTGAAGCGCGCATTAGGTCAAGCCGTGAAGGGCGTGGAGGTCGTTGCTGCTTCGCACGACGGCGTCACACGTGCCTACACCTCGCACTGGGTAACTCAGGTGTCCTTTGAAGAACCGATCATCATGGCGAGCGTCTCCCCCAAGCACGACACCTACCCACTGATGAAGGCGAGCGGCGAGTTCACCGTGTCGTTCCTTGCCGGCGACCAGGTACACATCGGGCAGTACTTCTCGTATCCAGGACGCAAGTTTCACTACATCGCACCCGAATACCTGGCGGTGGTCGAGGGTCGACCCGTCGTACCTGATTGTCTTGCATGGGTGCACGCACGAATCTTTCAATCGATGCCCATGCGCGACCACGAATTGATGTTCGCCGAGGTAACGGAGTTCGGCTACGGGCGCCTGCGCGAAGCGCCACTCGTGTATTCCTCCCGTCACGGTTGGCGTGTAGCCAACGACAAGGCACGAGCACCGGGAGAGAGTCCGCGTGATGCATTGCTCGCTCGACTTGCCGCCGCGGGCTTTGCTGCAGTTGCTGACGAAGATACCGATGACGAGTAATGCTGCCTAGCATCGCCGCATGACCTCGCCGTTCGATCTCGCCGCCGAAGCGGCTACGTTTCTTCGCAATCGTTTCGGCGGCAAGCATGACATCGTCGCCGTGCTCGGTTCGGGTTGGGCCGATGCCATCGACATGCTCGGCTCGGGTGAACGTTGCCCGATCGGCGACGTCCCCGGATTCAAGAAGCCATCGGCACTCGGCCACGGTGGCGAGGCGGTGTCGATCACCATCGGCAAGTCGCGCGTGCTGGTACTCACCGGTCGCACACATCTTTACGAAGGTCACGGCGTTGCACCGGTGGCGCATGGGGTTCGCACGGCTGCCGCACTCGGGTGTCGCATCGCCGTGATTACCAATGGTGCCGGTGTGTTGCGCGAAGATTGGAAGATTGCCGAACCGGTGATGATCAGTGATCACATCAACTTGACGGGGCACTCCCCACTCACCGGCGACAATCCACCCGCGCCGTTCGCCGGGCGATTCGTCGATCTCACCGATGCCTACAGCAAACGCCTCCGTGCAATTGCGAGTGCTGCGGTTCCAATGAACGAGGGCGTGTATCTCGGCCTGCACGGTCCGCATTACGAAACACCAGCAGAAATTCGGGCGGCTCGCAGCTTGGGTGCCGACCTGGTCGGCATGTCGACGGTGCTCGATGTCATTGCTGCACGACACGTCGGTCTCGAAGTACTCGGCTTGTCGTTGCCGACGAACCTTGCAGCAGGAATCTCCCCGACACCGCTCTCTGGCGAGGAAGTCATCGCAGTTGGAAAGCGTGCAGCATCACGCGCAGGCACAGTGTTGCGGGACGTGCTGCGCGCAATCAACGCCGCAGGCTGACGCGCCAAGCGCCGCGAACTAGGCCGGCATCCCCGCCAAGATTTCGCGCGTTGCCGACGCTCCAATGCGCGTGGCGCCAGCTGCAATCATCGCCAACGCCGTCGATGTCGTGCGTATGCCACCACTCGCCTTCACGCCGATGCCATCACCCACCGTCTCACGCATGATCGCAACGGCACGCTCGGTGGCACCACCGGCCTTATGGAATCCGGTACTCGTCTTCACGAAGTCCGCCCCACCGGCAACGGCAGCGTTGCATGTGGCACGAAGTTCGTGATCGCTGAGTGCGGCCGACTCACAGATCACCTTCACTCTCACGCCGTGTCGAACGGCATCCACCGCACTCCTTACAGCACCCACTTCGGCCTGCACTTCGACCCACCGCGCGTCGCGCACAAGTCCGAGGTTCACCACCATGTCGACTTCGTCGGCGCCACACTCCACTGCGAGAGCCGCCTCTCGTGCCTTCATAACTGCCATATGGGCACCCGATGGAAAGCCGACAACGGTGCATAGCGCCAAGCTCACTCTGGTCGATTGGGTCAGCGTGCCTGGCGGCAACGGCAACCACGAGGGCGAAATGCATACCGCTGCCACGTTCCACCCGACTGCCTCTCGACAGACGGAGAGCACCTCGTCGTGCGTTGCCTCGGGTGCCAGCAATGTGTGATCGATGAAGCGCGCCAACTCGCCAGCGCTTCGCGGAGTCATATATTCCGAGCGTACGGCGAGGGATGGGCGGTGTTACGGTCGATGGCATGATCCGAGTCAGCGTCTACTACCCATCTTCCGAAGGCGCGACCTTCGACCACGATTACTACCGCGCCAAGCATGTACCGCTCGTGCAAAAAACGTGGAACCCGATCTCCGTCACCATCGAGAAGGGCGTCAATGGCCCGCACGTTGCTGCCATCCATGTGACGTTTGCATCTATGGACGAGTTCAATGCTGCGTTGGGTTCACCACTCACTGGTGATGTGATGGCTGACGTTGCGAACTACACCAACATCGCACCAGTAATGCAGATCTCCGAGGTTGTGTCCTAGAGCACCATCACCGAGTGCGCCCTCGATACCGACGGCTACTCCACCCGCATTCCGGAGATTGCTCGCGCGATCACCAGCTGCTGGATCTCCGAAGTTCCTTCGAAGATGGTGTGAATCTTCGCGTCACGGTGCCAGCGTTCCACCGGGTACTCGCGCGTGTAGCCGTAACCACCGAGAATCTGAATCGCTTCCTCGGTCACTCGCACCGCGGTTTCTGACGCGTAGTACTTGCTCATCGAACCTTCACCATTCTTGAATCCGCCGTTCTTGGCCAACCATGCTGCGCGCCAAATCAACAAACGCGATGCATCAACACGGGTGATCATGTTGGCGAGTTTGAAGGCAATCGCCTGGTGCATGATGATTGGCTTGCCGAATGCCTTGCGCTCTTTCGCATAGTCGAGTGCGTACTCGTACGCTGCGCGTGCGATTCCCAACGCTTGAGCACCCACCGCGGGGCGGGTGGCTTCAAACGTCTTCATCGCCGGCTGCGCCTCGCCCGACTTGCCTTTTTCGCGAGCCCGAGCCAACTTGGCGTCCAACTTCTCTTTTCCGCCGAGCAAGCATCGCCCCGGTACGCGCACGTCGTCGAGCACCACTTCGGCAGTGTGCGATGCCTTGATGCCGTGCTTCAGATACTTCTGGCCTTGCGAGAGACCCTTCGTCCCTGGTGGGATGACGAAGCTCGCCTGTCCACGGCCCTTCAGCTCGGGGTCGACGGCAGCAACCACCACGTGCACGTTGGCGATGCCTCCGTTGGTGATCCATGCCTTGGTGCCGTTCAATACCCACTCGTCGGTGGCTTCGTCGTACACCGCGCGAGTGCGCAAGGAACTCACGTCGCTACCTGCGTCGGGTTCACTCACGCAAAATGCGCCGATCTTTACGTCGTCGGCAGTGCCGTAACACTGTGGTACCCACTCCATCACTTGCTCGGGTGTGCCATTCCCCGCGATTCCTGCAGCGGCCAAGCCCGAACCCATGATCGCCATGCCGATGCCGGCGTCGCCCCAGAAGATTTCTTCGATTGCCACTGGAAGCGTCAGCCCACTCTGATCGCCCATCGCGTTCATGATGAAGTCGATTCCGTACAAACCGACCTTTGCGGCCTCTTTCACGATCGGCCACGGGAACTCTTCTCGCTCGTCCCACTCGTGTGCTGCAGGACGAATGACGTCGACAGCGAACTCGTGGATCCAGTCCTTTAGTTGCAATTGATCATCGTTGAGAGAAAGGGAGAACTCGGCCATTCCCCCAAGTTACCAGCGAGTAGGAACCTTGGGCGTAGCGAAGTCAACCCCGTGCAGTCGGTTAGGCGCGTCGAAGTGCAGTGCCGGCCTTGGTGGTTTCCACTACATAGCCCTGTGCTTGCAATTCGGCGCGCAACGCGTCGGCTTTGGCGAAGTCCTTCGCCGAACGAGCTGCATCAAGTGCACTGGCAAGAGCTTGTGCATCGGCTGCCACTTCGCCCGTGGAACCAAGTTGCAGACCCAACGCACCACACATCTCGTGCACTGCCGCAGCCAACGCGTCGGCGGCGGCATCACCTGCATCGATGCCGGTGTTCGCACGGCGCACGGTGTCGAAGATGTGCGCCATGGCGTTCGGGGTATCGAGATCATTGTCCATGATCTGCACGAACCGTGCGATCGAGTCGGCATCGGCCTGCCCGTTTCGTCCCGCGCTGCGGGCCGCGAACGAATCGAGCCCCGCGAGTGCCTTCACCGACGAATCGATGTTGTCCTGCCCCACCTTCACCGGTGAGCGATAGTGCGTTTGCAACAGCAACATGCGGTAAGCACGTGGATCGAATTGATCGAGCAAGTCCAACAAGTTGGTCACGTTGCCCAGACTCTTCGACATCTTTTCACCCTCGAGATCGACCACGAAACCATTGTGCATCCAATGGCGGGCGAACTTCTTCCCGAGCGCCACCGCTTGGGCTCGTTCATTTTCGTGATGCGGAAAGCGCAAATCGGCTCCTCCACAATGCAAGTCGAATCCTTCTCCCAACAATTCCAAACTCATCACGACGCACTCGCTGTGCCACCCGGGTCGGCCCTCTCCCCATGGCGATGGCCACGACGGTTCGCCGGGCTTGGAGAACTTCCACAATGCAAAGTCAGCGGAGTGACGTTTCTCTTGAGCGCCGAGCACTTCACGGTCCCCGCCGCCGGCCAGCATGTCGTCCAGCGACTGGTGAGCCAGTGCGCCGTAGTCGGGCACACTCTCCACCGACAAGTAGACGCCATCGCTGGTGGAGTATGCGGCACCGCGGGTAATCAACGTGGCAATCATCGCCACCATCTGCTCGACATAGTCGGTGGCGTGCGGAACATCCGTCGGACGCTTCACACCCAGGCGGCCCATGGCATCGAACCACACGGATTCGCACTTGTGCGTGATGTCCTGCCACGGTCGGTTTTCCCGATTGGCACGGTCGATGATCTTGTCGTCAATGTCGGTGATGTTGGATACCAGTCGCACCGTGACACCCCGCCACTCGAGGTATCGGCGCAGGATGTCGTACACCAACGTGGCGCGTCCATGACCCAAATGCGGAGGCCCGTACACCGTGGGGCCACACAAATACACGCCGAGTTTGCCCGGTTCGCGCATCTCCAGCGGGCGAACTTCGCGCGTCAGGGTGTCATACAGCGCGAACACGAAACGATTCTACGAGTGATGCCGCGCCACTACCGTTGAGAGAGCATGTCGAACGGTTCCCCGACGCGCAGAGTTCCCGAAAAACCGACACTCGCTGGGGTGGAAGCCCGTTTCGTTGAACGCTGGAGCGCTGACAACATCTACGGCTTTGACCGCTCGGCGACGCGCGACACCGTGTTCGCAATCGACACTCCTCCACCCACCGTCAGCGGTTCGTTGCACATGGGGCACGTGTTCTCCTACACCCACACCGACACCATTGCCCGCTACCAGCGCATGCGCGGCAAGCACGTGTTTTACCCGATGGGTTGGGACGACAACGGTCTACCAACCGAACGGCGAGTGCAGAACTACTTCGGTGTCACGTGCGATCCATCGTTGCCGTACGTCCCGGGGTTCACCCCGCCGTTTCGTGGCAACCCACCGAAGGAACATCGTGCCGTGCCCGTATCGCGACCGAACTTCATCGAATTGTGCGACGAACTCACCACGCAAGACGAGCAGGTATTCGAAGACTTGTTCCGCCGGCTCGGGCTCTCGGTGGATTGGTCGCTGTTGTACACCACGATTTCCGAGCATGCACGTCGAACATCACAAAAGGCATTTCTCGACAACCTGGCACGCGGCGAGGCCTACACACAGGAAGCACCGACGTTGTGGGATGTCGACTTCGGCACTGCGGTTGCACAAGCAGAGTTGGAGGATCGCGAACGCCCCGGCGCTTACCATGCGGTTTCTTTCCATGGTCCAGCCGGTGACGTGGTAATCGAAACAACCCGACCAGAGTTGATTCCGGCCTGCGTTGGTTTGGTGGCGCATCCCGACGATGCGCGTTATGCACCGCTCTTCGGCAAGACCGTTCGATCTCCATTGTTCGATGTGGAAGTCGGTGTGTACCCGCACCCACTCGCCCAGCCCGACAAAGGCACCGGCATCGCCATGATTTGCACCTTCGGTGACCTCACCGACGTGGTGTGGTGGCGTGAGTTCAATCTGCCCACTCGCGCAATCATCGGTCGCGACGGTCGAATTCTTGCCGAGCCGCCCGCAGCAATCGTTTCGGAGAGTGGTTGCGCACATTACGTAACGCTGGCAGGAAAATCGGTGAAGCAAGCACAGACATTGATCGTCGAGTTGTTGCGCACATCCGGCGACCTGAAGGCCGAGCCACGGCCAATCACGCACCCGGTGAAGTTCTACGAAAAGGGAGATCGTCCACTGGAAATCGTCACCAGTCGCCAGTGGTACATCCGAAACGGAGGCCGGGATGAATCGTTACGGTCGGCGTTGCTCGCACGCGGTGAAGAAATGGCGTGGTATCCCGACCACATGAAGCACCGCTACTCCAACTGGGTGCAAGGGTTGAACGGCGACTGGTTGGTGTCGCGCCAGCGCTACTTCGGAGTGCCGATTCCTCTGTGGTACCGCGTCAACGCCGACGGAACCCCCGATTACTCCGCGCCGTTGGTGCCAACCAGCGAGCAACTCCCGGTCGACCCAAGCACCGATGTTCCCAACGGCTTTACTGCCTCGCAACGCGGTGTTGCTGGTGGCTTCGTCGGCGATCCCGACGTGATGGACACTTGGGCGACATCATCACTTACACCGCAGATTGCATCGCACTGGGTGGATGGTGACGACTTGTTCACCCATGTGTTCCCCATGGACATGCGCCCACAAGGCCACGACATCATTCGCACGTGGCTGTTCTCCACCACGGTTCGATCACACTTTGCGCACGATACGAGCCCCTGGAAGCGCGCCGCACTTTCCGGGTGGATTCTCGATCCTGATCGCAAGAAGATGTCCAAATCGAAGGGCAACGTGGTGACACCGATCGATCTCTTCGACAAGTACGGCAGTGACGCCGTTCGATATTGGGCGGCATCTGCGCGGCCCGGCGTCGATACTGCATTCAGCGAAGACCAGATGAAGGTCGGCGGAAAACTCGCCAACAAATTGCTGAACGTCACCAAGTTCGTACTCAACTTCGGCGGTGACGAGTCTGGGAACGTCACTGTGCCGATTGATCACGCCATGCTCGAGCGTCTCTCGGGAGTCATTGGCGATGCGACTGCCGCATTCGAGGAACTCGACTATGCGCGTGCATTGGAACGCACCGAGGAGTTCTTTTGGTGGTTCTGTGACGACTATGTGGAGTTGGTGAAGACACGCGCCTACGGAGCAGGTGGAGAAAACGGTCAGCCGGCGACCGTCAATGTTTCCCCGGAGACGCATTCGGCTCGCAATGCACTCACTTACGCAATGAGCGTGCTGCAACGTCTCTTGGCTCCCCACGTGCCGTTTTGCACCGACGAAGTGTGGTCGTGGTGGCACGAGGGCAGTGTGCATCGCGCTGCGTGGCCGACTGCGACGGGTCGCTCAACCAGCAACGGAGATGCACATGACGCCGACTTCCTTCTTGCCACCGTAGGAGCCGTGCTGGCCGAGATTCGTCGCACCAAGACCGAAGCAAAGGTGTCACAACGTGCCGAGGTATCGCTTGTGGTGATTGCTACGGACACCACTCGTGCCTCCGCAGTGTCGCAAGCCCAGGTGGACCTGGTGAACGCCGGCAACGTTGCAGAGTTCAGCATCGTCCATGGGGACGGCTTGTCGGTGAGCGTCACGCTCGCTCCGTCAACATGACCAAGGTTCGCCTCACGAGTTCGGCTCGAGCTCGCAGCGCCTTGCGCCCACGCTCGCACGTGGTGGTGCTCGTGGTGAATCTTGTCGTCGCTAGCGCGCTCATCATCACGGGATTGCTCGTATTGTGGGCCAACAACAAGGTTGGCGACCGACTCGTAGTGAACATCGACGGTGGCACTACGTCACCAACCACACCCGACGGCACTCCGATCGAGGGTTGGAACTACGACACCAGTTCGTTGCGGGCAAAGAACTTCCTCCTCACCGGGTCCGACAATGGTGCGTGCCCCGACAAGGGGGATGGAACGGCCGGCGGCATTGGCGATCGTGAGTCGTTCGGCGAGCGATCCGACACCATCATGGTGTTGCGCGTCGATCCCACCATCAACGACGTCGCCGTATTGTCGTTCCCTCGTGACTTGTGGGTGAACATTGCCGGCACGACACGCCAAGCACGAATCAACTCGGCATTCGACAGCAAGGATCCGAATCGACTCATTCGCACGATCGACGACAACTTCGGGGTTCCCATCGACCACTACGTGAACGTCAACCTGTGCGCATTCAAGGAAATCGTGGACTCCGTTGGTGGTGTGAAGATTCCTTTTTCGTATCGCACCAAGGATGAAAAGGTCGGATTCCGTGAGGTGGGTCCTGGCTGCGTCGAGCTACGCGGTTCGCAAGCGCTCGCCTACGTTCGCTCGCGAACCGGATATCGCTACTACGACGAAGCAAAGCAGAAGTGGCTGAGTGACCCAACGGGTGACATCGGACGAATCAACCGACAACAAGATTTCTTGCGACGTTCCATGCAACGTGCGCTCGACCGCGGCACCACCAACCCAGCAACCGCAAACGCGCTTCTGAACGTGGCGCTCAACCGTGTGATTACCGACAATCGTCTCACACCACGCGATCTCCTGAGCCTTGCCCAAGCGATGCGCAACCTGGACACCAGCGGTGTGAGTTCCTACACCGTGGAATGGTCGATGCGGCGCATCGGCGGCGAGTCGGTACTCATTCCAGTGACCGATACCGAGTCGATGCAAGCCATCCTTGCGGTGTTCCGTGGAGAAGG
>Ga0075458_10000781_pt1 | contig 10422 bp, 13 predicted proteins | sample DEB3_08_DNA_FD_77576 | JGI IMG/M metagenome (GOLD analysis project Ga0075458, IMG submission 77576) | Aqueous microbial communities from the Delaware River and Bay under freshwater to marine salinity gradient to study organic matter... | ecosystem: Environmental > Aquatic > Marine > Coastal ... | reverse complement strand
TCTGGCTTTTTCTCTATTTTTCTAAACATTTCTAAATCTTTCTCTTTTTTAAATTTATTTGATAATGAAGAATAATTTATAAATATTTCTTCTTGTTCTTGCTTATTTAAATCTAAGTTTTTTAATAATAAAGCCCATTCTATCCACTCTGAATAATTATCATATCTATCTTCATTTAATTTAGAACATATAAAATCAACATCTTTATAAAGTTCATTATTTTCTTTTTCTTCATCGTCTTCTTCATCTTCCTCTTCTTCTTCCTTTTTAATTTCTATATTTACTTTTTTTTCTTCTTTTCTCAATAGTTCAAAAAAGTCATCGGGTAAATCTTGTACTATTCCTTCTATTTCTTCGTATACTGTATTTAATTCTGAATTTTCATTTTTTATTTTAGTTGGTGGAATTGTTATAAATCCGCCATCATTTCGGCAATCTACCGAATAATAAGGCGCTTTTAATATGTTTGATGCTGTTTTTAATAAAGGCGTATATTTAAAATAACAATGTATTCCCCTACGTGTTTTTACTTTTAAACAAGTTTCAAAAGCTGGATAATATTTTATAAAGTTATTGTAAATTTTTATATCATCAAAATCTATGACGGTTAAGCCGGTTTTTTTTCCTGTTAGTAATGCATAACCATTTAATTTTATTTTTTTATTATTAACTTCTTTATATTTTCTAATATTTGATTCTTCTAATTGTTGCCATGCTGGCGGGATATGTTCGTATTTTTTAGCTACTTCTAAGTAGTTGTCATCCATCTTATTTTCACATTGTACAAGTGATAATTTAAAGTCAAAAATAATTTGATTATAGTTTAATTTTTTTAAAGTATTCATATAATATTAATTAGAAACTTTTTTTTAAATAGAATTTTTTTTTATTATATAATTTTTTTAAATACTTTTTTTTTATTATATATTTAAAAAAATTAAACTAGACTTTTTATTTTATAAAATTATTTTGTATATTAATTAGGAACATTTGAAAATATAATTTTTCAATGTAATCTGATAATTCTTTATTTTTTAATGTATTATCATTAGCTGTTTTTACTTCATTAAGAATTTTCATTTTATCATCAAAATCTTTTTGTTTTATTTTCTGTTCTTCTTTTTCTAATTTCTTAATTTTATAACGTTCATTTGCTCTTTCTAATGTTTTGGCTCTATATTGTTCATCTGTTTTATACTTATCTTTCATGTAATTTAACGCATTTTCTTTACATTTTTCTTTATTTCTTTGATAATAATTACTAGATGCTCTTTTTTGTGCATCTGTACATTTATTTTTATTTGTTTCAATATATGACATATAATAATAAGGAGATATTTTTTTAAATGGTTTTTTAATTATATTTTTACTTTTTTAAATATATTATTTAGTAAAAATAAAAAGCGGAATTTTTGCAGAAAAGCGGAAAATTACATGGTAAAAAACCTTATAGGGCTGTTTTTACCCCAAATATTGGCCTATAAGGTTTTTTACCATGTCGTTTTCCGCTTTTCCACTTCTCACTTTATTACTATTATTATATTATATTTCTTTTCTTCTGAAGAAAGAAGATATATAAAAAGAATAGTAAATGAAAAAAGTAAAAAATACCATCTAAATTACCATCAGGCAAGATTTCCGCTTCATTTGACTAAAAATTCATCTGATTAATAATATTACTGAAGCTACTATTAATACTGTTATCAGTATATTCTATTTTTAGCAGTAAACTCATCGTCCAATCAATATTATTAAAATTAATTAAATCTCCATCAGAGTTAGTAACTGTAATAGTAAAATTAGTAATGCTCGTTTTATCTACTAAATACTGTATATTATTTTGATTAGTATAATTAATAGTTGATAATGAACCGACATTATTTTGTAAACATAAAAAAACATCGTTACTTCCATCAGTAGCATTAAAATTACTAGCATTTAAAAAACTACTATGAAAATTAATAATACTTAATGGTAAAAAGTTGACTAAATGAGGCATAATTATTTTATTATTTATATCACTAGAAATATCATAAACATCTAAACCGATAACTTTATTGATGGTGGACGAGTTACCATTAATTATAAAGGGAGCACTATAACCAAACGTCATTTTATTACTTATGTTACTATAGGTAATCGTAAACCCAGCGGGCAATAAAGCTAATAATTCTACTATTAAACTATTTACGTTGTAATTACCAACGGGAATAGTATAAGAAATATTATTAATTTTAATCATATTATTTGTATAATTAATTATATAGAAACTATTAGGAACTTCACAGTGATCAACACTAATATAAATATTATTAATATTTAGATGGTGGAACGTCAAGTCAGGAAGATTAACATTAACTATAGACTTAAAAGAACCATTAACAGCATTATTAGAACTTATATTAAATTGTCTTATTTTTGTTTTAATCATTATTACTATTACTTATATTATTATTTTCATTAATTTTTAAATTCTCTTCAAAAGGTAAAAAGTCTTTAGTAGCTTCTTTTATTTCCATTTGACCTTCTCTTATTTCATTGATTCTTAGATCTACTTCTTCTAAATTAACTTTCAACTTATTACAAGTCATTAAATATGCCATCTCTTCGGGAAACCCCATTTTAATTAACGCCTTAAATTCATTTTCAAATTTTGTTTTTTCCATTTATTTTATATAAAATACTTTAGATAAATTTATTAAATTTTTTTCAATTTTTCAAATTTAATAAATTATATTTAATTATAATGAGTAGTAAAAAAATTAAAGAAATTAATACTATAAATAATAAAGAAGAATCAAATGAACAAATTAATGATCAATTAAATGAAGGAGTAAACCAACTAAATATAAATGAAGACACCGAAACAATTCAAGCACCAAAAAAGAAAAAAGTAGTTTCTGAAGCAACTAAAGCAGCACTCGCAAAAGGCAGAGAAAAACTAAATAAAAAGTGGGAGGAGGACAGAATAAAAAATAAAGAATTAGAGGAGAAATACGCAATAAAGAAGGCTAATAAAATCATTAAACATAAGATGAATATTAAGAAGAAATATGATATAAATGAATCAGACACAGAAGAGGAAGAACCAGTTAAAATAATTCAAAAGAGCAAACCTAAAAAACAGGTTATAATATTCCCAGCCCCAGAATCAGATGAAGAGGAAATTATAATGAAGAAAGCACCAAAGAAGAAACAAGAAGCCCCACCACCACCACAACAACAACCACAAAAACAAAATTTTAATATTATGTTTTATTAAAATATTTAGTTTTTTATTAATCTTGAAAAAAATTAATAAAAACATAATTAAAATTATATAAATAAAATGTCTTTTCCTAATTCTCAAATTGGATTACCTGAAAGTTTAAATTATAAGCTGCCTCCTTCGATGAGTGAAAATTCACGAGCTTATTCAGTTCAGGTGCAACCTGATGGTATTACATCAGTGACAGGGCCTAATCAAGCTTTTTCTTTTACTGCCAACGTTCCAACCACTAATCAATTCACCCCAGCTCAAATTTCATTTACCCTTCCTTCAGGTAATTCTGAAGCAACCTTTTTAGACCCTACTCACACTACCGTTTCATTCTCTTTAACTTATACTATTGGAACCGCTGGAACTGGCCTAGCAAGTCAAACATGTAATTTAATATCGTCTGCTGCTTCATTCATAGACAGCTTAATATTATATTCAAATAACGTTCCGTTGGAAACCATCGGGAATTACGGCCAACTCCAAGCGTTCCTCCTAAATAACACATGCAATATCAGCGAGAGAGCAGGGGGCGTAGGTATCTGCCTTGCAAGTGATACAACCGGCACACAAGGTATTGACCTTCCTATTGCTGCTGGCTCATATAGATTTAACTTTGTAATACCTCTTATTTCTTTAATTGGTATTAATGGTACTGATCGTTTAATCCCAATTGGTTCAATTTCTAATATGCAGCTCGTTCTAAATACATCAAATCTTGCTCCCGTTGTTACAATGTGTAGCACTGTTACAACCAGCCCTACTTTTACTGCTGGTTTCCAGCTCGTTGACTGGTCCCTAAATATGAAATATTTGGATATCGGCGAGTCATCAGCAGCATTACTAAGAAATACCGCCGTAGACAATAAATATTTTATTAAAACCATGTCTTATTTACAAAGTGCCGTCACTTTACCAATTGGAAGCCAAGGCCAACAAGGCTTATTAATGCAATTAAGAGCAAGCAGCGCAAAATCAATTTTCAATACTTTTGGTATTGCAACAGGCGTCGTGTCTCCTAATGGTTTATATGACTCAATTAATATATGCGCAAATCAACGCCAAATCCAATGTGGGGGCCAATTCTTTCCTACTCGTCCATTAAATGATGTAACTCAACCGGCCGTTGGTTATGCATACACTATACAAAGTTTAGGAGGATCTATAGCCAAAAACTATGGGTCATCAGTACTTTCTAACGCTTATAACACCGTAGGAGGTGTTGCAGCAATTCCCGCCGGCGCTGATACTCGTTTAGTTATTCCCGCTCTTGCTAATAATCAAATTCAAAGAGCACCTTATGCGGGCGATAATTTAAGCGCTACTAATGTAGTATCATTTAATAGCTGCTTTTACAACGGGTATGACTTAGAAAAAGCAACTGGTTCTAACATGTACAACGGTTTAAACACTCGTTCTGCTAGTCCATATTTAAATCTCAATTTATCAGCACCACTAACTTCAACCGTACAAATGAACGCTTGGGCCTATTGTGATGTTATTCTAGCTGTAGACTTACAAAGTAAAACCGTACAAGCCTTTATTTAAAAATAATCTTATTAATTACTATAAAATTTTATCTAAATTTATAATAATGAACATTAAGAAAAATAAAGCGCCGATCTTAAATAGACCGGTTTTTACTGTTGATGGTAAATTAAACGAAAAGTTAGATGACATAGAAATATTTAAATTAATGAATAAGCCCCATTTTTCATTATTTTTAGGAAAAGCTGGAAGCGGTAAAAGCTCCTTAATTATAAGTTTATTGAATAGTAAACGAAATGAAAGCTTTAAAAAAGTATTTCATGATATTATTATCTTTATTCCACCAAATTCAAGACAATCAATAAAAAATGATTTTTGGGGGTCTCACTTAGATGAAGATAATATTTATGATGAGTTAACATTAGAAAACTTATACGACGCATACAATAAAGCAGAAATGAACGCACAAGAAGGATATAAAACATTAATTATATTAGATGATGTACAAAAAAACATCAAAGGAGAAAACGAGAAATTATTATTACATATGGTAAATAATAGAAGACATGCCCATCTATGCATATGGATAGCCGCACAGAATTACTTTAGTTTAACTAAGCAAATAAGGTCTGCTCTCACGGATTTGTGGATATTTAAGGTTAATAAAACTGAAATGGAAAATATTTTTAATGAGCAAGTAGAAATACCAAAAGATAAATTTAATATGATTTTAGATAAAACATTTAAAAATCCAAATGAATTTATTTATCTTAACTCAAATTCACAAAAAATATTTTATAATTTTGATGAAGTAATAATATAAAAAGTATAAATTTTTTATTTTCTGGTTATTAGTATATATGGCAATAAAACAATTTTTTAGAAAATTAGGCTCAGATACAAAACAATTTTTTAAACCAAAAGGCACTCTAGCCACAGCATTCAGAAAAGGTGGCGTAATTGAAAAAGGTGTAAACCAAGTAGGAGCAGCAATAGATCAAGGCTTAAAAACCGCAGGAAACGTAGCACAAAAAGTAGGAGGAGTAGCAGGAGCACTAGCCCCCGGATTATTTGCAATTAATCCATTATTAGGTGAAGGGGCTATGGCTTTAGGTGGATTAGCAGCAGCAGCCGGAAAAGGAACTCAACAACTGAAAGATTTAAAAGTAGCAGGACAAAAAGGATATAAAGGAGGCATAGAAGCAATGAAACCACCCCCCGCACCTATGGAAGATAACATGAACTTTGCTTAAAAAAAATAATCAATTAATTATATAATTTATAACATCTATTATATGAGTAATAATTTAAAAAAAACGTATAAAATTATTTTAAATACATTTGATACTTTAAGCTATACAACACCAGCAGGTAATATTTATAATGCAGTATTCCCAATTGATTTAAAAGCAATCATCAGAGACCCCGAAGACTACGCAAAGTCATATTTAATGACCTTCTCTTTTCAATCAGTTGAAGATTCTAATATATTTTATGATGACACATACGGAATTCATATAGATTGTAATAAAGCTATAAATGTTATGCAAAATAATAATAATTCTAATAATAAATTATATAGCGGCGTTTTAATACAGTATACAAACGCAGGGCGAACAGTTCCACGCTTTCAAACAAAGCCCGAAGACAATGACCCCGTATATTATACAGATCTACAAAATATAACAGCAATACAAGTACGCGTCGTTAGACTTTCTACAGGCCTTACGCATGTCCCAGTTGCTTCAAATAGATACTGGATAGCTATGATTAATTTTACTGAAGTATAAATTAAATGAATTAATTATTTAATATTATTTATAATCTAAATAATATTATATGATTTCAAATATTTCTAAAAAAAAGAATTTTAAATTAATTTTATCAACTTTTGATACAACTAGTTTTACATCCATAGGCGGTTCATTATATAATGTAGTTTTTCCAGTTGATTTAAAAGCAATCATCAGAGACCCCAAAGACTATAAAAAATCTTATAAATTAACTTTTAGTTTTCAATCATTAGAAGATGGTAATATTAGTACAGGTTCATCTTATGGAATACAAATAAATATGAACAAACCTATAAATACAATGGCTAACAGAATAGCCGGAAATATCCCATTATATACAGGATTAGTAATAGGAGTTGTTCCAAATGGTAGAACCTCAGCACGGTTTCAAGTAGTCCCAACAGATAATGAACCCGTTTATTATAATGATATAGAAAATATTACTAGTATCCAGGTTAGAGTATTAAATTTAGGAAGTAATGCAACATACACACCGGCCGGGGGTGTTACTAAAAGTTGGATTGCTATTTTATGTTTTACTGAAGTATAAAAAAACATTTTTTCAACAAATTAATTATATAATTTATAGTATCTATTATATGAGTAATTTTACACCAACACTAGACGGCCTTTATAATATTGAGGCATCGGGCGTTTCATCTGATACAATAATAACCAACAATTTTATAGCTCTTATATCAGCTAAAGTACCAACAGTAGACACAACAAGCAACGACGAAGACGCCGCCAACACGTTTTATGTTAATAGGGCAATTTATAATGAATCTTTAAAATATGTTACTTTGTCAGGCTATCAGGATATAAACGGAATAAAAAATTATATTAATTTACCTATTTCAGATGTAACACCAACTATAAACAACCAACTAATAACTAAATTATATTGTGATAACCAAATAATTAATAATGGCTTACAGTATGTCACAATATCAGGAAACCAGCTAATAAATGGCGTTAAGTCTTTTAACTCATTGCCTATTTCTGATGCTATACCATCAACAAATAATCAACTAATAACTAAATTATATTGTGATAACCAAATATCAAATATAAATTTAGAAAACAGTTTAAAGTACGTAACACTATCAGGAAATCAAACGATATATCAAATAAAAAGCTTTTATGAATGCCCCCAGATCTTAAAACAACCAGTTTTAAATTACGACGCCGTGAATAAACTTTATATTGATGACGTTATAGCAGAATTTAACGGCTCTTTAGGCTTATCCGGTTTTGTTCAGTTGTTCGCCACGTTAGCAGGTGATCAAACATTTACAACAGGAACTAAAACATTTACTAATTATCCAGTATGTGCAGCAACCCCACTTTTTAATAACCAGCTTGTGAATAAGCTTTATATTGATAATGCTATTAATTCATTAAATTTATTAGAAAGCATAAGCGGCCTTGTCACGATTTCCACTAATCAAGTAATAAACGAGCAGAAATCATTTACAAACCCCGTTATATGTAATTTAAATAACTTTACATCAGAACAACTAATAAATAAAAATTTTGTTGACAATCGTTTTTTAAGTTTATATAGTGATCAAACAATAAGCGGCATTATATTATGCACTCAACCAATAATATTAAACGAACAAATAGTAAATAAAAAATACGTTGACGATTTATTTTATACAATATCAACAATATCAGGAATTGCCGGAAGCTATGCAACTTTAAATTACGTAAATAATAATTTTTTAAATTTAAATAATAATCAAACAATAAGCGGCATTATTTTATGCAATAAACCAATCACAATAAACGAACAAATAGTAAATAAAAAATACGTTGATAATTTATTTAATTCAACTATATCAGGCGGCATTATTAATGGATATGCAACAATTAATTACGTAGATAATAATTTTTTAAATTTAAATAATAATACAACAATTTCAGGAAATAATAATTTCACCGGTAATAATAATTTCACCGGTAATAATACATTTAATTGTCCTACAGGTACTAATATTTTTAAAGGAAATCAAATTGACATATTCCCCACGATAACATTTTTGACATCCCCGACTACTTCAATCGCCGGAAATATCCTAAATGGAAATAGCACTCAGAACTGGTTTAATGGTGATTACACCAACTTAAATGGAGCTATACAAACATCAATGAGAAGCCCTATAACTTTAATTACTACTAGTTGTAAAAATTTTAATGTTGATGCAAGTAATATTTTAATATCAAGTACAACAAGAAATTTTAATATTAATGCTGAAAAAGTTAATTTTAATAGTATAGTTACGGTTCCAAACTTAACAGTGGGAGATAATAGTAATAGAGCCGTAAATTCTAAATTCGTTAATGATTATGCAGCTAGTATTTCTTTATTGCCTTTAAACAATACATGGACAGGCACAAATAATTTTAATAATACTACTACAATAAGCGGGCTTTTTAATGTTGATAGTAGTTTAATAAAATTAGGAAAATCAAATAATACAAGTATAATAGAAGTAAAACAAAACACAGCAGCACTAACACAGCACGCATTAGGCTATACTTCCACTATATCAGGATCTTTAACTTGGTCAGCAGTAGGAAGTTTAAATTATTTTAATATTGGTTCATTCATCGCGCCCGCTTATCAGGTTTCATTAATTTCATTATCAGTACAATGGATAATAAACAGCACACAACCAACTATTATATTTGGGGCCGTTGTTTCACCTACAAATACACCGGGTTCAGCTGTTCCTAATCCATTACAAGGGGGATTTTATACTGGTTCTCAAGTTGATATACCAACGGCAGAGGCAGCAATAGGAACACCACTTGAAATACGTGTTTTAAGTGGTGTTTATGTAAATTCAACCGCATCACCTATTACACTATATGTAAATGCCCAAATGTGGCAGAATTACACAGTGGCCCCACGTGTAACTTATTCTGGTACAATATCAAGAATAGGTTAAAAAAATAATCTAATTAATTAATAATGGAGATTACACCAAGTACAAGAAAAGATAAACGGTTTTTAGCAACATTTAAAAACGGCGTTAAAATTCATTTTGGATTAAAAGGAGGTTCAACATATATAGATCATGGAGATAAAAATAAAAGAGATGCATATATTAAAAGACATCAAGTTAATGAAGATTGGACAAAAATTAATCCGGCTTCGTTATCACGTTATATTTTGTGGCATGATAAAGATATAAATAAAAACATAAAATATTATAAAAATAAATTTAATATCTAGATTCATTTATATATGCAGTTTATCCAAGTTAAGAACAATCTTAAAACCAAGAAGATTATTGATGATTACATCAATATTATAGTAAATAAAATTAAAAATGATTTAACAGTTGATGTAAGTCTTAAATCAAGCATGGAGCTTTTGACCTTAGTTGTGACACTCATTGAGAATTTAATAGATAACCAAAATAAGCCAGATAAGAAAAAGATTAATAAATTAAATGTTGCTCATGAAATATATAATAAACTTTTTGGAAATTTAAATGCAGCTGAGATTACATTATTAAATAATAATATAGATTATCTTTTAGAAAATAAATTAATAAAAAAATACTCATTTTTAAAACGTATCTATAAAAATTTTAAATATTGGCTTGAAAAAAAGGGTTTGTAATTATGGATATAATAAATAATTATATTCAGAATCAAGGATTAAATTTTATTTATGATCAGTTAAATTTAGATAGTAAATTAATTTTATTTTGTGATGTACTTACATCGTTTAATAAAATTGGTTTTATCCAGTATACATTATTATTAACTGGTAAATATAAATTATGGTTCTATCTATTTTATATATTAATTCTAGCGTAAATTAAAAAGAAACAGTTATTTTTTTTTTTTTTTTTATTTCTACTTTTT
>Ga0075458_10000777_pt1 | contig 10442 bp, 8 predicted proteins | sample DEB3_08_DNA_FD_77576 | JGI IMG/M metagenome (GOLD analysis project Ga0075458, IMG submission 77576) | Aqueous microbial communities from the Delaware River and Bay under freshwater to marine salinity gradient to study organic matter... | ecosystem: Environmental > Aquatic > Marine > Coastal ... | reverse complement strand
TGGTGGGGCGTTGCGATGAGTTCTTGGCTGGCTCCACAATCCAACAACAAGGACACCTTGATTGGTGGAGTTGGCGCCGCGCTCGGCATGGCAGTGACGTGGCTGGTATGCGATTGGCTGCTCGACGGAACCGCACCTCTCGTGGTGATGTCGATGGGTGCGTCAGCGGTGTTGCTGTTTGCAACACCCAACAGCCCGCTCGCTCAACCGGTACCCGTGATTGCAGCGCATGCCCTCGGAGCTTTTGTCGGGGTCGCATCGGCGAAACTCATCGACAACACGGCGCTCGCGGTTGGCGTGGCCGTCGGTGTAACTGCAGGTGTCATCATTCGTTTTGGAATCACCCATCCGCCTAGCGGTGGTACTGCGCTGAGTGCCGTAGTCGGAGGTGAAGCAATCACCACCCTTGGCTGGGAGTTCATCTGGCGCCCAGTGCTGTTGAACGCTGCCATCTTGGTGGTGCTCGCCGTTGCGGTGAACGCGCCGTTTGCCTGGCGAAGGTATCCGCAGCAACTTCGTTCTTCTTCATAATGTCCACGCGCACCGCGCTGGTAACTGGCTGTGGGTCGCCAACCGGAATCGGCTACGCAACCGCTCGGCGCTTGCGTGCTGCTGGGTGTCGCGTAGTCATCGCCAGCACGACGCAACGGATTCATGAACGTGCGAATGAGTTGAATGCGGAATTCGGGGGCAATCAAGTAATCGGAATGGTGGCGGATCTGACGAGTGAGGCTGATGTTGCAGCACTGGTAAACGGCACAGTCGGCACGTTCGGTGAGCTTGAAGTGCTCGTCAACAATGCGGGCATGGTGACCGTTGGTAACGAACTGTTCAATGAGTCGTTGACCGCAACTTCGCTGTCGGCATGGAACGATGCGCTCGCACGGAATCTCACCACGTGCTTTCTCGTGACGCGAGCGGTTCTCGGCAATGGTCCGTCGGGTTCGGTGATGACCGATGGTGGTCGCATCGTGAACGTGGCCAGCACCACCGGTGCGTTGCAAGCTGGTGTTGGTGATGTTGGCTACAACGCGGCGAAGGCTGGAATGATCGGCCTCACACGTGCGGTGGCGCTGGAGGTGGCATCCCGCAACATCATGGTGAACGCGGTGGCTCCCGGTTGGATTGCCACGGGTTCACAAACCGCTACGGAAGCTGCGGCTGGGGCAGTGTCGCCCCTTGGACGTTCCGGAACTCCAGATGAGGTTGCTGCGGTGATCGAGTTTCTTTGCAGCCCCGATGCGTCGTACGTAACGGGACAGATGTTCGTGGTGGACGGAGGAGACGCGCTTCCCGAAGATCGCAACTGGAGGCCGTAGGTGTCCGATCGTGACGCCACGTTGGCTTGGCTTGCAACGGATGATGCGGTCGTTGCTGCACGCCGATTGGTTCGGCGCTATTCACTGCGAATCGAACCCGAGGACCTCGTTTCGCAGACTCGCATCACGCTGCTGGAGCGCATGTCCCGTCGCACCACGCCACTCGTTGGTGATGATGTGCAAAAGGCAGCAATTCGGTTCGCGGCGCGATGCATGGGCAACGTTGCAATTGACAACGCACGAAAGATGGTGCGTGATAAGCAACAACAGGTAGAACTCGCCAATCTGTTGCCGCAACGAGCATCAACCGAAGATCACGTGGAAGCGGCGGTGTTCATAGAACAGCTCACGTCGCGCGTGAATGAACTCGTGCGTGAGGGCTCCACATGCCCGGGTTGCCAGAAAGAGGTGGTGTTTGCCGCTGCAACCGAGGTGCTGCAGTTGGTGCTCATTGAGGGTGCATCCGGTGACGACACCACACGCGATAATGCCTGGTTCGACGACGCCATCGAGTCGGTGATCGACCGAACGAGTCCGGGCTCGAGCCAGTTGGCTGCGGCACGTCGCAAACGTCGCGTGCGATGCAAGCACTGTGTGATGGAACTACTTGGGAGTGCTCTGCGACGGATGGGGTATCGACGTGGCTGACGCACTGCTCAGATTCGACCGCACGGCTGGCCGCTGGGAGTATTCCATCGGTGGTATCACCACGTGGGTGAACACCGAGAGCCCAACCGCATTGCTACAGATCGCGCGCAATGTCACGGGTCGCCCCGTCGGTTTCACGTTCGACGTAGACGTAAGTGATCCGTCGTGCGCGGAGTCGATCAACGTCATTCGCCGAGAATTCGGCGACGATATTGCGCAGCGCGTGAGCAGTGAACCCATCGACGATGTGGAGCTCCTCATTGCAACGTCGTCGAGCCTGGCTGAAACGGCGGATGACGGCGTCGACGTCATGCGCCTGGATGCGCGTCTGCAGCGTGCGTCGAGCGACGTGGTCATCACCGACGACAGTTCGGCGGGCATCGTTACCGTCACCATGACCGTGCCATGGTGGGCACGATTCACCAAGCCGTGGGTTGCCGTGCGCCGGCGCGGCAAGCGTGACATCCTGCTGACGGGACCGATGCGCATTCGTGGTCGCACCGCCAAGGCAACTTTGCGATACGGCATGCCGTACGGCGGATCAACGTTGACCGCCGATGTGGTGAAGGGCCCGCAGCGCAACGTTCTCAGGCTCTGGCTCGTCGCGCTCGTTGCCGCGTCGATTCTCGCTGTCGGGGTATGGCTCGCTGGATGGACCTATGGTGATCAGGATCAGCTCACGGTGCCGTCGAGACCGATTCCTGTGGTTCCTTCGGGACAATGGATCTTTGAACAGGTGGAGTTCTCGGGATCCGCTCAGTGTTTGCGTCCTGGTGACCGCTTCGAAGTCCTTGGGAGAGCGTTTGACCCTGAGTCGGGCGGACCCTTGCTCTACCTCGCTATTTGGGACGAGTTCAAGAAAGCGATTCCCGCAGACCAGTTGGTTCCTGTTCCTTCACGGGTGGATTCCTCAACTCGCATCACCGCCAAGGTTCCCGAGCTCTCGGCCTTTCCAGTGGCACCGCAGGGCGGCGAGTGGGTAACGGTGGTACTGCTGTCTGATCCGTCAGCCCCGGTGGCATTCGGCAACACCGTGGTTGCCTGGTGCGGGTAGACAGCAAGAAGCGGCCCCGCAAGCCATGTGAATCTTGGGCCATGGGCAGAATGTCCCATCGGGACCTCGGCAAGCGTTAAACGGAGAACGTGGGGTTACCAATGAGAAGAATGACGACATTGATGGCTGGGGTTCTCGTCTTGGCGATGTGCGCCGACGCCGCATCGGCAGCAAAGCTGACACCCGATCCGCTCAGTCGTGATCGCAGAATCACTCAACTTGCGCGCCTTGCGCCGGTGGATTCATGTCGCAGTTCGGACGCGACCCCAACCAATGGGATGGATCTCAGCCAGACCAGAACGGCCTCGCTAGGTTTTCCGCGCCCAACGACGTTCGGCAGTCCCGCGTCCTTGAACATCGCGGTATTGCCACTGACATTCTCCGACTTGCCGTATCGCGACTCCGACCATACGGCCCTGCAAGCAGCAATGCGTGAGTTCAAGCGATACTTCGAAGCGATGTCATATGGGAGGGCCGCCATCACCTACCAAGTGGTGGCACTTGCTGATGCCGTGAGGATGCCGGACACTGCGCGTTCGTACGGAGCTTTCGGTGAGTACATAGACCTCGGCCGTGTGGTTCAAGAGTCACTCAACAACGCTTCACCCACGCTGAAACTTTCGTCGTACGACATGGTCGCTTTGGAAATCGCTCGCAACGACTCGGTGAAGTTCTGGCCAGTCGCGTATACGAATTCAATCGAGACCCCGAATGGACGAGTGGGTGGCGCAGTTCTGGCCGGTGGATGGCAAGGAGCGAACTGGCGAGCCATCACGCATGAAGTTGGGCACGTGTGGCTCGGGTTGGAGGACCTCTACGACACGACGCCTCCACCGCAATATGACGGCACGTTCTGGGAATACGACTTGATGAATAGCTTTCGCGGCTCGGCCCCGGAACTCACCTCGTGGCACAGGTTCCTATTGGGATGGCTCGATGACGCGCAGGTTCGCTGTATCTCGGGGACCACAAGCAGGAAGACCACCCACTACCTCTCGGCCATCACGGACCGAAACGCACTACCCAAGATGGTGGCACGGTCGTTGAGTCCTGGTCGCACGCTGGTGCTGGAGAGTCGTCGTAATCGGGGATACGACAAGGTCGATGACTCGGTGCTGGTGTACGTCGTCGATTCGTCGCGTCGCGGTGGTGACGGACCAATTGAGGCCAAGGCAGAGCTCACGCTCAACAAGAATCGCAGGCCGCGCCCGGATCGCTACGTGATTCCGGTTGGTTCGTCGATTCGAGTCGAAGGTGTCACCATACGTCTCATCGCATCAAGCAAGTGGGGTGATCTCGTTGAAGTCGTCCAAAGTTGAGCGCCGTGCCGTGAAGAAGGTCGTCAGGATCGTCGCTGCGCTAGCAGCTTGTCTCGCTGTGAATTTGTCGGTGGACGTAGCAGCTGCAACGCAGGTCACACCGGGCGGACCATGCAAGAGCGCCGGTCAAACGTGGAACTTCCGGGGCAAGCCCCTTGTCTGCAAGATGTCCGGTGCACGACTGCGATGGGTGCAGGTCTCGGTAGCGCGCAAACCTGGATCGGTGTCGCGTAAAACCAAAGACACGCTCACGGACGACTATGCGCGATTCTCCAAGCCGCTTCCACGTTCGCTCGTTGATCGTCCCGATGACGGCGGCGAGTCGAGCCCGAAGGTGAAGGTGATCTACGCGGTGCCTTCCTTCGCAAAGGACCAGCGTCGTGACGTGTCCGGAGAAATCGCCCGTGGTCTCTTCGAGGTCGAAGAGTGGCGAGCCAGTCAAAACGGTGGATTCGGATTGAGGTACGACACGTTCAACGGGGCACTCGACATTGGCTACATGACGTTCGAGTCCACCAAGCAGCAGTGGTACGACCGCTTTTACGACATTCGCCCGTATCCAGGTTTTCGCAATGGCCTGAGTTACTTCCACCTGGAGTTGCATAGGGCGGGGTGGTGGTCGGGACCACTCATCACCGGCACGAATGACACTGCTGGGATTGATGCGCTCAGGCGAGGTGATCTCTACTTCGTGGTATTCGAAGCTCCTGCCGGCGCGTATGGTCGCACGGGCGCGGGCGAGGGTGGCTGTAGATCCATGATCGATGCAATTAATGACGGCATCCCGATCATCGGCTGGGCGTCAATCGACGACCGCGGTACGGAGTGTGACCAAGTAGATGTGGCTGGACGTTTCGACTTCGCAGCGAACGGAGCGAATCAGAACCGCTGGGTCGCCAGGAAGTACGGGATGATCGATCACTTCCATCAGTACATGCGCAATTTGCCCGGTTGTTCCTACCCTGCGAGTCCGAAGGATGGCGAGCGGGTCAAGATTCCGGGGGTTCTTGATGAATCCAAGGCTTGGGAGATTCGCGGTGGCTTTAATCGGGATCTCTCGGAGATCAACGATCCGAACAGTGCCCGAGTTGCCGAGGGAATTGCGATCGGTAAGGCCCCGGTGCTCGATCCGCGACACGACCTGTACTTCCACATAACTTCTGACAAGCTCGCCGGTGCCGGCGTCTGCAACAGCGACATTTCCAAGCATCCACTGTGGGACGATCTTCCGCTCGACCGTGACTCGGGTCGTACCTTGTTGCGCAGTAGCTACGACCGACCAGACGACATCAGTGGTCCGCAGTTCCACGCTGTGTATGTGGTGCGCAACGGCGCCAAGGATTTCATGTACGACACCAGTGGAGACATCGAACGCGCACTACGACACGCCGACGGCTGGCTGCGTCAAGAAACAGGGAAGGGCATGCGCCTGGACACCTTTCAGGGCAAGGTGGACGTGACGTATCTTCCGCTACCGCCTCGATTCGAGTCGAAAACGGGCAACGACTGCAGCAAGGTGCCGTGCCCGAACGATCAAGATTTCTATGCGCACCTTCGCTCGTACGGCCGCATTCATCCCGACAAGACGTATCTCTTTTTCTATTCGGGTGGCCTCACGGACTACGTGTTGTGCGGTGGCGCAGGAATCGGCAAGTCCGTACTTCTTAACCTTGAAGTTGACGGAAAGTCATGTTCGGGCACGGACTGGACGAAGTCGAACGCGACCTCTCTGTCATGGTCTCTCTTGGCACTCCACGAGACGTTCCACTCGCTCGGAGCCGTGTGTTCTTCGGCGCCAGAGAGTGATGGTGCGTACCATTCCGCTCGCCCGGATGACATCATGAATGCGCGGGCGAAGGGCACGGTGAAGCTCGATCCGACACGTAGGAACTACTGGGGCAGCGTTCCCGCCGGCTGTACCGATCTATCGCAAAGTCCACTGTTCTCGTCATGAGTCACCCAACGTTGATCTCGCGTCGACTGGGTTGGAAGGCTGCAAGGAGCGTGGTTGGAACATTGTCAATTGTCATCGTTGCCATGACGATGCCCGGCGTGCCGGCTCAAGCCACGTCGGCTGATTGTCGAGCAATCGGAGTTGCGCGTCTCGAGAACGGTTCGTTGAAGATTTGCAGTCAAGTGGGCAATCGACGTGTGTGGCGGAGTACCTCGATTCCAAGTTCCAGTGGCGGCTCCAAGATTCGAGCAACACAGGTGTATCCAGGCAGCGACTTGACGGGACAAAATCTCCGCGGGATCAATCTCGCTGGGCGCGACATCTCTACGGCACGAATGCCATTCGCGGATTTGACGGGAGCAAACCTCTCAGGTGCCTTCGTGATGAGTCTGAACTTCGCCTCGGCAAATCTCACCAGAGCCAATTTGTCGAAGATGTTCGGCGGTTGGCTCTTTTTCAACGGTGCAAACTTGGAAGGCGCCAACCTTTCCGGTACCTACCTCCCAAGTTCGAACTTCGACGCATACGTCGCCGAGAACGGAATGGTTCGAGTGAACCTTCAAGGCGCCAATCTCGACTCGGCGACATTGCGTAGTTCCACGTTCGAGAACGCCGACTTGAACAAAGTGAGTGCTAAAGGTGCAAACTTTCAGGACTCGCTCTTTGTTGGAGCGAACCTTCGAAGTGCGAATCTCACGGGAGCGAGTTTCGAGGGTGCAACGTTGAGTCACGCAAACTTCTCTGGCTCCACCCTGGGCAGTGATTGGAAGACACTGTTTCGGGGAGCCCGTTTTGAAAACACGACGTGGGTGGACGGAAAGATCTACTCCGTTATGCCGGACGTGCCGTAGGAGCTGTCGGATGTGCATTGTTTGTCAGACCGCGGTTGCTGGTGCTGCTGCACTTACCGGAATCCTGCCGGTAGCGGTGGTTCCTGATCCTCCGACGAGTGCTACGTCAGCAATTGTCAATGTCGAGTCCATCGACGGCAAAAAGTGTGCTCGACCAGGACTCTCGCGCACTGTTGGCGGTCTGCGCTATGGATGTGATCGCATCGGTAAACAATTGCAGTGGAGGCTACGTACGCCGAAAGGAGAGACACCTGCCGACACGGGTGGCACGACGACGTTGATTTCCAACGTCGGCAACAGCAAGTCGGCGAAATTCCTGGGGATTCGTGCACACGTGAGCGGGGCAACCAGCCGAATTCCGACCCTCACGGCAAGCAAGGTGTCATCGAGGGTCTGCAAGGTGAGTGGCGAAATCGTTCGGTTCGTCGCCGAGGGTAACTGTGATCTTCGAGTTGCAGTCGGCTCCAACGCGAAGGACGTTCGAATCGTCGTGAAGAGACTGCTTCCGCGTACCAACGTGGATCGCCCGGGCGGGAACATCCTCGACATCAAGCCGTTGTACATCACGTTCAAGAACGGAGTTGACGACCGGCACGATACCGAGGGACTTGTGGCGACGCTGGTCACCAACATGGCCGACGTCTTTGCCGAACAACACCCAGGTTTCGAGATGCGTGTGGATACCTACGACGGCCTTCCGGATATTCAACATGTGGAGCTGCCGGTTACTCGGGAGGAGTTTCTTGCCAACTGGAACTCTTCATACGGTCCACTTCACACCTACCTCAAACAGCTTGGATTTGACCTCAATCTCAATTCGGCAGGCGACAATGTCGGAAACTACGAAGCGACCCGAAGAATCTATGTGGGAGTCGTTGAATCAGTGACCGGAGGTCGGCAAGGCGCCGGATTTCAGTCTGGGCACACCACGGCCTTCTGCGGCGGTCAGTTCCTCTTGGGAGTCGGCGCAATGGTGTACATCCGAGATGCGGAGAACAAGCCATGTACGAACCTGCATGAAACCCTTCGATACAACGGGTCAAACGACCGACAGTACGACTTCTCTCACTTTCGACGAATCTACGGCGGTTCGGGACTGCGAAGCTTGCCTGGTTGCGATGCGGTGTATCGGCAGCACTATACGAAAACTCCCGACGAGAACGACGAAGCGCTTGTAAAAAAGAACGACCCCGTGTACTACCCGCAACTCGGTGGCAAGTCCCCACCTTGGGTGATGGATGAAGATCGTCGGTTCTACCTTCGAATCACCAACGGTCCACGTGCAGGGGATCCGTGTTGGGACCTCGCATATTCGCCGTTCCTCATGCGCATGGGTTCGCAGGTGGGGCAGAACGATTCGATCGCTGGTCGCATCACCGTTGATCGACCTGACGACACGACTGCCCCACAGGTAAAGGCGTACTACGTGCTCGCCGCCGATTCGGTGGATGATCGTTACGACGTTGCCGGCCACATCGCGAAGCAGGTCACCTCTGCCAACGAGTGGCTGTTCGCCAATGGCGGCAAGCGGGTTCGCTGGGACACGTACAGGGGCGACGTTGATGTGCAATTCGTGCGGCTGAAGAAGACGGAGGCCGAGCTGTGGATGGATCCACTGGATCCATCCAAGAAGTGCCGCTACCAGCAGTGCCCGAGCCTGGAAACGATCGTTCTCGAGATGGAAGCAGCGGGGATTCCCATTCGAAACAAGATCACAGCAGTCTTCTTCGGAGGTCAGCGAACCTTCGCCTCCCATGCTGACTCCCAGGCGTGCGCCTGGGGCGGGTGGGGCAAAGCCGGTCACGTCGCCATGTACCTGGTATCCGACATGAACCTGATGACAGGCGGAATTCGCTGCAGCAGCATGACCGACTACACGAAGCCGACGAATGCGACGAACACCGTGGGGCTCGCCATGCTTCATGAGATATTCCACGCCCTCGGTGCCGTGGCCTTCAGCGGCCCACCGAATGGTGACGGTAACGGTCACATCAAGAACGACTCTTCGGATCTCATGGGTGGCAGTCAGGGGATCGTCAAGCTCGACCCTGGCAACGATGACTATTGGCGTCACGGCAAGACCTTTGCCGACGCCCACCGGAGTGCACTCATGGAGCCAGCGGAGCCGGGTGCAGTGTTGCCGAACAATTGGGGAGTTACCTACCCGGACAGCTGGTGGGACCGCGCGCGCGGCCGGTAGCTAGTTCGAGCGCACACGGCGCAAGAACTGCTGAGTTCGCTCGTCGCGTGGCGCTTCAAACACCTGTGATGGTGAGCCGATTTCGGCCACCGAACCGGCATGCAAGAAGCACACACGATCGGAGATCTCGCGTGCAAACGCCATTTCGTGCGTGGCGATCAACAGCGTGATGCCGCTGCCTTTCAGCTCGCGGACAACATCGAGTACTTCTCCCACCAGTTCGGGGTCGAGCGCCGAGGTGATTTCGTCGAGCAGCAACACTTCGGGTTGCATGGCGAGCGCACGGATGATGGCAACGCGTTGCTGCTGGCCACCCGACAACTGATCGGGGAATGCGCCAGCCTTGTCGGCTAGCCCGAAGCGAGTGAGTAATTCCGTTGCCCGTTGGGTTGCTGCTTCGCTACCCAAGCCGAGCACCTTGGTGAGCGCAAGGGTGATGTTGCGGGTCACCGACATGTGCGGAAACAGGTTGAAACTCTGAAACACGATGCCCACGCGGCGTCGCACCGGGTTGGGGTCGTGGCCGATCGCAGAAATCTCGTCGCCATCCAGCAACACGACACCGTCGTCGATCTGTTCCAGCAGGTTGATGCAGCGCAAGATGGTGGTCTTGCCGCTACCACTCGCACCGATGAGCGACACCACTTCACCCGTCGCAACGTCGAGTGACAAGTCGCGCAGCACCGTGTTGGCGCCGAATGATTTGGTGACGCCGCGCAGGCTGACCTTCGGCGTCATGCTGCCACCCGAGTTCCACTGGTGCGACGACGCTCGCGGTGCCACAGGTAGTCCGTCAAGCGGGTGAGCGGAATGGTCACCGACAAGAAGATGAGAGCGGCAACGACGAACGGAGTGAAATTCGCAAACTTCGCCTTGTCGATACCCGCTTGGCGCAGGATTTCAATCGGGCCGATGAGCGACACCAAGGCAACGTCCTTCTGCAGTGACACCATGTCGTTGAGCAGAGGCGGCACCACACGGCGGATGGCCTGCGGGAGCACCACATGCCGCATGGTTTGTGCACTCGACAAACCGAGTGATCGCGCGGCAGCGCGCTGGCTTTCGTGCACGCTGTCGATGCCGGCTCGGAACACCTC
>Ga0075458_10000775_pt1 | contig 10464 bp, 12 predicted proteins | sample DEB3_08_DNA_FD_77576 | JGI IMG/M metagenome (GOLD analysis project Ga0075458, IMG submission 77576) | Aqueous microbial communities from the Delaware River and Bay under freshwater to marine salinity gradient to study organic matter... | ecosystem: Environmental > Aquatic > Marine > Coastal ... | reverse complement strand
TATGAGCGTGAATTTAAAATCCAGCTTGATAAGTTTGAAAGAATACTAATCAAATACGAAGCAATGGACGTTGGCTATGTATCAGTATCGCAGCAAAAGTATGTGGATATTAGAGAGAAAGCCAAGAAAGCGCCGGCTAAGTACAGAGGATAGACAGACAGCATTAATTATTATGTTATAATTTAAAAATATGATTTCACTTTTTACTAAAAAATTAGGCTTTGTGATAGCAGCAACATTTCTTGCTGCAATTGGCCTCGTAACGCATAAAACACCAGAGCCAAAAACAAATTCTAGTGCAACAAGCGCTGTAGTAGCACCGCTTGGCGCAACAAATACTATTGAAACGCCAGTTGCCCTTTTCCAGTCAACGCTTGCAAATTCAATTGACGCTTCGGCAACAAGCATGACACTTTCAAGTGCACTAACGAAAGACGGCACAAACCTAGCGTCATCCACATATTCATTTATTATTGACGAAGGCACAGCATCACAAGAATTTGTCAAAGCAGATTGTACGTCTACCGTATGTACAAATATGGTACGTGGACTTTCTGTTATTACCGGTACAACAACAATATCAAGCTCTGCAAAAATTCACCGTCGTGGAGCGTCAGTAAAGATAACGGATGCGCCGCTTTTGCTCGTACTTACACGCATAATCAGCGGTATAGGTACTCTACCGAACAAAATATCATATACGAATGTTTCAACATCTAGCATTGCAAACGGTGGCGATGATAACGTACTTGTAAACAAAGCATATACGGATTTTGTAGGCTCATCTGGCTGCGCAAACGCAAGTGAAACAGCTAGAGGCTGTTCTGAATTAGCGACACAAACTGAAATGGCTTCAACTACAACCACCGGTGCAACTGGCGCAGGGCTTACTTTGCAAGCAAAATACGCTACTTCATCTCCAAAAATTGCAGGACTTTATGTACCTATTACACAGAACGACGGAAAGCTTAGCCCAAACTTTATTGCTACGTCATCATCATATAATTACCTTGTCGCAGCATCTACTACATTTATTGGTAGAACAGAAATTTTGGCAAACTCTACTACCACAAACCCATTAGTAGTGAATGGTAAGCCTATTGCATTCCCTGCTGCTCAAGGTGCTGCATCAAGTACGCTTGTGAACGATGGTACTGGCTCTCTATCATGGCAAGTACCAAACTGGGAGCTTATCGCGTCAACAACACTCACGTCAGCTGTATCAACGACAACGTTGAGCGGCATTCCTGCACGTAATAACTTGCGAATTGTTGTTGACACAATTACACCGGTTACATCACAAGCAAAGGGCTTATATGCCCAATTTAATGGTGATACGGGCTCAAACTACGCCTATTATTTCTATAGCATTGCTGCAAATACTACAGGTAACGCAAACTCAACAAATGTAATTAAGCTTAATGGTCCATCTGCGGCTTCAATTACGTCTGGTGCGTCACAATCACTCATTATATTTGACGTTATAAATGACATATCAAAGCGAAAGTATGGTTTCTTCAAGGCTTTTATTGACTTGAACGGTGGGGCAAATGCCGGTGACTTGTCTGAAGGTACTTTCCGCTGGAACAACACAAGCGCGCAAATTACTTCAATTAGTATTGGTGTGAGCTCGGTAGCAGTTACACCAGAAGCTCAGACACTTTCTGCTGGTACCCGCATTTATGTCTATGGTTCACGTGATTAATAAAAATATATGGCCACAACACAACAAAATTACACACCAGATCAGGAGCTCGAGCGTTTAAAGTTAGATGGCGCTTTTGCTGGCGGTTCATCATACGGTAGAACACCGGCAGGTATTGTTGATTTAAAGACAGGTGCTGTTGTACAAAACACAGCTAATTCAAGTACTGATCCAGCAGCATCTACGGTAAGAAGATATGCGGATCAATATCAAGCACCAACTACTGGCACTTACTCTACAGAAGCCGAAAGAATGCTTAAAGCAAATGCAGCAACACCTATTGTCACGGACGAAAACGCAATCAGACAAAAGATGCGCGAAAACGTACAAAGCCAGCTTGATGCCATAAAAGCAGTGGCTGCAGATAGAATCGCAACTGAGAAGGTTGCCGGTGAAAATAGAAGCGGCCAAACACGTGCTGTTAATGCACGTTCAGGCACAATTGGTCAGGATTTTGGCAATGCAGCTCAAGAAAAGACAACCACATTAAACGCTGCTGCTGTAAAAGCGATTGAAAATCAGCGTGACATGGAAATACAAAGTATTTTGACTAAGGTTGACAGCGATGCATATCAGCGATCAAAAGATGCAACCGAACTTGCTAAAAAGAATGCTACCGAGTATGTAAATTATCTTAAAGAAAAGCGAGATTCAGCACGTACCGACATTGCAACTCTAGCAAAGGGCGGTATGACACTTGATAAGCTTACGGAGCAACAGTATAAAAACCTTCTAGATGCGTCAGAAATGACACCTAGTGAGCTTAATGCCGCATTCGTGCTCAACAAGCCACAGGAGAGCGTTGTGACGTCATTTACACAGGGCAACAAGTACTATGTCATTACAAAAGACCCTATTACGGGCAAAAACAAGACAGAAACAATTGATCTCGGCTTTTCTGTACCTAAAAACTACAACCAAACAAAAGTGAACGACACTACTGTGCTGTTTTTCCCTGATAAATTTGATGAAACAAAGCCAATTAAAGACCAGATCATTACTTATTCAGTAGGCGGCGGTAAGGCTGGTGTGGGCACTGGTACTGGCGCATATGTAAAGGGCGCAGATCCTACTGTTGATTCATGGGCAGAGCGTATTGCGAACGGTAATGCAAAAATTACCGATATTCCAACCTCACAAGCGGCTTTACGAAATAAAGTTGTTACTGCATTACAGTCACAAGGAAATTCTACAAATGGCAAGCCAGTCACTACCGAAATCGGTAAGCAAGCATTAAAAACAGCAAAAAGCTTACTTGAAAAGTTTGAGGCCGGAAAAGGTACGTCAGTTGTAGGCGCTAGCAGAAATTTTGGAGGTGCTTTGTGGGGTATGCTTTCTGGCACAGACGCTGCAAATTTCAACAATGATTTTGATACCCTAAAGTCACAATTGTCACTTGATGCCGCTAAATACTTGAAAGGTTCTGGTGCAATATCAGACGCAGAACGCGCAATGCTTGCACAAGCAGTAACAAAACTTAGCAAGACACAATCAGAGGAAGAATTTAAAGCAACTCTTGATGATATTATTACTAGACTTGAAGGTAATAATGATTCTGCACAATCAGAAGAACAGCAGCTAAAAGATCAGGGTTACTCACCAGAGCAAATTAAAGCTATTAGAGAAGCAAAATAATATGGCAGAAACACTACTTGAAAAAGCACAACGACTTGGTATAAAACCTGCTGGACAGCCAGTGGCACAGCAACCAACAACGCAAACCACCAGTAGTGGCGCTATTCAAGGTGAATCACTTTTAGAGAAAGCACAGAGACTTGGCATAAAGCCTGCAAATGCGCCTGCTGCACCAGTACAGACCCCAACCATTCCAAATGTTAAAGAAACAAGAAAGCAAAAAATTGAGCGCTTAAAACAAGAAGCTGCCGCCGCGCAAGAAAAATCGGATAAAATAAACTCCCCATTTAATCAATATGTGCGACCTGTGGCCGATGCAGTTTTACCCGGAGTATCAAGTTTAGGAGATACTATTTCAGGTATGGTCAACACAAGTTTGCAAGGACCAGAGCTTGAATCTCAAATTCAGAGTTTAGATAACCTACAAAATAGTATACTTAGACAGATCAAAGACAGACACGCAAAGGGCAAAGATGCTACAGACTTGGAACAAGAATACAACTCTACCTCCGGTCTTATTGATAGATTACGCGCAAAGTTTAAGGAATCAACAAAGGGTGCAGACAAAACAACCGGACAAGTTGCCGGCGAGCTTGGTTCAACTGCACTCGACGTATTATCTGCCGGCACATACTCAAGGGTAAAAGGCGCAGCAGAAGCAACACCATCACTCATAACGGCAGGAAAAGAGGCATTACAGACAACTGCACCGTTGCTTTCTAAAGAAACTGGCAAACAGATACTAAAAGGCGTTGCTACAGCCGCACCCGTTGCGTATGGCTATGACGTAGCAGCTGGCTTACAAGGTGAGCGTGGACAGGATAGAACTAGCGCTAATGCATTTATACCAGGCATTACAACCGCTGTGGGCGCTACTATTGGTGGTGCATTGCCTGCTTTGAGTGCGGCAGAAAATAGCCTAAAAAAATCATTAAAAGCTGCTCGTACTAATACGACAAAAGGTTTGTTGTTGCCTGATACCGAACTTGATTATATTAATGATACAGTTGCCCTTAAAACCACAAAACTTAAAGATTACCTTGAGAAGTCTGCTGCTAGTGGGAACAAAACATCACAAGAAAAACTAGATACTTTGCTTAAAGCAAATGGTACATATGAGCCAAAGGCGGCCCAAGACATTATTGATAATATTGCTAAAGACTTAAATTCAACAAAAGAAGGTTCTGGCGACATGTTTAAATCATCTATTGATCCAAACGATATAACACCGGAAGAATTGAAATTGCGCGCAGAAGATGCAATCAGCCAATTTAAAAATATAGACCCGCAGTTTATAGGATTTAAGCTTGATAATGGTAAAAGAGTAAAAGATGTAGCCGCACTGGAAGCAATTAAAAAAGGTTTCGACCCAACTGACGTTGCTTTCATAAAAAATTCAAACACAGAAGACAGAGCCATTTATAAAAAAGCACTCGAAGTAGCCCAATATGGTGCTGACAATAAGGCTTACCCAAAACAAGCAATCGAGGAGACTGGAAAAGTTGTTGTTGGTCAAGCAAAAACGCTACTTAGAGCAAAACAAAATATTGGCAATCAGCTTGGTTTATTAAGAAAAGAAATGGCTGACAAACCTGTAAATCTTTCTAAAACAGTCACTACTTTTGGTCAAGATCTGGCAGATGCTGGCATAAATATTACAGATGGAAATCTAGATTTTTCTAACTCAAGATACGCAGACATCCCAAGTATTCAGAATATTATTAAAATTGCATATGATAAGTTATCTGCTGTGGGCGAAAATGGTACTGTTCGCGGTGCTGACATGATACGACAGCAACTCGGTACGCAGGTAGATTTAAGTAGTAACCTTGGTACAATGGATAAAAGCGCAAAAAGAATAATTCAACGACTTTATGCAAATCTTGGCGATGATTTGACTACAGTAAGCCCTAAATATTCTGCATTAAACAAAGACTATTCACGTCTTGTTGGGATACTCGACGATTTCCAAAAAGTGCTTGGAAAAGACTTTAAAATCACCGATTCAGCTTCAAATCTAAAGGCAGGAGAAATAATGCGCAGAATGCTTGGTAACGCATCAGCAAACCCACTAAGATTAGCGGATAACATACAAGTATTGGCACGTCAGTACGGCTATAACAAACAGGTCAACGTACGAAACCAAATGATTTTTAACCAAATGCTTGAAGATGTATTTGGTCCTAAACAGTCACAAAATTTGCAAAGCCAAGTAAGAAAAGCAAACATTAGTGCGTCAGATGCCGGAGGTGTTGCAACTGACCTGATGACAGGTAATTCAAAAGGTGTTTTGTTAAAAACGGCTGGCATAATAGGCAAAAAATTAAATCTCGGTGGAAAAGATCCATCAAAAGAACAAATTGAGGCACTACGAAGGTTACTACAGTAATCAGAAATAAAAAGCCACTAGAGCGAGACTAGTGGCTTTTTACTATATAACTGTCATCACGCAGCACATCAGTAAGCGTGCATGATGTACTATTATAATAAAGTGATATAATTATGGCAAGCATAATTTTAATAAAATGGAAGAACAATCACAATCAATAAATTTTGGTGAATGGTATAACTCAACACAGGGTCCGGGAATATCAAAGACACTAGTCGCAATAGCCGGCAGTATTTTGCCTGTTGCATTCCTAGTATTTGGTTACAAGACAGGGTCAACAGTTGATGATCAAACAGTAAGAATTTTTAGCGATAATGTCACGTCAATTATTTATTTTGTTGTGTATATTTTCTTTGCAATAAGAGCAGCAATTGGTTATGTAAAGTCAAAGCAGCTTTTGCAGGCGAAGCTTAACACATTGCAGTCCAGACTATATGCAAGCAATCACAGCACCGGTTCAACACAAGGTTGCGACTGTTGCAAACATGGTTAAATAGTAAAGCAAAGAGCCGCGAAAGCGGTTTTTTGTTGCCTAAAACTGCTGTTAAAGTTATTCACAGTTGCTATTTACACACAATACATACTGGTGTATATTATGAAACGTAAGGGTCGTTATTAATTAAACCGTTATATGAAATATTTATTGTTTGTAGTCTTGTTGGTTATTTCGGTCGGTTCGTTTTCTTGTTTGGTTTTAGCAATTGATAAGAGTGAAGTTGCAGAGTGTATCGCGTTGAAGTCACAGAAGGCACAGTTTGAAGGATTCTTTGCAGCTAAGTGGCAGATTGAGCAGTGCAAAGCCCATAACATTGAACTCTAATGAAAAGACAAGAACGGCTTTTCAAAGAGATAGCAAAGCGGTTTGGGTACGATTCAACAGCACACTTGTTTGAAAATTTTGGTCAGTGGATTTGGGACTATGGTCACACAGAGTTAAAGGACAAGAGCTTTGAAGAGTTAATGAATCAATTTATCAATCTTAATATTAGAAAAAAATGCAACAAGTAGCACAGTATTTATTGGTTGGTGGTGGAATATTGTTTGTGATAGCGACACTTATCGGTGCATTGAAACACTTTACTTATTCAATAGAAAACGAAATCATTTATGGCCCAAAAGAAAACTAACGCAATCGAGTTGAAGAGCTACAGTATCGACAAAATAAATGACATGACGGGGCTCGCAAACACTTTGAAAAACCATGTCATTAGTCAGAAGTTGTATACAAACATTAACGGTAAAAATTACGTTCATGTTGAAGGCTGGCAGTTTGCAGGAAAAATGCTCGGTCTATCCCCTCTCATAAAGTCAGTGCAGAATGTAAGTACAGAGAAGTCACGCAGTTGGTTGGCTCACGTGGAGATTGTAGACGTCAACAATGTAGTGCGATCAAATGGTTACGCCCTATGTTCATCATCAGAATCAAAGAAAAGCAGCTTTGATGAATATGCATTACTTTCAATGGCGCAGACCAGAGCAATCGGCAAAGGCTACAGAAACTTGATCGGCTGGGTTATGAAGCTTGCAGGATACGAAGGCACACCGATGGAGGAAATTAGAAAGGTAAACGGCGATTTTGACAAAACACAGGTACAAGCCGCGCCGGTAGAAGTAGTTGTGAATGCTAGTGACGGTACGATAACAGGACCAGACGGTGAAAAGGGTGCTACGTGTAAGAGTTGTGATGGTTTTATCACTCAAAGGGTCGCAAACTACTCAAAAAAGGTATTTAACAAAGAGTTGTGCTTCGACTGTCAGAAGGAAATTAAAGGCAAAAAATAATTTAAACAAATGGAAATCAATTTTGAATTGTACGGCGGTAAAGTCAAAGGCAAGTTTCTCGGTCCGACGGAAGAAAAGCCAAACCGTCACATGTATTACGTGAACGGCGAGCGAGTTAGCGGCGCAACAACATTTTTGGGTATTAAAGATAAAAGTGTAGCCCTTGTGTCCTACTCAAAGGAGCAGACTATAAAGCATCTCTTGCCTACCCTATCAAAGTCAGGAACTGTAACAGAAGAACAGCTTGTTCAGGCGCTCTATGAAGACGATCGCAACACAAAGGCGGCAGCAGATCTTGGATCAGCAATTCACGACTGGATCGAAAAGTATATTAATCACCGCCTATCAAAGAAGAATGCAATGCCTGAAATGCCAGAAGACGAAAACATACTTACAGGCGTAACTTCATTCCTAGACTGGGAATCAGCTCACAAGGTCAAGTTTCTATGGTCCGAGAAGGTCCTATACTCACGCAAGCACGATTATATTGGCAAAGCCGACTTCGGAGCTGTTGTGGATGGCAAAGTGTGTCTATGCGACATTAAGACCGGAAATGGTATGTATAACAGCGTGCGCGCACAGACTGCAGCCTATGCTATGGCGGATACAGAAGAATCGAAGACAAAGTACGATGGCCGCTGGGCGATTCGTATTGCCAAGGAAACAAAGGCAGAGTACTTGGAACGCATGAAGCTCAAGAACCGCATTAGAGAAGTATTGAAAAAGGATCCGCAGCCAGTCGATGAGTATAAGACCTTTGAAGCTGTATTTTTGGACGAAGACAAGAACAGCATGAAGCAAGACTTTAGTGCGTTTTTAGCACACGTTGAGCTATATCGCTGGGACCAGAAGACAGATTTTTGGAAAGCAAAGCAAAAGTAGTGTGGACAACATGTGCACATCATGTGGACATTCTGTGTACAAAGTGGGTACAAAAAATTACACCACAAAAGTTATACACACACTGTACACAGATTGTACACACCTTATAAACAAATCATAATCAAAATCAACATGGCAGAAATACTTACAAAACGACATCTTAAAAATAAGAATCGCGTTAACCGGTTCATCATGGCAAAGCTCGGTATATCCCCTACTGTTTTTACTTCTAAGTGCAAAAGACAAGATGTCGTATTTGCCCGACACTGCGCCTTTTATTTGCTCAAGTGGCATTTTAAAATGTCACCGCTCATTATTAGTTTTCTGTATCAAAAAGATCGTACAACCGTACTTTACGCGCTAAAAAACGTTGAAAAAAACAAGCTTGAAAAATTTATTGAAAATATATGGTTATCCACATATCCACAGCGCTAATAGTAGTAATAAGTATTTAATTAAAGAATATTTATTAAGAGCGGACCTAGACTATAATGCTTAACATGGAAACTATAAATTCTATTGCAGCGATGTTCAAAGTATTTTTTGAAGCACTTTTAAAACAAGACACGGAGCTTGTATACTGCCGGGCTATCTGCAAACACTTAGCAAACGTGCATTTGTTCGATTTGGCAGGTAAACGATCGCTATACCAAGTTGTGCTTGAAAAAGGCAATCAGCTTGTTGAAACTCAAAAGCAAATTGGCAAACCAATACAAATTGTTTCTGCTGGGCGCACTGCAGCTACACAAAATACTTACTGGTTACGTGGCAGAAACGATAAGGGTGAAGTAGTCGACAGATCAAAAGTAATAACCGACGCGCAAGGATTGCAGTCGTATCACAATTACGGTCTTGCATTTGACGTTGCTTTCGATGGTTTTACCGGCACAGACGCAGACTGGGAAACACTAGGAAAAAACGGCGAAGCTCTTGGTCTTGAATGGGGTGGACGCTGGGCAGATACCACAATGGGAACAAAAGGTGACAGGCCTCATTTCCAGTGGACCGACGGTGGTCGTATCACATGGGCAAAGCTTAAAAAGTATATTGAAACTGGCACAATTTAAATTTATGAAAGTGATCTTTGAAAAAATGTATATTTGCTCACAGAAAAGTGCATTTATAAGAATGGAATTGGTAAGCGTTTCTTGAAAAACAGCCAGCGTGCAATTAGACTGGCAGGCATTGTAAAAACAAACAATCACGAAAGAGCGTTGCTTTTTGTAAAGTTTTTAGAGAAAAAATCGTCATTTCCTGATAAGGATTTTAAGTGTCTTGTCTGCAAAAAGTATATAAATACCAATAGACTTGTATGCAAAGAGCATAAAAGATTTTTTAACCGCTACAGATACGATTACAGTAGCAAAAAGTGGGTATTGAGTATAAAATTACAATAGATTACTATCGATCACCGCGCTTTTGAAGTGACGAATATAGCGAATAAGTCATGATGCACAGGGTCGGTCCTTGCTTCACTTCGATTCAAAAGCATGGTGACCGGTAGTAATGACTGCTCTTTATAAAAACACTCGTATAGTTCAACGGATAGAACGACGGACTTCTAAGCCGTTCATGCAAGTTCGATTCTTGCTGCGAGTACATAAATAGATTTATGCGAAAATCAATGAGCCATAAAGACTGGCATGTTTTGCAAAACTGCCTACTTCGCAACCTGCCCCTTTTTACCTACGCACGCTTTGTGCTAGGCAAAAGTCAACACGCAAAAGTAAGTTATGGTAAACCTAATCGTCGCCGAAGAAAACCCCATTACGGATTGACCTATGAAGGCAAAACCACTACCCCACTGCCACACCGTACAAACTCGTCGGTATGAGCCTAAGTGCACGAACTGCTCAAACGGTTTGACACAGGCTGTAACAATGCATGGCTACCCATTTTGCGGCACTGTATGTGCCACACGCTGGGTACGTCGTCGCCAGTCACCTCACTGGGCAATTGCATAGACCCTATTTCAAAAAACCGCTTGCCTTGTGCAGGCGGTTTGCTTTATATGTGCTAATATATATTCATACCAATAACCAATTAAAAAAATGGGTGAGACAACTCTTGA